>Ga0208279_1001568_pt1 | contig 12225 bp, 11 predicted proteins | sample AntAceMetag02UKM_FD_184766 | JGI IMG/M metagenome (GOLD analysis project Ga0208279, IMG submission 184766) | Saline lake microbial communities from Ace Lake, Antarctica - Antarctic Ace Lake Metagenome 02UKM (SPAdes) (version 2) | ecosystem: Environmental > Aquatic > Non-marine Saline and... | reverse complement strand
CATGTCAGGCCAGGAGAGTTTGGCAATATCTTCTGCAGTGATCTCTATTTTGGGAATCGGCGTTTTCACGATACTGAAGTAGAGGCCATTTTCTTTGGGACGATGATGGGTAATGCCCCATTCGTCGTGATAGGCCCAATAATTGCCAGCATCTTCCTCAACAATGCTCCAATTGTGGCTATTAAGCGGGTAGAGACCGCGTGTATCAATTCCTAGCTGTGCGGCTATATCATCCTCAACCGTTGCCAGTTGTTGGATGGTGTCGCAGAAGGAAACGGTCGTTTCCGGCAGCCCCAACGCTTTTCGCAAGCGGCGGTAAGCGATCTCGTGAATCCCAGACACTTGAGTGCTGCCCAGGTCAAACGGAATGCGATCCGACTCTCGATGATCGAGGGCAGTTAATAATCTGTCTCGTGAACTTATCATGATGGATATATCTTTGCCGCCGCATCAGAGTCCAGATAGAGATGAACATGTGGTTTTTGGCGCATAATCGAAGCGGGACAGGTTTCGGTTATGGGGCCATGCAAGCTGTCATACACCGCGTTCGCTTTGCGCGCTTCGGGCACAATACACAACACCCGTTTGGCCGCCAACAGCGCTGGGATGGTCAGGGTGATGGCGTGGGTAGGCACCTCATCCAGGCCGCCAAAATGTCCCTCGCCCACCTGCTGCTTTCGCGATACATCATCTAGCCGCACGACTTTTACCCAGACCGGGTCGTTAAATTCAGCAAAGGGCGGGTCGTTGAAGGCGATATGCCCATTTTCGCCAATGCCCATCGCACAAAAATCGGCCGGGTGGGCGCGGAGCAGGTTGGCATACTCAGCGCAGTTGGTTTCCAGATACCCTTCGCGGGAAATGACGGGATGAAATGCAGCCGGTGCAGGGATGTGATTGAGTAGATGGTGCTGCAAAAAGGCGGGGAAACTGGCGGAATGGCCCGGCTTTAATCCCACGTACTCGTCCATGTGGAATATCGTCACTTTGGACCAATCAATGCCATCCATTTCTCGCAGCGCCTCTAAAAATGTCAACTGCGAATTGCCGGTGGCGATGATGATGCTCGCTTGACCCTTTTCGTCGATGGCTTGTTGGATAATTTGGACAGCCTCGTTGGCAGCCGCCTGCCCCATCGCTTCGTTTGTCTGGTAGATGCTGATGGGCAATGAGTCAACTTTAGTTTTGAGTAATGGTTGTGTTGTCAAAATATTCTCCTTTAAGAATTAGTTGCACAGAGATACACACGTTCTTTAAGACTTTGCGTGGGGCTTCCCATATATAAGGGTACTCCATTTATGCAAAACAGCGATAGCCTTCCAAATCAAGATAGAGTCGTTGGAATAAAGTCGTGATTCGGAGAATGCCATAGCATCGTCGTTTTGTTGTTTTCACCTTGTTATTCAAGCATTCCACAAAGCCACTACTGAGGCGATCTGTAAAGTAATTGGCAATCTTGTCTAACCAATTATTGAGCGTTATCAAAAACTTATCAAAACAAGTGAGCGTACTTCGCCGAACTTTATCCTGCCATTTGAGCAAAGATTTTTTCGCTTCTTCTTTGGTCAAATGCATTTCAAATATGGAGGTAAGCTTTTCCCTGAAACCGTAGGCCAACCTTAGTTTAGGCGAATATCTAAAGAGCCGATTGAGTTTTTCCTGCTCTGCAGCATCTAAGTCGCTTTTGTTTCTACGGACAATCCACATTAGCTCTTTGATTTCTTCGTACTCAGCATCAGGTAGCTCTCTCTTGAGACGGCGAGTTTCTTTCTTGCGTACCTTATCAACACTATCTCGATAATTCTTCGCTACATGATAGCAATTTATCACAACATCAATAGAAACTTCGTGAGCTATAGCGAATTCTTCCACTGCGTTGACATAGCCTTTCCACATATCTGTGCAAACAATTTTACCACCCCAGATATGGGGGATACCTATCCAAGTCTTAAAGAGCCGATACACAGAGAGGGAAGAGATATTTTCCTCTTTTTCTCAGTGATTCTCTGTGTAACCATCTTTATTTCGCCCAACGGCCGTTTATCAGCACACGCCAGGCGGTGAAATCATCATTAAAAATGGCGATGTCCGCACCTTTACCCGCAGTCAGACTTCCTTTGCAGTCAGCTACACCAATCACGCGGGCTGGATTCAGCGACGCCATCCGTACCGCTTCTGGCAAGGGCACGCCAACGTACTCCGTGAGAACAGGAATCATCTCGTTCAACAGAGTCGAGCTGCCAGCAAAACAAGAGCGGTCAAACATCATCCCCACGCCGTCATGCACCTCGTACTCCAATTCCCCCATGCGGAAGCGTGACCCTTCGGGCAGCCCGGCGCCGCTGGTGGCATCCGAAACTATACTCAGCCGTTCGGCACCGATGCAGAGATAGGCCAGTTTCATTAGAGTCGGGGGCAGGTGTTTATTATCAGCAATCATCTCGACCGTCAACCCAGGGTTGACCAGGGCGGTCTCGAGCAGGCCGGGTTTGCGCCACGGGCCTTCGCGCACCGTAGTGGACATGGCGCTGAACAAGTGGGTGACGTGGCTCAGGCCGACCTGCATGGCTGCGAGAACATCACTTTCCTGGGCGGTACAGTGCCCGGCAGCCGGGATAATGCCGCGCTGTCCCAGACGGGCGACCAAGTCAATAGCACCGGGCAATTCAGGCGCTACAACCATAATCCGCAGCACGTCGGCAAATTCTAGCAGGCGGTCGGCGCTGCCATCTTGTGGCGAGCGCAGGTTGCCTGGGTCGAGCGCACCAGCCTGCGCTGGATGGATGTAAGGGCTTTCCAGGTGCGCGCCCAAAACCTGGGCCCCGGCTTGCGGCGACGCCATCCACTGACGGATGAAGGCCATCGATTGCACAAGATCGTCGAGAGGCGCAGCGGCCACCGTCGCCAGGACGCCGGTCACACCGCGCCGGGCGTTTTCCTGCAAAATGGCAGCGAAAGCCTGTTCATCGGGTTCATTGAATGTATGGCCGAGCGCGCCATGGGTGTGTATGTCAATGAGCCCGGGGGTGATGAAACGATTGGCTACATCCACCCTTTTTACATCACTCCCCAAATCACCAATATCCACAATCCCAGCAATCACAGCCCCATCAACAACAACCGCTTTTCCTTTTACAACTTGATCATTCAAAACGACACGACCGTTTATTAGCGCAAATTGGTTTTTATCATTCATCTAACGGCTCCGGGCAATCATTAACGATTTCGTTGTAATCCCAGCCTTGTTCGCGGCACACGGTTTGAACGTGGCTGTCCCAAGTGAGTTCGGCGGTGGGGCGGCCGTTTGGAAAACAATCAACCGCCAGATAGCACAAGGTTTTCGTGCCCAGGCAGTAAATCCTGTGCAAAGTGGCAGGCGGAATGCGAACTACATCCCCTGAACTGACTGGGTATGGTATGGTTTCTGGGCCGATTTCGAGACGGCCGTTTCCTTCCAAAATGTAAAAAATCTGCTCCGTATCATCATGTTGGTGCAACGGTGGTGCTTCGCCGGGGGCCAATTCGACAACAAATACCTCGCTAGCCGCTGCTTGCGAACGATCCATCACCAAATCATTGATATGCGTGGGAAAGCGATACCGCTTCATCTCTTTTGTACTAAAAACGTATGACATATTCTCAACTCCTGTTTTAAAACTAGAGCTCGGATAACGCAAATGGTGCAGATTGCTTTTGAAAAACTCAGAAAGAATCTACATTTATACTGAAAATCAGCATCCTACCTTTTTTCCAGCGTAGCTGGTCAACATTTGATCCATCACCCAACTGGTACGGGCAGCGCTTGCACCTGTACTGGGGCAGATTCCAACACCATTTAGTGCATCCACAACAGATTGGATAAGCGGCTGCTGGATATGTATTGGATAGCCAATAGCGAATTCCCGTGTCCCGGCGGAGGTTGTCAGGGTGATGGGGGCATCGTCAAACGTTGAGTAGGCGATTCGCCCTTTGCTGCCCACAATCTCGGTGCGGTCCAACGTGTCAATCGTGGAAAAACACCACGTTCCCACCCCCTGCACGCCAGACTCAAACACAAACACGCTGGAGACGATGTCTTCTGCCGGGTAATGGCCCGCCTGGTTGGCGGCAAAGCCATGAACCGTACGGATCGGGCCAAGAACGTAGTCGAGAAAATCCAGTTGGTGAGCGGCCTCATCTACAAAACGGCCGCCGCCCGCCACATCCGGCAGCACCCGCCAGGGGAGTTCATCCGGATTCAGTTCGTCCTCCCGCACTGGTTGGTAGAAAGCGATATTGACAAATCGTACTGAGCCAATCGCACCAGAATCCAGTAATTCTTTGATTTTGAGGAACCGGTTGAGGCTGCGTCGGTAGTAAGCCACAAAGAGCGGAACAGCGCCTTTGGCATTGGCTGTTTCACATGCGTCAATCATCGCCACACATTCCGCATAATTCAGGGCCATCGGTTTTTCCACATACACTGGTTTACCCGCCTGCGCCGCCATGATCGTGTATGCCTTGTGCGAGGAGGGTGGGGTAGCCACGTAAATCGCATCTACCTGCGGATCGTGAATCAACGCTGCGGCATCGTCATACCAGGTGGGCACATCATGCCGCCGGGCATAATCCTGCGCCAAATCACCATTACGCCGCATCACGGCCACCAGGCTGGAGCCGCGGGCCTTCTGAAGGCCTGGACCGCTCTTGACTTCGGTAACATTTCCGCAGCCAACTATTCCCCAGCGAATTATAGTCATTTAGCTTCTTCTCTTTTTCCCGGATGATCAATGCTGGTCGGGTCGCCAATACCTTCTAAATTTAACTCATGCGCCCGATGGCAACTGACATAGTGCTCAGGTCTAAGTTCTATTAGCTCTGGCGGTTCCTTGGAGCAAATATCAATGGCATATTGGCAGCGTGGGTGGAAGTAGCAACCGCTCGGCGGGTTCGCAGGACTGGCCACATCGCCCTCAAGTTCAATCATAGCAGACTGTACGCGCGGATCGGCAACCGGCACCGCCTCCATTAGCGCGGCCGTATAGGGATGGAGGGGCTGGTAATAGAGTTCATCTGTGGGCGATATCTCCACGATTTTGCCCACATACATCACGGCTACCCGATCACTGATATGCTTCACGACACTGAGATCATGGGCCACAAAAAGATAGGTCAAGTTAAGTTTGCGCTGCAGGTCCAACATCAAGTTCAGCACCTGGGCCTGCACAGAAACATCCAGCGCCGAAACAGGCTCGTCAGCGATGATCAGACGCGGATTCAAAGCCAGAGCGCGGGCAATGACAATGCGCTGTCTTTGCCCGCCGCTAAAAGCATGGGGAAAACGCTGCAGATATTCTGGGCGCAGCCCAACCAATTCGAGCAGCTCAGTGACGCGTGCTTGCCGCTCCTCCCGGTTAGTCATTCGTTGGATCACAAAAAGTGGCTCGCCAACAATGTCAAGTATGTTGTGGCGCGGATTCAGCGAGGCATATGGATCTTGAAAGATCATTTGGATCTCGCTGCGCAGATAGCGCATTTCTTCATCATCCAGGGCCGCAATATCCACTTTTTCGCCCGAATCTTTGAGGAAGAGAATCTCCCCACTGCTCGGATCTAAAGCGCGCAGTATACAGCGAGCGGTTGTGGTTTTGCCGCAACCACTTTCGCCAACAAGGCCCAGGGTTTCGCCCTCGTTGATAAAGAAGCTTACGTCATCAACTGCCCGAACTTGGCCGGAAACACGCTTAAAGAATCCCTTTTCGATAGGGAAAAACTTTTTGAGATTTTTAACTTCAAGGATAATGGGCTTATTGTTCGTCATTTCCGCCATAGGGTTTGCCTGATTGAATGTATGCTCGTCGCTCATTTTATGCCGTCTGTTCCTGGGGCGCACGGCCCTCTTCTTCAGAGCTGCTGTGGTGCAAGAAACAGCTGACCGACTGCTTTTTATTGATCGGCTCCAAGACAGGGGTTAGCCGGTCACAAGTGCCCGGCATGAATTCTGTACAGCGTGGATAAAAGGGACAGCCGGTGGGCCGGTTGAATGCATGGGGAATAGAGCCCTTGATGGTCGACAAGAATTCCTTTGATGCTTGGTACATCGTGGGGATGGATTCCAGCAGGGCTATGGTGTACGGATGTTGCGGGTTATGAAAGATATCATCCACCGGTCCTGATTCCACGACGCGACCCAGGTACATCACGACCACATAATCAGCGATTTGAGCGATAACACCCAGGTCATGGGTTATAAAGATAATCGACATATTATGTTCACTTTGTAAACGGCGCAGGAGGTTGAGGACCTGAGCCTGCGTGGTCACATCAATCGCGGTTGTTGGCTCATCGGCGATCAACAATCTTGGATTGCAGGACAAGGCCATGGCGATCATCGCCCGCTGGCGCAGCCCTCCGCTCATCTCCCAAGAATAGGCTTTCAAACGCCGTTCAGGGCTGGGCATACCGACTTCATGCAGACGCTCAATGGCAATACGCTCCGCTTCCTGTTTGTTGACATTCATGTGCAAACGAATCACCTCCAAAATCTGGCTGCCCACGGTGTGCACGGGACTGAATGAAGCCATTGGCTCCTGCGGAATCAAGGCAATTTCGCCGCCGCGGATGGAACGCATCATTTTCTCATGGGCATCTAACTGGGCCAAATCAACCAATTCTTTCTGTCCATCTTGCAGCTGGCGCCACCAGAGGATTTCGCCATCAATGATGCGTCCCGGTTTCTGGATGATGCGTAAGACCGACTTGATGGTTACGCTTTTACCGCAGCCACTTTCGCCGACGACGCCAACAACTTGACCTTCACGCACGTCAAAGCTGACGCCATCGACCGCCTGCGCCGTTCCTTCGTCCATTTCGAAGTAGGTCTTTAAATTTCTTATCGAGAGTAAGGTTTTTTTTTCGTTGTCCATATGTACTTCGTTCTATTTACCTAATGACTATAAGGATCGGCTGCATCGCGCAGGCCATCGCCCATAATGTTCATGGTCAAGACGGTGATTATGACGGCCAAACCAGGGAGCAGCAGCCAGGGCGCCAGAGCAATCGACTGCAGATTTTGCGCCTCCTTCAGGAGCACACCCCAACTGATGGCCGGTGGCCGCATACCCAGGCCCAGGAAGCTCAAAAACGTTTCGCTGATGATCATAACGGGAATGGCCAGCGTCACAGCAGCAATGATATGGCTGTACATCGTCGGCATCATATGGTGAAAAACGACACGCGCTTCCTTGGACCCCGACAGTTTGGCCGCGACCACGAAATCTTCTTCGCGCAGAGAGAGAAAACGACTGCGTATCTCTCGCGCCAACGTCGTCCAGCCGATCAAGGCCAGAATGATGGTGATGGCTAAATAGGTCTGTATAACCGACCAGGTGCGCGGCATGGCCGCCGATAGGGCAAGCCAGATGGGAATAGCCGGCAGCGATTGCAGCAGTTCAATTAACCGTTGCACCACCATGTCAACCATACCCCCGTAATAACCGGACAGCCCACCGAGGATAATGCCCAGGATCGTGCTGATGATAACGGATATGAGGCCTATCGATAAGGATGTTTGGCTGCCATATATCAGGCGTGACCACTGGTCACGTCCCAGGCGATCGGTTCCCAACAAATGGAAATAGTCACCTGATTCAGGATCTTCCAGACCGATAAAGTGGCGGTCGGTTTCGAAAAGTCTCAATATCTCGTAGGAATAACCCTCGGGAAAAAGCTGCAAGTAGATCTTGAACTCATCAGAGGTCTGCCATTCCATGCGTAATGTCTCCGGGTTGCGAACACCATCGACAGCAAACACATACAATTGCAGCCGCCCCTCGTCGAAGAAGTGCAGGCGTTGGGGCGGAATGAACAACTCGGTGGACACGGATTCCTGCGGATCCTGGGTACTGAAAAAGCCGGGTATGTTGGCTACGACAGCGATCAAGATAATAACAAGGGTGCTCAACACAGCTAACTTATGTTTCTTGAAGCGCCACCATACCAATTTCCAGTTTGGCGCAATGTAAATCGAATCAACTTCTTCCTCATGGGCAGGAGGAGGTTGCGGGAGCATCGGTTGGATGGCGATCTCAGGACCAGTTATGGTTGGATTGGTTTCGGGACTCATGGCCAGTCTACTCCATGCGAATACGTGGGTCAAGCCACGCCAACAAAATATCCGATATAAGGGTGCCGATGACAGCCAGGAAAAGATAAATCATGATAATTGTGCCGGCCAGAAACATGTCCTGGCTTATTAAGGCGCGCAACAGCATGGGACCGATGGTTGGCAAATTCAGAACGGTGGCCACGATCACGCTGCCGGAGAAAATTAAGGGCAGATACCAACCAATCGTGCTGACCAAAGGGTTAATGGCCAGGCGCACCGGGTACTTCAACACCAGCTTCCACTCCGAGAGGCCTTTGGCGCGGGCCATTTCCACATAGGGCTTGTTCAGTTCGTCCAAAAGATTGGCCCGCATAATACGCGCCAACCGCGCCGTGCCATCCAGGCCAAGGATAACCATCGGCAGCCACATATGCCGCAGGAGATCGCCCACGCGAGCCATGGACCAGGGAGCGTTAATATATTCCGGGGAGAAAAGTCCAGTCACGCTTATGCCATATTGGGTGAAGGCCAGCCACATGATGATCAATGCCGTCATGAAAGTAGGTGTGGCCACACCGAAATAATTAAAAATGCTGAAAAAATAATCGAGGAATGAGTACTGTTTCACGGCCGATATGATGCCGATGGGCACGGCGAGAAGCCAGGTGAAGGCAAAAGTGAAAAGGCCGAGCATAACCGTCAAGGCGATACGCTCGCCGATTAATTCCTGGATCGGTTTTTGCCAATCAAGGGAAAAACCAAGATTTCCTTTGACTATACGACCCATCCACTTCAAATATTGAATATGCATCGGCTGATCGAGGCCATATCGTTCACGCAAGGCGTCGACCTGAGCTTGATCAACTGAGGAACCGGACGCTGCTAAATCGGCAATATAGCTCGAGACAAAATCGCCCGGCGGCGCCTGGATGATGAAAAAGGCGAAAATCGAAAAGATGACCAACAGAAACGGTAAGATTATCAGACGCTTGGCGATGTATTGAGACATATAGTTAACCTGGGCAAGAGTTGCAAAAAGGGCATCCAGTGAGCGAATTCGAGAACGATCCGCCCACTGGAATCTTGCTGCCACTAGATTGGACTATTCTTCAAACATGGTCCAATCTTAGCCAATCATCCCTATTGCGAGAAGAAGTACTGCTCGGGACGGGTGTCACCAGGCGTACGCAAGGGCCAGTCATTGCCGGCAACTTCCGGTACATTCACCAGGTATTCATTGGCTACAACTACACCTTGAACCATGGGGGTCAGGCCAACAGTGCCGATCTGATAAACGTCGTCAGCCCAATGTGTGAACAACTCCTGAGCCAACTCAATCTGGCGCTCAGGACCTGAAACCTTGGCCTCGTCGATGATCTCGACTAGTTTCTTAATCTCGTCAGGTGGTTCAAGACCTTCTGCACCATCGGTTTCATACCAGACCCGGTAAAGCGGGCCAAAGGTCAAAGCTATCATGCTGCGGACATCTTGTTGAGGCTGGCCGCTGAAGGGGAAGCCGGTGGTATCGTTATTCCAGAGTTCGGCCATCAGTTCATTGGCTGGTCTCATCGCGAAATGAAGGGTACGTTCACGAATTTCCACGTGGGCCTTGATGCCTACGTCCCCCCAATCTTCGACAATCAATTGGCCGATATCTGGCCAGTTGCCGAACTGCGGCACCACGCTAAGTTCAATGTCCAGCGGTTCGCCGTTGGGCAACAGGCGGAAGCCGTCGGCGTCGAGCTCAGTTAGGCCGATGCCGTCCAATAAGGTATTCGCCTGATCGATATCATGTTCGGTGTACTTGAAGGCATACTCATCGCCTGGATAGTAGGGGTGGAACGGCGCCGGCACGGGCTGGCGCGCTTCGCCAAGTCCCAGGAAGGCCGATTGTTTAATTGCTTCACGATCTATGGCATAAGACAGAGCGATACGGAAGTCATGGGTCTGGAACAATTCACCCATGACGGGATCATTGGCTATCCAGGTCTGGTTAAACATGACCGTGGCATCTGAGCCACCGAAGGTGGGCCAGGTGATCACGCGATAGCCACCTGCGGCTTCATTCTCTTTGAGCACCGGGTAGGCGCTCATATCGATATGACGGCCCTGGAGATCGATCTCGCCGGCAACGGCGGCTAGGTTCAGCGCCTCTTTGTCGGCGAAGAAGGTAAAGCGTACCTCATCGATGTAGGGCAGCTGGTTGCCTTCGGCATCCACTGCGAAGTAGTAGGGGTTACGAACGATAGTGAAGACCTGATCGGACACGCTGGTGCCGTTGGGCGCCCAGGCAGCCGCACTCGGCCGTGTTCCGCTGACATGCGGCATCGCTTGAACGGCAAAGAGCTCTACCCAAGTATCAAACCCGGCTTCATCGATCTTAGCCTGCAGTTCCGCCGCATCGGCAAAATCGGGGTGGTAATCCTTTAGATAATGGGCCGGTACGAAAGACAGTTGTTCGATCGACTTGTCAGCGCCATCCTTATTGGCTAGATCTAGCAAGAAAGCGGTGTTGGGTTGGCCAAAGGTCCACTTCACGGCGTAATCGTCCACCTTTTCAACGGTAGCGGTTGAACCGTCCGCGTTCTGCATCCATACCGGAATAGCGGGGTAGAGATCCTCGTTCAGGAGGATATTCTCGTACCAGAACATGATGTCGTCGGCTGTAAAGGGCTCGCCGTCTGACCATTTCATACCTTCGCGCAGGAAAACGGTCCATCCGGTGAAATCATCGTTGGCTTCCCAACCTTTGGCGATGTGGGGGATAACTTTACTGCCATCTGGCGCATGGCGCACCAGGGCGTCATAGACGACGCGAGTATAGTTGTTGTGGTCGCCAGGGCCAAGGAAAGCGCGGCGCAAGGTACCACCGTACAGACCGATCGAATCAACTACTTCTTCGACCAACGGTTCATCGGGGAGACGCTCGTCTACCGGTGGCAAATCGCCAGCGGCGACCATTTCGGCCAGCATTGGGGCTTCGTTGTACATGGATTCTGGTTCTTCCGCAGCGGGTTCTGCTGCTGGCTCTTCTGCTGCCGGTTCTTCGGCGGCTGGTTCTTCAGCGACCGGGCTGGAACAGGCAACTAACGCCAGACCGAGAATCAGCATCAAGCTAATTCCCCATATCAGACTTCGAATTGCTTTTGATTTGGATTTCATTTTTCCTCTCCTTGAAAATATGAGTATGTTCTGAATTAATTTTGTTTCGCTTCTCTGTCTACTAACGATTGCACCTCCTTATTTAGGGTTAAACGGTCGTATCCGCCCCCACAGTACTCGCCCGAATAACTAGTTCTAGCGCAATTACGGTTTTATTATACTTGATAAATTTATTCTTGATTTGGAGTTCCCCCGCTTTAGTAGACACTTAAAGGCTTGTGTTGTGAAAATTGGCTAAACTTCATTTCGTATTGAATAGGCGAGAGATAGCCAATACTGGAATGAAGACGATGAGGATTATACCAATTTTCAATAAAAGAAAAAACGTCCATGCGGGCATCGTGCTTCGTCCGGAACGTGGTGCGATCCAGAAGTTCGCACTCCAGCGAGGCAAAGAAGCTTTCGCACAACGCATTGTCATAACAATCCCCAATAGAGCCCATGGACGGGCGCACTCCTGCCTCCCGACAGCGTTTCCCAAAGGATAAGGCGGTGTCTTGACTGCCCTGGTCTGAACGGTGAATGACTTTCTCGGGATGGCGCTGCTGGACAGCCATGGACAACCAGGTCTGGTGCGAGGGGAGTCTCAGCCAATTATTGTCTCGAGTAAAAATGAGCGCTTCCCGCAAAGTGGGCGCTTGCTCACCAATATATGCCTGTTGGTCTTCCCGAGTTTCATCCCCCGTCGCGATTTTCTTGGAAGCACCACGATTGTTGAACCAGGAGCCGCAATCCAAGGTCTGAATTTCGGCCAAAGTGAATTCCCAAACATTCCAGGGAGCTCTATTTGGAAAAACCTACGCTGCATTGGAAGTGCGTTCCAATGTATCATCGTGCATCAGTACAAGCTCACCATCAGCGGTAACTGCTACATCAAGCTCCCACAGGTCAGCGCCGATTTGCAACGCTTTCTGGGCAGAAGCGAGGGTGTTCTCCGGGGCTAAGCTGCTCGCACCCCGATGGGCAATAATCAAAGG
>Ga0208279_1001563_pt1 | contig 12249 bp, 12 predicted proteins | sample AntAceMetag02UKM_FD_184766 | JGI IMG/M metagenome (GOLD analysis project Ga0208279, IMG submission 184766) | Saline lake microbial communities from Ace Lake, Antarctica - Antarctic Ace Lake Metagenome 02UKM (SPAdes) (version 2) | ecosystem: Environmental > Aquatic > Non-marine Saline and... | reverse complement strand
TGCAATGACACATCTCCCTCAGGTGCATGAGCGATATAGGTATAATTCGCCAGGTCTGCAATAGTGGGTTGTTCACCGACTAGCCATTGCCGGTTGTGCAGATGAGTGTCCAGTGTATTGAGCAGGCTATTGGCTCGTTCTTGTGCTTTTAAGTGATCAAGTTTGGCACCAAATACATTGATTAGTCTTGCGGTTGCCGGGCCAAAAGCAACCTGGCCGGCAGACACAGATAAAAACCGTTGTACTTCGGCTGCTTTTGCAGGCTCAATCGGTAACCATGTGTGCCCAGCATCATACTGACTAGCCAGATAAACCAGTATGGCATTGGAATCAGCAATGGTAATATCTCCATCTTCCAGTACCGGTACCTGGCCAAATATATTTTTTTGCAAAAATTCGGCCTGTTTATGAACACCTTTCATCAAATCAACATCAATGATTTTAGCATCTAGATTAAGTAGAGATAAGAACAGTTGTGCACGATGTGCATGACCTGAAAGAGGGTGACGATAAAGTTTTAAAGTAGACATGTTTATTCTCCGAAATTTAAATAATTTTAATAAAAGTAGTAGTGCGTGGCTTTATTAGTTCGCTAATATTTAATAGCGGGCTAAAGCCATGCTCTACAATTCTACAAGTAATGGTTCTGTGTAATTAACAGACATATTTATACTGTTTGCTAATTACTGAGTTGCTAACTCAGTCAAAGTTGAACGCCACAATGTTTTCAATACTGACAAGTAAACATTTTGGGCATTGTTTGTGGCTTAGAGATCTTTAGGTTTGTTAATAATATTGTCTGATCAGGGTATTGAAAACTAAACACCCTGATGCGCTATTTATTGAACGACATGTTTGTTTAAAAACCTGCGCATAGTCTCAGCTATAAATTCGCCATCCTCTTCCAGGGCAAAGTGTCCGGTATCTAGTAAATGGAACTCTAGGTTATTCAGGTCACGCGAGTAGGGTAGTGCACCTGCTGACGGGAATATCTCGTCTTTTTTACCCCAGACGATTAAAGTAGGCGGTTGATATTTGCGTAAGTAAGCTTGCCATTTTGGATACAGTGGTGGATTCGTACCGTAGCTATAAAATAACTGTAGCTGTATATCACTATTTCCTTCACGGTCTAGTAAGGGCTGTACATGAGTCCAGGTTATCAGGACTTATGTCTTCGACATTGCGCACGCCATTAGTGTATTGCCATTTAGTAGCGCCTGCAGTTACCAGAAAACGTAGCGCGTCTTCATTGGTCATATTAGGCTGTTTATAAGCATTCTTGACATTTTTCCACCAGGGGTTATCCAGACCCTGATTAACCGCTTTGCGATCTTTCCAGTACGCTTGAATAGGCTCCCAGAAGTTATTTTCTATACCTTCTATATAGGCATTACCGTTTTGTACGATCAGTGCTTCGACACGTTCAGGATGTTTAGTAGCGATACGAAAGCCGACAGGTGCGCCATAGTCCATCAAATATATACTGTATTTTTTTAAACCCACTTTGCCGATAAATTTATCCATCACTTTGGCTAAGTTATCAAAGCTATAATCGAACTCATTCACTTTGGGCATCGAACTATAACCAAACCCCGGGTAATCAGGTGCGACCAGATGAAATTTATCGGACAGTGCCGGAATCAAGTCGCGGAACATATGTGAAGATGTGGGAAAGCCATGCAATAATAAAATCGTTGGATTTTTAGGGTTACCTGCTTCACGGTAAAAAATATCTAGTCCATCAATTTTGACCGTCTTATATTGAATCCCTCCTGAGGCTTGTGCTGCAAAAGAACTAGCCGAAAACCCGGTATTCAGGATTAAGCTGAGTAAGAGTAGTTTTATAATATTTGCTATTTGCGTTTTCATTTTGTATCCCCTGATTGAATGATTAATTTATTGATCTGGTATAAACAATGACACCAGATTCATTGTTGTTGCTATATAGTCTGTTTTGCTCTAAATGCTGTCTTACATTGTCATTGTTTTTGACAGTAGTAAGTAGCGAGTAGACTCTTCCTTCATCTTGCTGTAGATGACCGTTTACATGACCATTCCTAGTGTTCGGGCTGCCTGGAATAGTTAAGGTGTTCATGGTTTTCTCCTGTTTAATTAATAATGCGCTCGGATGCGCTAATGGGTCTATCATTAACGCTGGCGATACGCCGCTGCATTAAGCCGTTTGTTGCAAACTCCCAGAGTTCATTTCCATAAGAGCGATGCCACTGGTTAGAATCGTCGTGCCATTCATATTGAAAGGTCACGGCAATACGGTTATCGGCAAAACACCAGAGTTCTTTTTTTAATTGATAATCCAGTTCTTTCTCCCATTTACGGGTTAAGAACTCGATAATCTTTTCCCGACCTGAAAATATCTCAGCACGGTTACGCCATTGACAATCAAGGGTATATGCACTGGCCACCTTGACGGGGTCTTTACTATTCCAGCCGTTTTCAGCCAGTTGTACTTTTTCTGTCGCAGTTTCAAAAGTAAAAGGGGGAAGTGGTGGTCTATTTTCCATAATAATGTTCTCTTGCTTAATGAATATTTAAGTAATGTTCAGGCGGTAAAAACCTGATCGTTATTGGGGATCCCAGCAATAAACTCGGGATCAATCGGTGTATCGTTAATATGGTTTATATAGTTGCTTAGGGTCTTAAAACTAATTCCCAGAATGACATCTAATACATGCTGCTGTTGATAACCCGCCTGATAAAAAGCTTGTAATTGTGCTTGATTGACATCACCCTCTGCTTGCAATACAGCACGGGTAAAAGTTCTTAACGCCTCTAGTTTGGTATCCTGCAAGGGCAGGTTGTAATACGTGGCATAAATGATTTCAGCCGATACTCTTTTCTTTTTTGCGATACTGCCATGCGCTGCTAGACAATAGGTGCAATTACGGAATCTGCTGATACTGAGTAAAACCAGTTGCTGTTCTGTGACGCTAAACGCAGTTTTATCGAACAGCTTGTTTAAAGTTATATAGGTTTCCAATGCAACTGGCGATTCAGCCACTACTGAAAATAGATTGGGAATAAATCCCATTTGTTGTTCAGCATTCTGGAGCAACTTTCTGGATGCCTGTGGCGCCGTATCCAGAGTATGAAGTGTAAATTCTGACATGATGTTATTCCTGAATAGTTGATGACAATATAACTATTGCAGGAGCCGTGCCAGAGTTTTAAATTATTTAAATAATAATATAAAACAATGAGATATGATTTTTTTAAGAATTATGTCGGATATGCTATCGTAATTTAAAATACGATATATCGTGAATAAACGATATGTTGATTTCTGTTTTAACGTAATTAGTCAGCTCTGATAACCTGTTTATCAGAGCTGACTAATTAACGGCGTGGCGGGGATGAACAGGAAAAGCAAGCGGTAGTGATATTTTGGGGAGTAGTGGGGTCACGGACTAATACTGCTTACTTAAGAAAAATTCCTTATGTATTAATAGCTTCACAAGCCTGGTCTCGTGGTTCTGTGAGCAAGGAGTAAGCTTTAGGGCGGCGTTTTATAGCACGAGGTTGTACTTTCCTTTTCTGTTGACCGATAGGTATTGAAGCAATGGCGCTCAATAATCCATCAATAGCATATTTCAAAATCTTTCCAGAAAGTTCTATCAATTGTAATTTCGCTTACGGCCTGCTGGCTTGCGCCCATTGCGCTTAACATTTGGAGTTATCTCCGCCTGCCCGATGTTTACTATCTGGTGGTTGACCTACCTTGCCAGAGCGGGAATTTCACCCGCTGGAATTATCGACCTTGCTTGGCCGCGCAGCCTTTTGATTTCTGTATTTTCAGGGGGTAATTCTTGGAAACAAAGGCGGTAGACTTGATCGATAGTAAAAATAATAGCTAATCATATGGTTTATTTTTGTTCTTGTTACTCGAATTTGAAAAACACGTACAAACAGGGCACAATGCTTAAAAATACGGCAACCAGGAAAAGATTTGTTATTACGCAATATACCGCATGCTTTGATTATTCTTATAAGTCTTTTGAACCTTATCAATTTAAGTGCTTGCGCGGAAACAAAAGAATTTTTTGCTTCCTCGGCATCATCAGCTTCTTTAAGCTCTTCATCCGCTTCGTTAGGTTCTAGCACTTCTTCTTCAGCGTCTTCAGACAGTTCTGCAAGCATGTCAGATTCAGGGAATACTGAGCCCAGAAGATCGGCCAAACCCATTATCAAAGACGATCAATATATTGATGATATCGCTGACTTAACCTATGCATATGTGACTTTTGCTTCCTTACAAAGTGATTATGTATCCTTCCAGAACCAGATCAATGAAATTGCGATGCGTAATGGCATTATCAGCTGGGAAACGAATAAAAAAACCTATATAGCGTTCGGCAAAGGGTTGAAGAAAGCCAAGTTGACTGGTGTTCGATATGAAAAATTGAAACAAGAACTATCCGGTTAGGACTATGCAAAAATGCAGGATATTCAGTATGGTTATGATGCAGAATAATCCCTCTTCGACGTACTTTTAATGCCAATGGTGAATGATATGAGCTCAAAAAAATAGATGTTAACCCATCTTCGCAGCTTTAAGTCACGCAAGTCATTGATTTAAATAAGAACCTTATTATTATCAAAAAAACTCCATTAAAATCAATGGTGTTTTTTTGAGGCGTTTTGTAGTGCCATTTTAATTGAATAAGGTGTTGCTTTTTTCTGGTTTTCCGCTGATGTTAGTGAGATGTATATTCGAAGAACCAAAACAAAAAATCTGCAAGACGGCTCCGAAATCTATAGAGTCAGAGACGATCGAAAGTTAAAATATCTCATAATTGCAGTGGGGCGATGACGATCATTCATAGTATGATTCGTTTGTGATTTATTTTTCAAAATGTCAGATCAAATCGAGATTTATACACCTTATATCACCTATTTACTGTTTGTATTGTTGTTTCACAGTAGTAATGAAAAATTCTGCTGCCGGACTAAAATATCTATCTTTCGCAGTAGCTAATACGACTTCTCTAGAGACTTTATCCTTGAGTTTGATAAATCTGATACTCGATTTTGGGTCTTGGTCGATTGCAATCGACGGTAGAATTGAAATACCATAATTTATTTCGATAAGCTCTTTGACTGTCGCTAACTGAGAGGTCTTAAATAAAACTTTTGGCATAAAATTTTCATCAAAGCAATACTGTTCGATTTGGCGTGCAAGATAGTGTATATCTTCAAGCAAAATAAAGGGTATATTATATGATAGGAATTTCTTCTAGTCTGCTCAATGGGTTGTCCTGATGAACGGCAACATAAAACTCATCTATAAATAGCGGTTCAACATGCAAATGCGTTTGATCAAAAGGTAATACTTCGATAAGAATACCCAGTTCTCCACTTGCTGCGGCATCCACTAAAGATTCAGAAATTTCTTCGCGCACGATCACCATAGCGTGAGGAAATTTTGCAGATAATTTTTTTAATGTACTCGGCAGTATAAAGGATGCTAATGTCGGCAATACACCAATAGTGACGGAACCACTACTGGTACTGTCAACATCGTCAACCCTGTGTTGAGCATCTTCCAGACTGTTCAGGATCTTGCGTGCCTGAACAAACAATATTTAACCCGGGGTCAGTAAGGATCAGTTTGCCTTTAACGCGTAAGAATAATTTCTTGCCTATACTTTTTTCCAGTTTTGCCAATTGCGGACTCAATGAAGGCTGCGAAATAAAGCATTGCTCAGCAACCTTTGTGACACTGCCTGTTTCAACAACAGAAATAAAGTATTTAAGTTTGTGTAAGTGCATAGGCCAAGACTATTGACTTTGCGCGGGGTGGAGAATAACAGGAAAGCAGGCTGTAGTAACACTTTATAGCTTGATTATCCCGTGTTGGCATACGGTATGCGTATGATTTTAGTGAAAGCTAACAAATTTTAATCTTTACGAGGATCAGATCATGAACGTATAAAAAGAAATATTCCGTATAAGCCGTATTATATTAGTCATCAGTTTTTTATAATTCCTTATATCTTAAGATAACAAGACAAAACGCACATATATAAAACTACAAGACTGGGTTAGCTTATTGAGCGAAGCGCAATAATGTAACCCAGTTACAATATGCAATGCCAGACGCAGTGTTACACCGCTCTATTCGTTCGCCGGATTCCCAGTTTGCTCATACGCGAGCGTAAAGTATTCGGGTGCATTTGCAGAATAGTCGCAGCACCCTGTTCGCCAGAAATCAGCCAATGAGTGTTTTCCAGCACAGATATAATATAGCTCTTTTCCATTTCAGCCAGTGAAACCAGGGGCTCAGTTGCTGAGGTGGAAACTATTTGTGCGTTTTGCAGTGGGGGTATTTGCAGCGTCAGGGTAGGCGATAAGATAATGGCTCGCTCAATTACATTCTCTAATTCCCGAATATTACCCGGCCAGTTATAGCTTAATAGATTATCCATGACTGTCTGCGGAATATGATTGATCTGCTTGCTCATCTTGCGGGTATATTTATCAATAAACCACTGGGTCAGTATAGCTATATCCTGTTGGCGTTCGCGTAGCGGAGGTAAGCTTAGTGGAAACACGCTGAGTCGATAGTAGAGGTCTTCCCGGAAGTCGCCATCGGCAACCATTTGTTTTAAATCGCGGTGAGTTGCAGCGATAATTCTGGCATTGATTTTGATTGTTTTAGAATCGCCCAGCCTTTCGATTTCTCCTTCCTGTATGACGCGCAATAATTTGGCTTGTAGTTCCAGTGGTAATTCGGCGATTTCATCTAAAAAGATTGTGCCTTCATCAGCCAATTCAAAGCGCCCGATCCGTCGTGCGGTAGCACCAGTAAAGCTGCCTTTTTCATGCCCGAATAATTCGCTTTCAATTAAATTTGCAGGTAAAGCGGCGCAATTTACTTTTACCAGAGGCCGGTTATTTCGGTGAGATAAATTATGTAGAGCGCGGGCGAATAGTTCTTTACCTGTGCCGGTTTCACCTAGTAGTATTACAGTAGTATCGGTGGGTGCGACTTGTTCAACCTGACGTAATGCGGTTTTCAGTGACTGACTCTGACCTAAAATATCTTCGAATTTATGATTGAGATTAATTTCTTCCTGTAAATAACTATTTTCTGCCTGTAAGCGGTTTTTTAACTGTTCAATTTTAGTAAGTGCCTGGTTCAGTTTTTGCTCTGCCAGTTTGCGTTCGGTAATATCTCTGAAGACCATAACGACACCCTGCAGTTTACCGCTTTCCATAATCGGTGTGCTGACAAAATCAACCGGGAAACTGGTGTTGTTATATCGCCAGAATACTTTATTACTCGCCTGAAAACGCATTTTTCCCTGGATGATATTGTGTACAGGACAGTATTCTTCAACATTAGGCACATCACGCCCCAAAATATCATGAATTGTCTGTTTCTGTTTCGGTTCAGGTGGCCAGGAAAGTAAACTCGCAGCCGCTGGGTTAGTAAAAGTAACATTGCCTTCGGGGTCAAAACCGCAAATACCTTCACCTGCTGCCGCCAGGACCATTTCATATTGTTGTTGTGAATAAGCCAGTTCTGCTTCTGCTTGTTTTAGTTTACTGACATCCTGAAATACCACAACAGCACCGACAATAAGCCCGTTTTCCAGGATTGGTGTGCTGGTGTAATGCACAGGGAAGCAACTGCCGTCTTTATGCCAGAATATTTCATCGGTAACATGATGTACTTTGCCATCTTTAAGCGCAGCATAAATCGGGCATTCAACGCGAGGGTAAAAATCTCCGTTGGCTTTGCTGTGATGATGTTGCTGGTGTAAGGGCTGGCCGATAACATCAGCTTCTGTCCAGCCGGTCATGGCAATAGCCGCTGGGTTAGAAAATGTGCCTCTGCCTTCGCTATCTAGTCCATAAATACCTTCACCCGCAGAATTCAGGATCAGTTCGTATCGATGCAGGAGTTGTTCAGAGATGTTCATATTAGATTTAAATGATATACACAACGTATACTAATTATAACTATGTACCAGGTTTGTGGATAGGTACGAAATTCTCTGCCACTATGCGCTTTAAAATTGCAATGTACTTATAAGCGCTATAAGCAATGCGAAATTCTATAATGAAGATAGTGCAGTGTCTTATTTTGCTGGTGATTTTATGGAATGGTTTTTGCTTTATTTTCTGTGTTAAGTATTCAGAAATTTAGCGCTGACTGATTTAAAATGCTTATCAATTCGGCTAATATTTTAGCTTACCTGAATTGGTATTTAATGTAGGATAGTGCGCTAGTTTATGTTATTAAGTTACCTGAGTACGTATAATTCACAAGCAAACTCAGTGATTGTAAAATATGAGCTGTTATGAAGCTCTGCATATTACCGGAGGAGGACAGCGCGTCAATTTCGCGCATTGTGTAAACTACATGCGGGCTTATACATGAGGCTTATATATCTGGGGGGGGGTGTGGGAAATCAGACTAAGTTAAGCATGAGTCTTTTCTCCAGTGAGAGAAGCCTCTTAGGTGGGGGATTTTAAATACTGGGTTTTTTCTTCAACCGTTCTCTTTATCAAGAGAGGACTTAACTTCAGTGCTAGTTTGTCATGAATTTAAGGCGATTAATTTTATGCAAGGATTAATCATGTTTTAACTGGCTTACAAGAGCTAAAAAAAGATAAAATATTTATTATGAGTGGAATTTTTAACTGGCCTGTACGTGTCTATTATGAAGATACTGATGCAGGGGGTGTGGTTTTTTATGCCAATTATTTAAAATTTTATGAACGTGCACGGACGGAAATGCTGCGCGCGATGGGCTTTGAGCAAGACGAGTTGATTGCAAACGAAGCGGTGATCTTTGTCGTCCGTTCAGTACAGGTTGAGTATTTAAAGCCTGCCAGATTTAATGAAATGTTAAATGTCAGTGCCACTTTAAGCAAGGTTAAAAGTGCCAGTTTGACTTTTGAGCAAACAATTACCCGTAATGATGCGATTATAAACTCAGCCAGTATTCGTATTGGCTGTCTGGATTCAGACACACTACGACCCAAACTAATTCCTGATGCACTTAAACAAGCAATAAGTTATGAATAACGATTTATCTATTTTTTATTTAATCTCTCAAGCCAGTCTAGTCGTTCAGCTGGTGATGCTTATTTTAATATTCGCTTCGCTGATTTCATGGACCTTTATTATTTCAAAACGTAAAGAACTAAAACGAGCTTTTAGAATAACTGAAGAATTTGAATCTCAATTCTGGTCTGGAGGGGATTTAAGCCGCTTGTACACACAGCTTACTGGATCAGAAATGCGAGCCGAAGGACTGGAAAAAATCTTTATTGCGGGATATAAAGAATTTTCACGGATGCATAAGATAAATGGCATACAGGCTTCTGAAAAAGTAGCCAATGCACAACGAGCCATGCGTATAGAATTGGCGCGAGAAATGGATAAATTTGATGAAAGTTTACCTTTTTTAGCTACAGTCGGGTCAACTAGCCCTTATGTGGGATTATTTGGTACTGTATGGGGTATTATGAATTCCTTTCGCTCGCTGTCGATGGCAAAGCAGGCGACTTTGGCGCAAGTTGCCCCAGGAATTGCTGAAGCTCTGATTGCAACTGCATTTGGCTTATTTGCAGCGATTCCCGCCGTGGTTGCCTATAATAGTTTTGCCACGCGTATAGATCGTTTAACTGGGCGTTATGAATTATTTATAGATGAGTTTGTTGTCTTGTTAAATAGACAGGCGTATCCATAATGGCAGAACGTAAGCGTAGAAAGCCGATGGCGGAAATTAATGTCGTGCCTTATATCGACGTGACACTGGTTTTGTTGATTATTTTTATGATTACTGCGCCTCTGATTCAATCAGGTGTAGATGTCGATTTACCCCAGGATGATGCGAAAAATATTAGTATGGAAGATTTGCCAAATCCGGTAATTATTACTATCACGAAAACAGGTGATTTTTTTATTGATTTAGGTAACGGTGAAGATGATGAACTAGTGACTGCTAATGAAGTTTTAATATTAACCCAGGCTGTACGTAAAAATAAGCCGGCAACGCAAGTTTATATTCGCGGAGATAAAGAAGTGGAATATGGAAAAGTCGTTACAGTAATGGCTGCTTTGAAAAATGCAGGGATACCAAATGTCGGGTTAATGACGGAAAATTTCTAAACTGTATTCTGGAAAAAAGCGACTATGGGTAAATATTTTCTTTCATTTCTAATATCATTAACTTTGCATTTGAGTATTATTGCATTGTTTGTATTCAGTATTCCTATGGATACCCCAGTCTCTGAGGTAAAAAAAGAGATCCCGGTAATTATTGAAGCCACCATATTGGATGAGAGTGTAGTCACAGCTAAAGCTAATGAATTAAAACAGCAGCAGGAGAATAAAAAGCGTCTGCAACAAAAACAGCAGGATGATCTTGTTAAAAAATTAGAGCAGGAAAAACAAGATTTACAGCAATTAAAAGCTAAGCGTCTACAAGCAGAGCAAGAGGCAAAAAAACAAGCAGAGCAACTTAAAATAGCCGCTCATGAAGAACAGAAGAAACTGCAGGACATTAAACAAAAGCTTGCTTTAGAACAGAAAAAACAACAGGAAATTGTTGCGCAGCGTCTGGCTGAAGAAAAAAAACGGGAAATAGAAAAACAACGTAAAGCCAACGCTGAGCGTATTGCAAAAGAAAAGCGTCAATTAGAAGCAGCAAAGAAGGAAGCAGAAAAGCAGAAAAAAATAGCCGCTGAAAAAAGACAAAAAGCTCAGGAAAAAAAATTACGCATTGATGCGGCCAGACAGGAAGAACAAAATAGACTACGTGCAGAGAATGCTAGAATTGCAGAAAAACAAACTGCGGATGCAACAGCTTTAATAAAGCGTAAAATAACCCAAAGCTGGAATAGACCCGGTTCCGTGCCCGGTAATTTGAAATGCAAGATTAGAATTGGGCTGATTGCTAGCGGTGATGTCATGTCGGTTATTATAGTAGAGAGCAGTGGTAATTCTTTGTTTGATGATTCTGCTGAACGAGCTGTAAGAAAAGCTTCTCCATTACCGGTGCCTAGGGATCCAGATGTTTTTCAAAGGTTTAGAAGTTTTAATCTGGAGTTTGCACCGGATAAATAATGATTCTAGTGAGTGTTGCCTTTCGGGGTATAAATTAAATAATGAGTAAACGTGATTAAATTAAGCAAAAATATAGCTGTTTTTTTAATATCCATGACTATGCTGATATATAGTCATGTCTTGCAGGCAGAATTAACTATAGAAATTACCGAAGGTGTACAAAGTGCTTATAAAATTGCAATTGTGCCTTTTGCTGCACCTCAGGGAGAGAAGCTAAAGACCGATGTCGCGCAAATAATTTCTCAGGATTTAGCCGGGAGTGGTTATTTTAAGGTACTTTCCAGAGAAGATATGCTGACTTACCCTACGCAGCCAGCTCAGGTTAAATTTCGTAATTGGGCTGCAATAGGCCAGGACTATCTGGTCATAGGCTCTATTACTAAAGATAATAACCTTTACCATATTCAAATGAGCTTGTTTGATGTTTATAAAAAAGAGCAATTAAAAGGTTTACGCATTACTGTTGAAGCCTCATCATTAGATATGGCTGCACATCATTTAAGTGATGCAATCTATCAGAAAATTACCGGAATTCCTGGTGTTTTTACTACGCGTATTGCCTATGTGACGAGCGTATTCAATGCGCAAAATAAGGTGCAATATAAATTACAAGTGGCTGATTATGATGGCGCAAATTCGATATCAATTGCCCAGTCAAAAGAGCCAATTATGTCGCCGGCCTGGTCGCCTGATGGGCAAAAAATCGCCTATGTGTCTTTTGAAAATAAAGTCTCTGAAATTTTTATCCAGACACTGAAAACAGGAGAGCGAAAAAGTATTGCTAAATATAAGGGTATTAATGGATCGCCAGCCTGGTCACCTGATGGCAAGAAATTGGCCATTACCTTATCCAAAGACGGTAATTCGGATATTTATATATTAACCTTGGCTGATTTATCTTTAAGAAAATTAACCCATTCACGGGCGATAGATACCGAAGCGTCCTGGTCTCCTGATGGTAAACAAATCCTTTTTACTTCAAATCGTGGCGGATTGCCGCAAATATATATTATGCCGAGTAATGGACAAGGAAGCGCTAAAAGGCTAACCTTCGATGGCAATTATAATGCCCGTGGTGGATTTTCAGCGGATGGAAAAACGCTAGTCATGGTGCAGGGTACACGAGGTAATTACAGAATAGCCGTATT
>Ga0208279_1001561_pt1 | contig 12265 bp, 9 predicted proteins | sample AntAceMetag02UKM_FD_184766 | JGI IMG/M metagenome (GOLD analysis project Ga0208279, IMG submission 184766) | Saline lake microbial communities from Ace Lake, Antarctica - Antarctic Ace Lake Metagenome 02UKM (SPAdes) (version 2) | ecosystem: Environmental > Aquatic > Non-marine Saline and Alkaline... | reverse complement strand
GAATACATCGAGATATTCTACAATAGGATCAGGAGACATTCATATCTGGGATATGTTTCTCCGGTTGACTTTGGCAGGCTGTCTATGGCAGCTTAACTGGGTGTCTGTTATTTCGGGGGAAGATCAGTCTTAAACTTGAGAATCATGACAAAATAAAGATTGAGCCAACATATTTAGACTATATTCTAACAAAAGTAAGAGAATATTTTAGTGAAATTGATTTAAAATAAATTCACATAACACGTCGCTAAAGCCGATTACGGCCCTTTGGGCCGCTCCGGCTTAGCTTTTCGTTAATGATTACGGAAAGAAATCCGCTACTCTTTCTTCGCTCTTCATTTTCTTGACTACAGTAAGAAGCCATTGGCCTGGACGAACAGGAAACAAGCTGCCAGATAGTAGCATGTTTCATCCTGCATTCATTGATCTGGCCAGATCACCCAACCTCTCGACTTGTATTTGAAGTGTCGATATCGCTGGTGCCATTTTTTTCTGTAAGATCTTTATTACCTTGACATAATTAAGTCATAGAAGTACTTCGTTTCTAACGACATGATCAGAGCACCCCGTTTATCATGAAAGGAGGCGTCTCCCCCATGGTTCTTACAAAAGCAGATATAATCAAATCAATTCATCATCAGATTGGCTTTTCTAAGGACAGATCCACAGACATGGTAGAATCTGTCCTGGAGATAATAAAGCAAACACTTGTAAATGGTGATGAGGTCAAGATCAGCGGATTCGGGAAGTTCTATCTCATTGAAAGAAACGCCCGGAGAGGAAGAAACCCCCATACAGGCGAAAGCATTATAATAGCTTCAAGGAAGATAGCCTGGTTCAAGGCCTCTCAAGGGTTAAGGGATAAAGTCAACGGCAGATGAACATATAATATCTCAAGTTATCCCGACAAAGGAAAAGCAATGAAGAGGCTTATGTTATTCCTCATAGCTTTATCAATGCTCTGCATGATAGGAGGCCCCTCCTATGCCGCAGACAGAGGTAACACAAGATACCAGTCATTCAACAAGACAAAGAAGCTTCTTCTCAAAGAAGTATATTATGACCACCATATAACATTTTACTGCAACTGTCCCTTCACCATGGATAAGAAAATAATCTCATCAGATAAGTACACTTTAAAGAAAGAATCGAAACGTGCAAAGAGAGTTGAATGGGAACACATAGTCCCTGCTCATGCCTTTGGACAGAGTTTCGCTGAATGGAGAAATGGACACTCTGAATGTGTTAGTAGTAAAGGGAAGCCATTCAAGGGTCGTAATTGTGCCAGAAAGATGGCCATCCCGTTCAGATACATGGAATCGGATATGTATAATCTGGTGCCGGCAGTAGGTGAAATAAATGGTTTGCGCTCCAATTACAGCTTTGCGATGATCCTTGGAGAGAAGAGGGAGTTTGGAAAGTGTGACATGGAAATTGAAAACCGCAAGGCTGAACCGCCGCCGGAGAAACGAGGCAACATTGCGAGGATATATTGCTATATGGACTGGGCATATCCGGGACATGGCGTTATTAGCCGAAAGAATCGAAAACTTTTCGATGCTTGGGACAAAGACGACCCATTAGATAGTTGGGAATGCGAGAGATGTAAGAGGATAGAGAGAATTCAAGGGAATGAGAATCCGTTTGTGAAGGACCCCTGCCAAGCTGGGGGTTTGTGGTGATAATAATTACGGAACGCTGAGACTGATATTGCGTATAGGTTAAGGAGGATTTTTGTATGATTCCCAAAATTATCAAATCTGTTTCCCTGTCGATTGTACTGTCCCTCATACTCACTAATATCGCAACTGCACAGGAACAAACCCCTTCTGATATTGTTAATGTATTCGTAAATACGTATGGCGGCCCTTATATGGATGAGCTTGCCGACTATACCACACCAAATTTCAGAGATAACAAACCCAAATCAGTGTGGGTTGTGGATACATGGAAATCTCTAAAACAAATCAAATACCGGAAAATAAGAAGCACTGTTATTGCCTCAAAGGTTAAAGGCAATAAAGCCGTCTTCATTGTTGATGCTACAATTGTAACTAAAGCCTTGAAAATCAACCAGAAAGAATTGTACTACTTGATCAAAGAAGATGGGAAATGGCTTATTAACGATCTTGTGGTGACAGATGAAGACTTTGATTTAGAGAATGAAAAGCTGTAAAAAATAGGGGAATTGTATGGCAGAAAAACTTGATCCCAAGGAACTGGTTTCTTTCAAAGAATTATTAACGGCAAATTCAATTCAGGTGGATGCCCTCACTCAGCTACTCATCGAAAAAGGGATTGTCACAGAACAGGAATTTTTCTCGAAGCTGAAGCGGATAAAGGCTGAATACCAAATTAAAGAGCCGGAACAAAATTGCTCTAACTGTGCATATTACGTTCCCAGAAATAATAACATTGTGATGATCGACGGACCCTCCAGTCACTACTGCACCCATCCTGACCGAGTAAAAGGATATTATCTTACTGATAGTCTCATTCAAGAGCTTGATCTGCATCGTGAGCCCCATCAATGGTGCTCAAAATATAAAAGAAAATCTTATTGAACAGTACAACACCCCCCTTTGGGTGTGAAGATAGTGGCAGAGCCAAGAGCGAGCAAAAATCCTGATGTTTATACTGTGACGGTGAAAGCTCTGGAAACACTTTTCATGGATGGATTGAAAGATGGATGAAAAAGGCAAACCATTGCCCAAAACAGTTGAACAAGCGGTAAACATCCTCCTTTCCGACTTATCGTTGCAGGAGAAAACCTCTATAGCTAATATGCAAAAAAATAATCTTGCTGATCTCCATTTTTCTCTTGGGAGGTTCATAAGAAATAAATTCAGCCTCGTAGTGGACAATAAGGAGTTGATGAAATCATGTCGCTTGTTGTCGGGGAAACAGGACCTTCATGCTGATGATGCTACCTCGGTAATTATTGAATCGTTGTGGAAGAGTTTGCAGGACACACACACGCTGAGAGTGGTGAAATGAGTTTTGCAATTGGGAGTATAAAAACAGAAGCCCCAGAATAAAAGCATCCAGGGCTCCTGCAAGGGATCGGGCCGAAGACTTATGATGTAAGCAACCCAATGGTGGAAGTATGCCCCTATCATCTACAAAATCAAGGATTTTTATGTCCAATAAAGCGGCACAAATGAAACAGGAAGTCCTGAGTATTCATAAGAAGTTGCAAAGTTCTGACGCTGAAGAAGTTAAAGCGGCTATGGGGGAATATTTGCAACTGGTAGATCGATTCTATGAGGAAAACAAATATCTCTTGGCACCGCAACAGCATGCAACGGCCAAGAAGGATTTTAAGTATTTCATGAGACTCGTAGGACTGGCAGAGGGATATCACAAAGAGGGGTGATTCGAGTTTAGTCATTGTTAGTTATCGCATACTACTAACAAATGATTTCGATCAAAGGGGATTGCTGAGGATTACCGTTCGAAGTGTAGTATAATGTTTCGCATAACCGGCTTGCAATGGAGCGCAGCGAAATTGCCAGTCCGAGTTGGTGCAGTTGTTGGGCAATTGTTATGATTTTATGGACAGCCCTCCGCTCCCACGCTCTTGACTATAATCCAAGCAGCTCCTTTACAGCTTCATCATAAGCCTGATACGCCGACAATTCGACAATATGATTCCTTACCTTTCTTCGTCTTTGTGCCAGGTTGCATCCGGCACTAAAGATACCCTGTTCAGGAATACCTGGTTTTGCCTCTTCCCACTCGCAAATGAGCGCTAATGTGGCATCGACGACGGCTATATGGTCGGTGCGCGCTCTGTCGTATGGAGGGATAATACTGGGGGCTAATTTATGGATATGTCTCTCCCCGAAATTCCCTATTGGCTGAAAATCAGTAATGAGCATGTCAATGGATTCGCTGTTAAGCATCCCCGCCAGATAAATCGCTTCATCTTCATCATTTGTTATGTGCCAATACAACGTCTGGTCAATTATGAGCTTGTCCGGGTTATAATCAGATGTCTTTAGATATGCACTGCATGGGATACCCCCTCCAGCCCCATAAACAACGAGGTAGCTATCTTCGGGAAACATCTGCACCTTGAGCTTTCGGCGCACGGTATCAATGTCAACAAAAAGGTCTGGGAGTGTTTTTGCCCCACCATAAGCCGCCAGAATCTCGTTAAAAGCGGCTTGGGTCTGAGGGGAAGCAGCAATATCTGTTTTTACCGGCTGCCAGCCTTCCGTAGTGTCCTTGATAACAGGAAGAAACGCCTTTGTTGGTGCGGCAAGGTCAAATGCTGCCAGGTGGCTGGACAGAAGCACATCAAAAACATATTGCCCATCGACAACTCGTGGAGTGATTTTGAACTCCTTGAATTTTTTAGCAGCTTTCACTCTATAATCTAAGCCATCATCTTCAAGTCCAAATGGTGCTATACGGTACCTGTCGCCAGCACCAGTTGCTTTGGTAATATTGTGGAAGTAAATTGTCCGAGGCATGACATCTGCGCCTTGGGTAAAGCTTACTGCCATGAACAAATCATCGGCATCGGCAATTGCTGGATTCTCTGTCCAGGCAACCCTATTTCGCTGGGTTACTTTGTTGAACGTCAGTGCTTCCTGCTCAGTTTCAGAGACTAAGGCACCGGGTAGCGTGGTTTTGTCGACTGCTTCAGCTTTCTTTCCGAAAAGAACGATAGCCTCATTTTTGAAGGTAAATTTCTGAACCCGCCATAATCTTTCGAAGGATAATTGAATTGGATTTGTCCTGTTCTTGTACTCACCCTTCAGGAAAGGACTATGCTGAAGTCCATTCAAAATGGTTGCCGGCAATATACAGCCAACTACTGAATCGTCTTCCAGATAGCGTTCCACGGCATGAAGGAGAAAAGTTGTGGCAAGTTCAACATGCAAATGCGATGCGCCTGGAGGTTTGATATTGAACTTTGCAGCCCGGTCGCTCAGTGCTTTGCCATAGGGGTTGTCGGCAATTTTACTGAGAGCCAGCCACGGAGGATTTGAAACAAGCCCATTAAACTGACCCAAAACAAGTCCGGGGCGGTAACTATTACGGAGGATAAAAGCCCATATGCCGTTGCGCCCATCACGGTGAAGAGCGTCCAGCGTTTCTATCAGTTGCCCTAAAAACGCCAGGACTGAGGGGCGAGCTTCTTTTTCAATATCAGTTCCGGTTTCATCGATAGCAGCAGTAAGGATAGATTCAAGCAAGGAGACTTTCAAAGGGGTTTTTTTTATCTTTGCAGTAGTCATGGTAACCGATAAGCATCTGTTCAATAGAGAATCGAACACTGACCGATGGTTAGGCGAAACTAAGAAGCTTGGCAGCTCTACGCGATACTCTGCGAAGTGCAGGATATGAAGGCTTTCCGACATTTCTTCATGGACAACTTTTGAAAGAGGCGTGACTGCAAAAAGGGAATCTGCATGATAGACCGGGATGGAAATACTGTGAGTACCATCGAAAGGCTCAAGCCAACTTCTCGCCGCCATTAACCAGCTTATTTTGGAAAGCATTACCGCCAGTGGGTCGATATCGAACCCGGTGATTGTTTGAGTAAGTCTGGTTATTGACGATTCATCAGGGGTTGCCCCCTCTTCTTTCAATCGGTTCAAAGTAATTTTTGTCGCTTCGACAATCATTGCCCCGGAACCACAGCTCATATCAATCAGTTTGGGCTCTTCACCTTCAGGCAGCATCGATACAACTTGCTGGACAACTTGCCTAGCCAACCATGCCGGAGTCCATTCTTGTCCAAGCAAAAGGCGCTGAGAACGGCGAGCAAGCTGAGCCAATATTTCTCCGAACAAATCTTCTGCCGGCGCGGATTCGAAATCATATGCTCGTAAGTCGTCCTGGATTGCATGTGCTATTGGAAGAAACTCAGCGACGTAGAGCGATGAGCTCAGCCAGCCAAAGTAATCATATTCAACGAGGTTTTCCAGCCCCCGACTATTGAAAAAATCCCCTGTCAGGATTGATTCAAGCTGGGGGGGGTCACTTAGAAGTGCCCTCTTCTCAATGACGTTTGCACAGAGAAGCTTTGCAAGGGTGAGGATGTACATCTCACGTATGTAGGTTCTCAAGTCGAATAACCCTATGGAACCTTCATCTCCAAGATAGGCGACAAAATCCTGCCATAGTTTTTTTATGAGGGTTGCGTAGGTCGGATTATCGACAAAGGCAGCTTCAACCAGTTTGCTCAATTCGGAAATGTGTGTGTCGCAGAATGGGCTTTCCAGTCCCATATCATCCGCCAGTGTCCGGGCATTTAAGGGACGGGAACCTTCACGACCAAGATGGCGAATAAGAAAATCTATTAGCTTCTTTGCATTGAGTTCATCGGGACCGGTTAAGTCGAGGGAATCAACTTCTTCCAGAATGACGTGTTCAGCCCCAAGGATAACGCCTTTTCCGAGCCTAACTCCTTCAGTAATTTTGAGGCGATATGCCCGCCAATGAACTGTGTCGGAGAGTATTCCAATAACCAGATCTGGGGAATACCCCGCATTTACCAGCGAGGCACTGTAATTTGCAACCTGGTTGTAACCTTCATCAAATTTAGCCTTCGTGAGTAAATCCGGCTCCCATTCAATTGCGGTCAAGCCGACAAGATTATCAACGAATCCCCTCTTCTTTATCTCCGCTTCAGAAAACGTAACCATGGCTTCACTTCCGCGAACATGGTAGCGAACCCACCACGGGACTTCCGTGAACATCTTGCCCATATAATGGGCAAGGTTTTCCCGAAGGATGCTTTCTTTGGATTTTTTTGTCTTCAGGTCGATGGCATCCTTGATGAATTCTTTAACCACGGTAAGGTTGGCTTGAATTTCCATTATTTCCTCCGTCGTCTTTCGAGGTGGATTTTGGCGAAATGATGAAGCTGGTCAGTTTTTTTCTTTAATTCTTTGGAACCTGTGAGTCTTGAAACAACCACCTTGTCAATTGCATCCAGAACTCCAGTTAAATTGTCATTGTCTTTTTCTGCCAGTTGCTTTCCAAGGATAGAAAGTTGTGACCACTCGCCAGGGTTGAATGCAGGCACCGGTATTTTCTTTAAATGAGTGGCTTCAACTTTGAGAGCACCACCACCCATAACCGATGAGCTCTGTTCCATTGCGACCAGAGACCATGAACAGTTGAAGAAAGCGAGTAATGCATATGCGTCAATTTTTGATTTCTTGCCCAACCAGATGGTCGAGAAATTCGCGTCGATTATGGATGCTCTTTTCATATTGAGGAAAGTCTTGGGGTTTCCGTTATTTACTCTGGCAATGAATAAGTCGGGGGTATGGCGGGGAGCGAAATCAGGCAGCATGTACCAGAATCTCGATTTACGGATATTCGGAGCTACTGCGCTCAATTCATAAACCCGTTTAGGCTCATCATCTGTTCCAAAATTGGCTTCAGATGCTGTTCTAATAAGGATTGCAAGCTCCAGTGGGGTCTGTTCGTATGAAGCGTCACCAAAAGTCGTCAGGTCTTCAGGCAGAGCATGGTTGTGTAAGGTTAAGACGCAACCTTTCAGAGATGTGCTATCCAAGCTGTATCCATCTGGCAGTTCGGCTTGCTTTCTGAGGGAAGGAGCAATACATGAGCGGGGTACTTTGACCCGCCGTATAACAAACAATGACGATGGTGCAATGACCGCGTTATCCCCTGAGACATCAAGACAATCAGCATAAAAGAAGCGATTTGCCCCGGTTCTGAGACCTTGCCCTACATGGATTCCCAATTCGCCGAGACTGTGAAAGCTCTTTGCCGAGGCTGCCTTGCCGAGCCAGTGGGACAATTCAGATGGTATATGAATATGGTTGGTTTTCCCTGGTGTTTCCGATTCACCAAGAATGCTGAGCCATCTCTGAGAAGAGCAGACACGTTGGAGGTTGCCGGACATGTGAGAAAAGGATGTCCAGTGGGCAAAACACCCTGTCCTTGTTCTGTCGGTATGTTCTACGTACCATCGGGTAGCTTCTTGTGCAAACCGAACTTCAGCACCTGGTGTCCCCGGAAAGATATTACCCACGATGCTATTCTCGCCCTTGGAATCTTTCGACAGGTGAATATGGACAAATCCTTCATCAGTCCAATCAAAGGCGGAATCTCTCCGAGGAATTCTTTCCGCTACCAACAGATTCGTCTTAACCTGGGCTTCATCGAACCATGCCGCATTAATATCTTCAACAATGTACCTAATCTTGAACCAACGGAGCAGAATGTACTGAATAGGTAAGGCGTATTCCCGGTTGAGCCACGAATCAGGTACGACAATCGCCAGTGTACCGCCAAGTTTCACAAGCGTGGTACAGAGTATCCATGAGGGTACGGCAAGGTCGGCAAGCCCGGAGTATTTTTGGCAAAGGTGGAGAAACAGGTCCTTGTCGTGTGTATCCAGATTAGGCAGATGCTTGATGGCTGAAATGAGTGATGTGCGGATTTCCTTGGCGTTCGGTAATTTCAAGGAGGCATCAACTCCCCTGCTCATGCTTTGATACCGTACATATGGAGGGTTGGTAATCACCAAATCCCATTTGAGCGTTGGCAACTGTGACAACAACGAAAAATCGAATGCATTACCCAGTAACGGCTTGAGTGGCTTTATTCTATTAGTGCATGCCTTGTGGGCAACCGGGTCTATCTCGATTGCGCCCTTGAACTTAGGACGTGCTCCTATATCGTGGCAAGCAACCAGCATATCCCCATTGCCAGCCATCGGGTCGAGGACGCTTTTCGCGTGTTGTGCCTGGGCCAATGCCGCCAAAAGCTTTGCCAGATGAAGTCCGGTGTAGTATTGCCCCAGACGTTTCTTCCGGGCGGATTCGGTTTCAAATCCCTTCTTAATTCCGTCACTTTTTGAAACCTTCTTTTTTGATCTGATCTTTTTATAAAATTCACCTGCATTCAAGGAAACGCCTATACCCATTTCTAAGCACCTGGCAGCATAGCGCGAATAGAGCCTTTCTGGTTCGCGTTCCTGGGAATTGGTTTCGACACGGGCACGTTCCATCACTTCCTGGAATGCCTGTTCCGAGGTTTGAATCCCGGATCTCAAATTTCCGTTCCGCTTTTTAGATAAAAGCAACAAGGGGTCTCCCTTAACTGATACCTTAGAAACAACCTGTTTGAAGCTTGCCTGAATCTTATCCAGAACACTGGTAGCCACTACGTTCAAACCGGCTGTCGAGTACGCCAGCGAAAGCGCACGCCAGATTGCAGCCTTGGCAGAGTGAAAAACAACCGTTGCTTTCCCCTCGGCTTTAATGACGCGGGCAATTTCCTTAAATACTTTGCCCATCAGTTCCCCGTAGGAATCGATATCCTTCCCTTGAGCATCACTGACGATAATTTCATCTGAGCGATTGGTAAGAGTGCCCAGCCACAGCTCGTTTAGTTGGTTTATTTCGGCATACGGAATGAAATCGCCAAATGGAGGGTCTGTAAAGACGTAATCAATACTTTCGTCCAAGAGATTAAGTTCGGTACTGCTCGCATTGCAAACTTCAACCTTGCTTCGGCTTCCCGATACAAGCTCGAATGCCTTCATAATAGAGCTAGTTTTTCGCTTTACCCCTAAGAAAATGTTTTTCTCAACTGGGAGGCCGCTTACATACAAGACACCACTTTGAGCGCCAGTAAGGACAAAATCATTTTCCCCATTCTTGACGACTACTCTTGCCATAAGCGTTGAATGGGTCGAATTGTAGCTGAGCACCACTAGCCGTAAGGCATCCTGAATATGTGCCGGGAACGATTCAATGAGATGCCATAACGTCATCATTACCAAAAAATTCCGTCTGGTATAAAAGTGGTGCAGATGAGTTATTCCTGTATGGTATCCAGAACGGAACAAGTCACCCCAGACAATCTTGTGCTTTGGAGCATAAGCTGGAATGGGAGCGCTTAATACCCGCTCAACCAATTCGATATCTTGTTCTGTTGGATCTCTTTCCCATGTCTTTGTGCCGGTTCGTCCATACACTTTTGCCAGTACCCTCTTTTTACTAATGACATCCCGTCCCAGGACTTCATCACGTCCATTTTCCGCCTGGCGGTCACAGTCATCAACCATAACGATTTTCTTGCAGGATGGGCATTTGAACTTGTCTACAAGATGGAGCGGGTCGCGCCTGACAACAGCATCCCAGTAATTAATTTCTACCCCGCACTTCTGACACAGAAGAACATCAGACCATATGGAATGCCGCAAGACACCTTCATTATCTTGAGGATCTTTCGTTTCATAAACCCAGCCTATTTCTTTCTGAGCCATAGCTAACAGGTCTTCAGTGGCTTTTTTGAACTTTTTTGGACAAGGGGGATTACACATGGTTTTGGAGATAAAGGAGCCGAGGCCACCAAGCTCATAGAGCACGGCTTTACGTGCTCCCCACGTTGGATACACCCCGATTTTCTGTGCGGCCAGTTTCATGGTAGCGGTTGGCTTGTCGCATAACATAGTAGCTAGGCCAGTGGTTCCGCTCCCGGCAAAGGTATCGAGAACAGTTGCACCAGGCTTGGTGTGGGTGGCAATGAATATGGCTATTGTTTCCGGGGATATTTTGGTGGGGTAAGAGAAGGCGTTATAAATCGCGCCAGTTCTCGTTGACGGTATGGGGTTTTCGTAGAGTATTTTTAAAGAGGAATTCAGAGTAATTTCATCGTTTTTTTTATTGGGTCTTTCATCAGGCTTGCCGGATTTCATATTAATTTTGGTATTCCTTTTATCTGCAAGGTAGGAGCGTAAGGGTTATTAACGCGTTCTCGTTTGCCTTGCCGACATCTAAAATGGCTGTTAGCGAACTGTTTCCTCAGCTTCGATCTGCTACTCGACCTAGTACAAAATTTATTTACAGACCGACCTCTTATCAGGTTTGTCGCACCGAAAATTCGGGTATCCGGACTATTCCGATGCCGTTAGCTTTGCCTGCTTATACGACAGTTTTAATTTTATTAAAACCCCTTTTGGAAGCAGAACGAAAAGTTCACCGGCCCACTCGGCGAAGCCATAGTGGGTCGGGTGAAACGCTTGGTTCAGCCCTTTTTTACTATTTTTTCATCTGCTGGAACATTATCATTAAGTCTTTTCAGCGCAAATAAAGTAATTGTATGGAGATTTGTTTTTGTCGGCTTTCTATTTTTTATTGCCTCAGCCGCTATGATGCCTGGGCCATTAAATATTTCTGTGATGGTTCCATCTGAATTGATTTTTATACCCAAGTAGTAGTCGGGGACGTGATCAACCGGGAATGTCAAAGCGTCTTTCATTGTCGCCTTAATTTGAACCATGCGTCCATCAGATGTTTTTCCATCGTGGTGTTTTGATAATCTATCAAATAATATTATGTCGTAAATCTCTTCGACTAGTACTTCACCAAGATCACCAACCAAGCGTCCATCTAAAGTAAACTTTTTCTTCGGATAGGACTTATGCAAAATATCCACGGTATCTAATAACGTCTTTATGGCATCGCGTATGGGCATATATTCCCCTTGGCTAACAATTAATATACCTAGCAGGTATTTTCCGAACTTTCGTGCAATCCTACTTTATTTCAAGAAAAATGAAAACATAAAATTCCATTATAAAATCAGCACTAATGAATTTTCTCCATTGGGTATTTTGTGTTAATAAAGAGCAAAAACCGAGTGGGTAAAATATGGGAAAAATGGCAACAGCTAATAATGAATACCATTCGAAGTAATGTATAATCTTCAAAAGTATCTAACGCTCACTTACAGGAAGAAGTCTATCCATCGCTCGGATTCAAATCTTCGACTCTCAACCCTGCGCCTAGTCTTTGTGTGGATAGGTGTTGCGGAACAACGTGGAGCAATACTTATCCATGGTTTTGCGGGGATATGTGTCGTGTAGATGGGCGGAGGGTGTTTTCCCCTTCGTGCAACGGAACGACACTTGTCTCCGTATTTGTTTTTGGGGGTGGTGGTTTTTCTGGGGAGCCCCTGGGGGCGGATGGTTTATTGCTCGCATGTTTTTAGCGTGCAATAAACGATACGATGGGTGGCGGGGGGATAATATATAAAGCGGCGGCATATCATTACAAAAGTACCGCAGGAGCATAGGGCAAAGGGTAACATAAAGCACTTTTTATGTTTAGCGGAGTCCGGAAATCTGGCTGGCAGGGGGCCTGCTGTGTTTTTGCAGGTTGCATGACCGCCAGACAAAGAATGATAAAGGCCTTTATCGGCTTTGCCGGACGGAGCGACCTTTGCCCCGAAGTCAAACGCAAGAAGTAACGCAAGAGAT
>Ga0208279_1001553_pt1 | contig 12293 bp, 10 predicted proteins | sample AntAceMetag02UKM_FD_184766 | JGI IMG/M metagenome (GOLD analysis project Ga0208279, IMG submission 184766) | Saline lake microbial communities from Ace Lake, Antarctica - Antarctic Ace Lake Metagenome 02UKM (SPAdes) (version 2) | ecosystem: Environmental > Aquatic > Non-marine Saline and... | reverse complement strand
CAGGGGCATGCCCGAGCGCAGTGCAACCTCGGGACGATGTATCGTAAAGGCGAGGGGGTGGAGCAGGATTACCGGAAGGCGGTAGAATGGTACCGCAAAGCGGCTGAGCAAGAGTATGCCTATGCTTAGTTCAGCCTTGGGGCGATGTATGACAAAGGCCGGGGGGTAGAGCAGGATTACCGGAAGGCGGTGGAATGGTACCGCAAAGCGGCTGAGCAGGGGCATGCCCTCGCTGAATACAACCTCGGGACGATGTATCGTAAAGGCGAGGGGGTGGAGCAGGATTACCGGAAGGCGGTAGAATGGTACCGCAAAGCGGCTGAGCAGGGGCATGCCCTCGCTGAATACAGTCTTGGGATGATGTATGACAAAGGCCAGGGGGTAGAGCAGGATTACCGGAAGGCGGTGGAATGGTACCGCAAAGCGGCCGAGCAGGGGGATGCCCATGCTGAATACAACCTCGGGACGATGTATCATAAAGGCGAGGGGGTGGACCAGGATTATTGGAAGGCGGTAGAATGGTACCGCAAAGCGGCTGACCAGGATGTTGCTGGAGCTCAATATAATCTCGGGGGCATGTATTCCTTAGGCCAGGGGGTGGTTCCGGATGACCGGAAGGCGATAAAATGGTACTGCAAAGCGGCTGAGCAGGGGAATGCTAAAGCTCAATATAGTCTCGGTGATATGTACTCCGAAGGCAATGGTGTGAAGAAGGATCACCAGAAGGCGATGGAATGGTACCGCAAAGCAGCCAAGCAGGGGTATGCCCGAGCTCAGTTTGACCTTGGGATGATGTATCGTAAAGGCCAGGGGGTGGAGCAGGATTATAGTGAAGCTTTTAAATGGATTAGCAAGGCGGCCGCGCAGGAGCATGCCGAAGCTCAATACATTCTTAAGATCATGGAATCCGAAGACCGGTAGAATAGGCTTGTCGTGAGTCTGAGGTTCCGGGGACCGGTTCGATCATGGTTGTTTCCTCACCTTGGCAGGTGAGGTCTATCGGCGGGGAACTTCCGTGCCACTGAAGGATCCAAATGGGTAAGGGTGGAAGGTATCACATGCTTAAACCTGCTGCAAAAATCGGTATGGAACGAAAGAAGGAGGCAATAATGAAGAAATTAGCATGGTTTCTGCTGCTGATTATCATAGTCGCTGCTACGGGATGCACAAATCCTCATACACCGGCAGGGTCAGAAGGTTATGTATATGAGTCTCCCCGCATATGGGGAAAAGGCGGATTTCGGGGTATTATCAAAGGTCCGGGAAATTACGGGGTGTCGGCCTGGCGAAACGAGGTAATGAATATTGACATAAGACCACAGACTTATCTTGAAAAATTCCGGATTCTGGCAAAAGACAATCTGAATGTTGGTATTAATGCTCAGGCGGTTATCCGGATTAAGCCTGGTGGTTCTAAATCAGTAGTTGAGCGTTATGGTGGAAGGGACTGGTATAAAAGATTTATTAAAGAACCCTTCCGGTCCTATGTGCGTCAGGTTGTGCCGGGGTATTCCAGCTGGGAATTAAAAAATAAACGGCAAGAAATATCAGATGAAGTTACAAAGCAACTGGTCGTATATCTGGTTGATAGTCCATTCGAGTTAGTAAAATTGATTATCGGAAATATTGATTATCCGGATATCGTTGTAACCGCCGTGGAGAAAAAAATGGCCGCCCAACAGTTATTGGAAGAGAAGGCGATCCAAAAAGAAATTGCTCAAAAAAACGCTGAGATCCGGATTGAGGAAGCCAAAGGGATCGCCAGATCCCAGGAGATAATTAATAAAACATTAACTCGGAATTATCTTCAGCATGAAGCGATTCAGGCCCAGGTATCGATGGCGAAATCTCCGAATCATACCACTACATATATTCCCGTAGGCCCGAACGGTATGCCGATAATGCTGGATGTCAGTGAGAAATAATCCCGATATGGCGTCTCCTTTAGCCATATTCGATAATCTGGGATAAAATCGGGTTAATTCCCTGACCGCCCAGGGTTCCAATTGATATTTTTACCGCAGGGAGTTGGGGGACGGAGGTAATTTCGCAACTTAATGTTTGCCTCTCTCCCCTGTTTTTGATATTTTGGTCCCATGCCGAGAAAAGGAAGAATTGATTATCCCGGAGCTCTTCATCACGTCATTATTAGAGGTATTAACCGGACCAGGATATTTGACGACGATAAGGATCGGGAAGAATTTATCAGCCGCCTGGAGGCGGGCCTGACTAAAACAGGTCTTCTCTGCTATGCCTGGGCTTTGATCCCCAACCATGCGCACTTTCTCCTTCGAACCGGGGCAAATCCTTTGACAGCTCTGATGAGAAGCCTTTTGACCGGATACGCGATCTATTTCAATCGACGCCACAAACGGGTGGGATATCTCTTTCAAAGTCGCTATAAATCTATTCTCTGCGAAGAAGATGAATATCTGCTGCAGTTGATCAGATATATTCATCTCAACCCTCTGCGAGCCGGTTTGATCCAGGAACTGGGAGATTTGAATACTTTTCCCTGGAGTGGCCATGCCGTTTTAGTCGGGAAACATGAAGCGGAGTGGCAAGAAGTTACAACTGTACTTGGCCGATTTGGGAAGACTGTCAGATCGGCGAGAAAGAAATATATTGATTTTGTAAAAAAGGGAATTCCTGTCGGGAAGAGAAGTGATCTTACCGGAGGAGGTTTGGTTCGAAGCCTGGGTGGTTGGCAGGCTGTGCGCCGGATGCAAAAAGGAGGAGAACGTTTCCGCGGTGATGAAAGAATTCTTGGAAACAGTGATTTTGTTTTGAATGTTTTGAAAACTGCTGAAGAAAAATTATCGAAACAGGAAAAGCAACGGTTAACCGGTTGGAGCCTGGAAAAACTATTGGAGAGAGTCGCGAAACAATATGCGACAAAGATTGAGAATATTTTGCGAGGAGAAAAAAATCGGTCTCCTTCTCAAGCGAGGGCATTGTTTTGCTGGTGGGCAACGAGGGAATTAGGATACACTCTCACCAAAGCGGGTGATTTTTTAAATATTAGTCACCAGGCAGTCTCTCAAGCAAGGAAAAGGGGGGAGGCTTTATTAGGGAGAGATAATCTTCAGCTATAGCAAGTAAGCTGCAAGGTTATCTGTCCCCTAAATCCCATAGCAAGTAAGTTGCAAAGTTACCTCCGTCCCCTAAATTCCTCTCAGTTGGAAAGAAGATTACGGGCGCCCTTTGGGAATCCAGCATCATCGTCTTCCGAGATATTTGACCTCGGAAATTCTTTTAGTGGTCCAGGGTCGGACCTGCGCAACCATTTGATTACCAGTGGGTAAGCTTAAATTATTACCCGTATATGAGCTTAGAGTGCCAGTTTTAGGGGTAATATTGAGGCTCTAAGCCAATCAGATATAGTAATCGAAGCGGTGATAGTGTGGTGGTGGGGTATGGGACGGAGATAGATTTTGAACTGATTCACCTGTGAGATAAACTTACAGGGGTTTTATCAGTCTTATCTTAAAGGTGTACAGGCCTTGACACAGACCCCGCAGATGTAGTGGCCGAGATTCAGGCCTTTCTTAAACTGCCCGAGCTTCTCATAGCACTTGATGTGGTCGAATTCGGATGGTTCTTCCGCTATAGCACTGGCCGGGCAGAGATCGACGCATTTACGGCAGTCGCCGCAATCCTGCTCCAGCGGATGATCGGGGGGGAGGGGGAGATTGGTCAGGATGGTCACCAGTCTGATCCGGGATCCATATTCCGGTGTGACCAGGAGATTGTTTCGCCCGATCCAGCCCAGTCCCGCGCGCCTGGCGACCTCTTTATGGGAGAGATGGCCCCTCTGGTTTATCCAGTCAATTGTTTGTGAAGCGGCTATCGCCATTGCCGTTGCTCCCATCTCTTCGATCAGCCGTGATAGTTCCCAGGCGTTCCGGTCTAAAAAATAGTTGGTCTGGCGGTAGTGGTGGAGATAGAGCCGGGTGGGGTAGTCGGTGATATCCTCCAGCACCCCGTCGGAGAGCTGGACCCCCAGTGCGATGGCGGTTGTCAGGTTTTGGATAGTGGCGGGAGCTAGATCGAAGGCCAGTTTCTCCAGGTCCGGAAGCGTTGCCACGCCGAAGATGGAGAACCCCAGCCCGAGGGCAAGGTCTTTTAACTCTAGATAATTTTCTGCTCTGGTTCTCATTGCATGATCAATTATATCACCACGAAGGACACGAATAAAAAACTAAAATAAGTTCCTGCTTCTGAATTTTCCCGACATACATTGGGATCCCGATTTGTTCAATAATAGTATGAAATCATTGAAACAACATTGCAGTCATATTTAAAATTAAATTCGTGGAATTCGCGTAATTCGTAGTTTTTTATAATTAGCGAAGCTTCGCGAGCAGCGCAAGATGACCTGCGGTCATCGCGGGGTAAAATTCGTAGTTCTATTTCTTTTTAATTAGCGAAGATTCGCGGTTTAATAAGTTCCGCGACTATGTTCTCTTTGATTTTAGTGGTGATTTTATCCAGCTTCATGTTCGGAGCTTGCCCCGCGATGAACGAAGTTCATTTTGCGGGGTGTCCTTCGTGGTTCAATTTGCCCCTGCGTTTTTTTAGATAAACCATCAGGATTGAGATGGCCGCCGGAGTAATCCCGGGGATTCTTGACGCCTGGCCGAGATTGACCGGCTGGAGTCGGACCAGTTTTTCTCTTACTTCGGTCTTGAGGCTATTAAGGAGGGAGTAGTCGAAATTGGGGGGGATCACGATCTCTTCCATCCTTCTCAACCGCTCGATATCCGCCGCCTGCCGGGTCAGGAAGCCCTCGTATTTCACCATTATCTCCACCTGCTCTTCCACCATGAGATTGAGGTCAAGAAGCGCCGGTTCGAAGACCGCCAGGTTCCGCAGGTTGATTTCGGGGCGGCGGAGTATCTCCTTCAGGTTGACCTTCTTCCGGATCGGATTGCTCGCCAGCCCGGCCAGGGCGTTGTTAACCGTTTCCGTAGGTCTCAGGGAAAAATTTTCCAACCGATTAAGAGTATCCCTGATCGCCTGCTCTTTAACCCGGGTTACCTCCCGGGTTTCATTATCTATCAGACCCAGCTTGAATCCTTTCTCCCTAAGGCGGAGATCAGCGTTATCCTCCCGGAGCCGGAGCCGGTATTCCGCCCGGGAGGTAAACATCCGGTATGGTTCATCGGTCCCTTTTGTTACCAGGTCATCGATCAGGACCCCGATATAGGCCTCGGAGCGGGAGAGGATGAACGGTTCCTCTCCCCGAACGGCCAGCGCGGCGTTGATCCCCGCCATCAGCCCCTGAGCGGCGGCTTCCTCATAGCCGGTTGTTCCGTTAATCTGTCCGGCCAGATAAAGCCCGTGGATCCGTCTGCTCTCCAGAGTGGGTCTGAGCTGGGTTGGATAAACATAGTCATGCTCAATCCCGTATCCGGGGCGGACTATCTCGGCTTCTTCCAGTCCTTCGATGCTGTGGATCAGATCGAGCTGAGTATCTATCGGTAGGCTGGTGGAGATTCCATTGGGGTAGTATTCATTGGTATCGCGCCCTTCCGGTTCCAGGAAAATATGGTGTCGGTCCCGCTCGGAGAACTTGACCACTTTATCTTCGATGCTGGGGCAGTATCGGACCCCACGGCCTGTTATTACCCCGGAGAAGAGAGGTGAGCGGGTGAGGTCCTTCCGAATAATATCGTGCGTCTGGCGGTTAGTCCAGGCGATATAGCAGGGGATCTGCTCTATGGTAACCGGGGGAGATGAAAACGAGAAAGGAGTGGGGTTTTCATCTCCCGGCTGAAGCTCAATGCGGTCAAAGTCAATACTCCTCCCATCCAGCCGGGGACAGGTTCCGGTCTTGAATCGTCCCAGCTCGAAGCCGAGTTCCTCCAGTGAAGCGGCGAGGCCGGTTGCCGCCGGATCTCCCAGCCGTCCGCCCCCGAAATGTTTCAATCCGACATGAATCAATCCGTTTAAGAAGGTCCCGGGGGTAATAATGATTTGACCGGCAGTGAAGCACTCGTCCATCCCGGTCTCTACTCCTGCCACCCGATCTTTTTCAACAATGATCTTCTCAACCATCCCCTGGCGGAGATGGAGGCCGGGAGTATTTTCCACCCGCCGTTTCATGGAGAGGCCATACTGGTGCCGGTCGACCTGGACCCGGGTAGCCTGGACGGCGGGACCCTTCCTGGTATTGAGCCGACGATACTGAATAGCGCACTCGTCGGCCGCCCGCGCTATTTCTCCCCCCAGCGCATCGATCTCCTTAACCAGTTGCCCCTTTCCCAGTCCCCCTACCGCCGGATTGCAGGAGAGCATCCCGATCCGGTCCTGATTCATAGTAAGGAGGAGGGTTTTACATCCCAGACGGGCCGCGGCCAGAGCGGCCTCAATGCCGGCATGACCACCGCCGACTACGATGATGTCGTACTGTAGATTTGTAGGCATTAAAAAATTAGCTCACTTCGTTTTGGACTTGTGGGAAATGTTGTATCGTCCAGCACATGAATTTTATGTGCGGGGGGAAACAGAAACATAGTGCTTTTGGCGTTACGATCCTGTTTCGGAATTTAGAAATATTTTTTCTATTGCAACAATCTGAAAATGTTAGTCTTTTTTAAAACTAAATTAACGCGAAGCGCTAACTTATACCACAAAATGATAGGAGCTCTTAAGTTTTTGTGCAATTATTACAAAAAGATAATAATATATATAAAGCTGGTTCGGACTTTATTGCTCAGTAAATTCCAAATTAATACGGTGTTTAAAATATATACGAGGTAAATAGCTATGTGCGGTATTGTCTGTTATATCGGAAAACAGGAAGCGACGCCTATCCTGCTGGAAGGGTTGAAGCGGTTGGAATATCGAGGATATGATTCCGCCGGGATCGCAGTCTCCGACGATGATGAGACATTTCTGGTTAAGGAAGTAGGTAAGGTCAGGAATCTGGAAGAGAAAGTTCAATCTCTTGATCCCCATGGAAAGATGGGGATAGCTCATACCCGTTGGGCTACTCACGGACGTCCTACCATAGAGAATGCTCATCCCCAGACCGGAGAAACAGACAATATCTTCCTGGTTCATAACGGAATTATTGAGAACTACCTTTTTCTTAAGGAAGAACTGGAAGAAAAAGGCCATACCTTTAAATCTCAGACCGATACTGAAGTTCTGGTCCATCTGATCGAGGAATATTTTGACGGTGATCTGGAGAAGGCGGTCAAAGAAGCTCTCGGATTGGTCCAGGGGACATTTGGAATAGCCCTCTTCCATCGGGATAATCCGGATAAAATAGTTCTGGCCCGACGGGGATCTCCGCTTATCCTGGGCATTGGAGAGAATGAGTTCCTGGCCGCTTCCGATATCAATGCCTTAATCCGCTATACGAATAAAGTGGTCCATCTCAATGATAACGAATTGGCGGTCTTGAGCCATTCTAATTATCACATTACTGACTTTCAGGATCGGAAGGTAACCCGGGAGATGGAGACCATCGAATGGGAGCTGGGCGCGGCTGAAAAGAATGGGTTTGATCATTTCATGCTCAAGGAGATATTTGAGCAGCCCGAATGTGTAAAGAACGCTCTCCGTGGTAGAATCGTGGAAGGCGAAGGTGTCCCGCGATTAGGAGGACTGGAAGGAGTGCTGGATCGTTTGAAATCAATCGAGAAGGTACACTTCGTCTCCTGCGGAACTTCCTATTATGCCGGTCTTCTGGCCCGTTATATATTCGAGAAACTGACTGATCTCAGTGTCGAGGTTGAGTATGCCTCAGAATTTCGTTATCGTAGTCTACGGCTTGATGAGAAGACAGCTGTTCTTGCGATATCACAATCGGGTGAGACCGCCGATACTCTGGCCGCTGTTAGGGAGGCCCGTCGGAAAGGAGCGCTCTGCCTGGGATTGGTTAATGTAGTAGGGTCGACTATCTCGAAAGAGACCGATGCCGGTGTCTACAATCATGCCGGACCGGAGATAGGGGTGGCCTCAACCAAGGTATTCCTCTCCCAGTGTGTAATATTAACTTTGATGGCGCTTCTGATCGGGCGATATCAGCGCCTTTCGCTCACTGACGGCCTCTTTATAACCAGGGCATTAAAGGATATTCCTGACCAGATCCGGAAAATTCTGAAGCATACGGAACAGATCCAGGAGATCGCCCGCCAATATGCCCGATATAATGACTTCCTCTTTCTTGGACGGCTCTATAACTTCCCGATTGCCATGGAGGGGGCCTTGAAGCTTAAGGAAATATCCTATGTCCACGCTGAAGGATATGCTGCCGGGGAGATGAAGCATGGGCCGATCTCATTGATCGAGCCGGATTTCCCGACTGTTGCTATCGTGCCCCGGGACTCAACCTATGACAAGATGATCAATAATATTCAGCAGATAAAGGCTCGGGATGGACATGTAATAGCGGTCGCGGTCGAAGGAGATGACCATATCAAATCCCACGTTGATCATGTCATCTATGTTCCGCATACAATCGATATTATCCAGCCGCTTATTAATACTATCCCTCTTCAGCTTCTCGCGTACTATATTGCCAAGGAGCGAGGTTGTAGTATTGATAAACCGAGAAATCTGGCCAAGTCCGTTACAGTCGAATAATAAGTTAGATCCTTTGGATCTAACTTACTGGAAAAATCTTTTTACGGAGCAAAAATTATTGAGTATTGAGATTGATGAGTTAATCTGCGGATACAGTGGTTTGGTCCGCACTTCGGCCGGAAAAGAGTATACCGGAATTGATCTGCGGGGGATCCGTCGGGTTGCTGCTGAAGCGGGTATTTCGGTTCGGGAATCCGAGATTGCCGCACTCAGATTGGATATCATTCCAGTCCGGTATTTCAGGAATATAGCTTCGCTGGGGGCTGTCGGGCAGGCCCGGTTACTCTCATCCTCGGTCTCGGTAGTCGGCGCCGGTGGTCTGGGAGGATTGGTAATTGAGCTTCTGGCCCGGTTGGGTATAGGCAAGATCACAATTATTGACGGGGATCGTTTTGCGGAAGATAACCTGAACCGACAGGTCCTTTGCCGGGAGGATGATCTCGACCGCTTAAAGGCCGAGGTGGGAGAGCAGCGGGTTCGGGCGATCAACTCGGCGATAGAGGTTACTTCTCACCCGATTTTCCTCACTGAAGAGAATGCCGTTGAATTGCTGAGTGATAGTCAGGTGGTGGTTGACGCTCTGGACCGGATATCTATTCGTATCGTGCTGGAAAAAGTGATCGGTAAACTGGGTATCCCCATGGTGCATGGCGCTATCGGAGGATTCCTGGGTCAGGTTGCGACTATTATGCCGGGGAGTAATATTCTCTCAGATCTTTATGGCGGTGATGCTGCCGCTTCGGCCAGGGGAATTGAGACTGTCCTGGGGACTCCAACGGTGACACCAGCTGTTATTGCCTCTATGGAGGTTATGGAAGTTATCAAATTCCTCCTTGATAGAGGAACTCCTCTGAAGGATGAATTCCTATATCTGGAACTGGAAAACGCGATCTTCTCCAGGATAAACCTCGGGAGGTAAATTCTCTTAAAACAACTATTCGACCGGTCAATTGGTCAGGTGGTTTAACTAATCATGAAGATACAGGTCCATCTTTACGGTGCTTTTCGGTCCGCCGCCCCTTCTCCATCATTTAGCCGGGAAGCAGTTGAGGGAATGACGGTTAAAGAGTTGATGGAGAGTCTCCATCTCCCCGATACAGTCTATCGGATGGCTTTGGTCAATGATATCAGGGTAAAAGAGGGGACTATCCTAAGAGATGGTGATGAGGTTCATATCTTCCAGCCGGTAGGGGGAGGGTAGTGTCACGTTCGAAGTTCGATGTTGGAAGTTCGATGTTCAGCTTTTAAGGTATTTACTACGAATATTGTGTGATGGGCTCCCTGAAATCTTGCCTACCTATTGATATTCCCTGGCCTCTCCGGTTTATCCCCAGGTTATCCACCATAATCCACAATTCTTGTTAAATTGTACAGAATCAGAGGTTGTTATATGTGGATAAGTTGTGGACAACCGGTGAAAAACTGTGGAAAAGTTGTTGACAACCATGCCCTATCCGATACAATACCCCACCTTTATAGAGACAGGAGATATTCTTCCGAATTTTCCTACCACCTACTACTAAGAAGGATTTAATACCATGCGTAAGATACCACCCAGTCTTAACCTCCAACCGGGAGAAGAAACGCGTCTCTGGCAGGATATCTCTGATGCTCCCGAGAGAATCTCCCGTTACCGCAAACTCTCCCGTCTGATGGCCAAGAGGAATCGGCCCAGAGAAGCCATTGTTCTCCTCCGATTGGCACTGAAAAAGATGACCCCCGAGCAGTTCCGCGAAATAAGAGAGATCCGGAAGCGAATTGCCCGGCTCCATGAAGATGCCGGAGATATCAGTCTGGCTGTCCGGGCTTACCGTAGTCTGATCAGAGAATATCCTGATGTGAGTGTTCTCTATGAGCGGCTGGAAAAGATATTCCGGGATACGGGCCGGGATGAAGAGATGATTAAGATCCTGAAAGGAGCGGGGAAAGACAATCCTCAGCGGGAACGGCTGTTGAAACGATTGGTCAGGCTGGAGACCAGACTGGGGAGATTGAAAGCGGCCCGTCATGATCTGAAATTACTGATAAGTGAGTTTGGGTCTGACTATAGTCGTCTGAAAGATCTAGGGCGTCTCTACGAGAAGACGGGGAACCTCAAGCAGGCTATCGTGAGCTACAAGAAAGCATTGAAGTTCAAGCCTGAGAACCCGGATCTGGCGTTATTGATAGGGGTATCCAAGCGTAAAGCCGGTCAGCGGGAGAAAGCACGGAAGGTCTTCCTGAATATCCTGGGTTTCAAGCCCGGCTGGTATGGTTCTCATATTAACCTGGCTGAGATGGATATTGAAGATGGTGATTTTGCCGCGGCGGAGAAGCATTTCAAGCAGATCGATATCAGTTTTCCAGGAAACTCCCGGGTAATGATCAACCGCGCGGATATTCTCCTTAAAGAAGATCGTCCGGAAGAAGCCCTGGCCATCTGTCGGGAAGGCGCCGCCGTGACTGCCTTCTATTATACTGATGAGTTGAGTCTCGGGCACCGTGTCCTGGGAGCCGCTTACACGGCACTGGGCAATAAAGAGGAAGCGAGTTATCACAGCCTGATGGCGAAAAGAATTAAAGGGAGCAGTGATTTCTTTGCCACTACTATTGAGGTAGCGGATGAGAAGATCGCGTCCGGTGACCTTAATCTGGCTGAAAAGATAGCCGATGGTCTTCTCTCCCGATTCCCGATGAATTCCCTGGCTTACATAAAGAAAGCTGAGATTGCCCGAATCCGGGGGAGGATCGATGAAGCTATCTCCTTCGCGGAGAGAGCCGCCCGGGAGGATAACCCCAAATATATAAACGATAAGATCAGGGGGCTGGAACTGATGGCCGAGCTGTATAAAGATAAAGGTATGGCCGATGAATCGGCGCGATATCTTCAACAGGCCCGCGAACACTCTGCCAGTTAGAGTCCTTAAATAAGTTGCTGAGATAAGTATTGAGGGAGATAAATTAATATGACCGCATTGCGTTTACCAGAGCAAGTTATAACACCCAAAATCAAGAAACTAAGGACTGAGATTATCGAATCTCCCCACCGGGCATCCACGTATAAGCAGATGGCCCGGGTCCTAATCGGGATGGAGCATGAGCGGCTGGCGGCCCGAGTCCTACGGACCGGGCTGTCCGAGGTTCCCGATGATCAGGGTCTATTGGAAAATCTGGCCCGGGCCCAGCAGGCAGGAGGTTTTCTCAAGGCGTCCGCGGCAACTTGGCGGAAGGTAACAAAACTTTTCCCGGAGAGTTTTCTGGCCTATGAAAAACTGGAGCGTCATTATGTCCGTTCCGGATCACCGCGGAAAGCCGTCAATATGTATCATCGGATTGAGGAAGATGATCCCCTCCAGGAGAAGAGTCTGGAGAGAATAGTATTTGTCTGCAAGGAAGCTATGGATGTACCGGGGACGGTCAACGCTCTGAAGAAGCTGATCAAGAAATATGGGATTACTTATCGGCGCTGCCGGGACCTGGGCAGATTTCATTTCAAGGCCGACCATTACAGGGAGGCCTCCCGCTGGCTGGAGAAGGCTTTTACCATGGGAGATGGAGATAACGATCTTCGTCTCAATCTGGCTCTCGCCTATGCTCGCCAGAAGAGATACCGGCTTGCCGAGAAGCATATAAATCATATTCTGGCCGACCGTCCGAACTCTTATGCCGCCCTTATCAATCTCTGTGAGTTCACTATCGAGGAAGGAGATATTGAG
>Ga0208279_1001545_pt1 | contig 12313 bp, 13 predicted proteins | sample AntAceMetag02UKM_FD_184766 | JGI IMG/M metagenome (GOLD analysis project Ga0208279, IMG submission 184766) | Saline lake microbial communities from Ace Lake, Antarctica - Antarctic Ace Lake Metagenome 02UKM (SPAdes) (version 2) | ecosystem: Environmental > Aquatic > Non-marine Saline and... | reverse complement strand
ACTTCACAAAGTGTGCCTTGTTTATTAACTTCTTATTCTATATAACTAAACACAATTAATGGCTAAGAAATTTTTTGATATTATACCTCCTGAAAAAGCAAAATATTCCAAAAATTTGGACAAAGTTGAGGTTAAAGAAAAACATTTAGAAGACGAACAATTGATTTCTTTCAACAAAAAAGAAAAGAGTTTTAGTAAAATTAAACCCAAAAAATTAAAACTTGTTTCGAAAAGTTTTATTTTGTCTTCAATAGTTCTAATTTTGGTCATAACTTTAGGATTGTTTTTCTTTTCTAAGGCAAAAATTGATATTTTTCCAAAGACAGAAGTGATTAATCTTGAGAAAACACTTATTGTTAATGCTTCCTATGATAAATTTAATCAAGAAGATTGGGTAGAAGATGAAACTATTCCAGGAAAAATTTTTAGCAACGAAAAAGAATATTCAGAAGAGTCTTTGGCTTCAGGAAAAGCCACAGACGAATCAAAAGCAAGGGGGACAATCCGTGTATATAATAATTATTCTACCGCTGTGCAGGGTTTGGTTGTAAAAACGAGATTTGTATCTTCTGATGAGAAATTATTTAGATCAATTCAACCAGCGAATATTCCCGGAGGTAAATACGAAAAAGGAAAACTTGTTCCAGGTTATGCTGACATAGAAGTTGAAGCAACAGAAGCAGGAAAGGAGTACAACATAGAGGCTTCTACTTTTTCTATCCCTGGATTTGCAGGCACTGCCAGATATACTAGTTTTTATGGAAAATCTTTTGATTCTATGCAGGGAGGATTTAAAGGAGAAACAGCGCAAGTTACAGAACAAGATTTAAATAAAGCCAAGAATAGTTTAATGGAAAGAGCAAAAGCAGAAAGCAAAGAATTTCTAAAATCCAATCTCTCTCCAGGATTTATATTAGAAGACGAAGCAATCTCGCAAGAAGTTATAGAAGAAAAGGCATCGGTTGAAGCAGGCAGTAAAACAGAAAACTTTAACTACGAACTCAAAATTAATTCCCAAGGCATTGGTTTTGAAAAAGCAAATATGGAAAAATTTGCTAAAGCCCTTCTAGATTTAAATATTCCTGAAGGCAAAAAGATTCAAGAAGAAAGCTTGGAGATTAATTATTATATTAAATCTGTTGACGTAAAGTCCGGAGAGATTGAATTAAATTTAAAAATTAAAGCCAAGGCGTATTCAGATGTTCAAACAGAGGAACTCAAAAAAGCTGTTTTCGGAAAATCTTCAGAAGAAACCAAAATATTTTTAGAGAATTATCCCGGAATTAGCAGTATAGAGATAAAATCTTGGCCTCTTTTTAGAAAAGAGATATCAGAAGACCTTAATAAAATTGAATTGAAATTAAGGCTTGATTAAACTAAATTGTCTTAAATTCCATAAATTTAAGAGCTAAAATTAATATTTATAGTTAATTTTTATTAAATTGAGTTGACTAATTGAAGAAAGTTTGTTAAATTGACTAACTGTATCAATGGAAAAATCCAATAAAAGAGTTTATAGAAAAAACGGTTTTGTTATAGATGCTTTGCCAAGTACTCATTTTAAGGTAAAGTTAGAAGATGGTACAGAGATAATCGCTCACCTGGCAGGAAAATTAAGGATGTATAGAATTAAGGTTTTGCCTGGTGATAAAGTTATTGTAGAAATGAGTGATTATGATAAAGAAAGGGGGAGGATAGTATATAGAGGAAAATAACCATAATGAACGACGAGTAAATGATCATTGATTGTTTGTTATTTGTTAATATATGAAAGTTCGCTCTTCGGTAAAAAAAATTTGTAAAGATTGTAAAATAGTTAGGCGTAAAAAAAGAGTTTATGTGATTTGCAAAAATCCAAGACATAAACAACGCCAAGGATAATTTGATGTTTGGGCGCTTAAATATTTAAGCGCAGTATTTAAAATATTTTTATGATTCGAATTGCCGGAATTAATATTCCAGAACAAAAACAAATAGAAGTAGCGTTAACCTATATATTCGGTATAGGGCTTTTTTCAAGTAGGGAAATTTTAAAAGAAGCCGGGGTTAATCCTGTTGAAAAAGCTTCTAAGTTAAAATCTGAGGAAGTTAATAAACTTAGAGAAATTATTGAAAATAAATACAAAACAGAAGGAGACCTTAGAAGAAATATAATATTGAACATAAAGAGGTTGAAAGATATTAGTTCCTATAGAGGAATACGCAGTTCTAAAGGACTACCAATAAGAGGACAAAGAACAAAAACTAATAGCAGAACTGTTCGTGGTAATGTAAGAAAAACAGTTGGTTCTGGTAAGAAATCAGCAGATTCTAAGTAAAATATAAAGGTATAAATATTTGTTTATGGGTAAGAAACGGATAATAAAAAAATCAAAAGAAACGGTTTTAGAAGAAAAAGATACGTTGGAGTCTAAGATGAAAAAAGACGTTAAGATCTCGGTGAGCTCTAAGATAAATGAGGGTAAAGTTTATATTTCATCTTCTTATAACAACACGATGCTTACTTTAACTAATATGAAAGGGGATGTTCTCACTTGGGCGAGCGCAGGATCTATTGGATTTAAAGGAACAAAAAAAGCTACGCCTTTTGCTGCTTCCAAAGTAGCCGAATCAATAACTTTAGCTACAAAAAAGATGGGTATTGAAAAAGTTGCTATTTTGGCAAAAGGAATAGGTTCTGGGAGAGATTCAGCAATCAGGTCTTTGGCTTCGCATGGTTTAAGTATTTCTTCAATAACAGACATGACCTCAATACCTCATAATGGCTGTAGGCCTCCTAAAGCAAGGAGAGTATAAAATTTAATTGCAATATGAATAATAATAAATGTAAAATTTGTAAAAGGCTAGGACAGAAACTTTTCCTCAAAGGTGAAAGATGTTTTTCTCCTAAGTGTCCTATGGCAGTGCAAGCTCATACGGTTAGAAAAAGGGGCGGCAGAAGAAGGAAAATGGCTTCTGAATATGGCAAAGAACTAAAAGAAAAACAGAAATTAAGAAATTGGTACAACCTGAGAGAAAATCAATTTAAAAAATATGTAAAAGAAGTTTTGGCAAAGCAAAAGAAACCTTCTGTCAAAGTTCCATTAAAAACAAAAACAAAGGATTCTGATTTAATTCCTTTGGAGAATAAAATAGTAAAAGAAGATACAAGTCAATTATTGTTAAAGAAATTAGAGAGTCGTTTAGACAATGTTGTTTTTAGAATGGGTTTTTCTTCTTCGCGCAGACAGGCTCGTCAAATCGTTAACCATAAACATTTTTTGGTTAATGGAAAGGCAGTTAATATTCCTTTCTTTGAAGTAAAAATAGGGGATAAGATAAGTTTAAAGTTAAGATCAAAAAAGAAACCTATTTTTGAAAACACTCCATTAGCTTTGGAAAAATATAAACCGCCTTCTTGGATTAGAATTGATATTAAAAAAATGGAAGGAGAAATTATTAAAGATCCGTCTTTTGAAGAAGCAACTCCGCCTGCAGAGATTTCTGCTATTTTCGAATTTTATTCACGCTAAACAACATCTTAACATTTTAACATCTTAACATTTTAACATCTTAATTTATGTTTAAATGCTTAAATGCTTAAATGTTCATATGGTTTCTATGATACTTTTACCAAAAGAACCTAAAATTATAGAAAAAAAAGACAACTGGGCTCGTTTTGAGATTGAGTCGTTGTATCCAGGATATGGCATAACTATTGGAAATAGCCTGAGAAGAGTTTTGCTTTCTTCTTTGCCTGGAGCTGCTTTGACGCAAGTCAAGATTAAAGGGGTTCAGCACGAATTCTCAACAATACCAGGTGTTTTAGAAGATATGATTGTTATTATGATGAATTTAAAGCAGATGAGATTTAAGATTTATACCGATGAGCCACAAAAAGCGACCCTAAAAGTCAAAGGAGAAAAAGAAGTCAAGGGTTCTGATTTTGATTGTCCTACTCAAGTTGAATTAGTGAATAAATCTTGCCATATTGCAACTTTGACTGACGAAAAAGCAGAATTGGAATTGGAAATCCAAATAGATAAAGGCATTGGGTATGAGCCAATAGAAGAAAGAAAGAAAAACGAGAAATTGGAAATTGGAGTTATGCCGATTGATGCTATTTTTACTCCTGTGAAAAAAGTAAGCTATAGGGTTGAAAATATGCGCGTTGGAGAGAGAACAGATTTTGACAGATTGCATTTGGAGATTGAGACCGACGGAACAATAACTCCTGAGCAAGCCTTTTTCGGCGCAACAGAAATTTTAATAAAACATTTCTCTTTGCTTGGAGATAAATTTGCTCCGATAGACGAAGTAAAAACAAAGAAAGAAAAAAAAGAACCCAAATCTTCCGCAGAAACCTTGAGTAAAAAAAATAAAGAAGAAGACTCTACAAAAATAAAAGTTGAAGATTTAGAATTATCTGCTAATGTATTAAAAGCATTATTAGAGAATAAGATTAAAAACGTTGCAGGGATATTAGACAAAGATGAGTCAGAGCTATTAGAGTTTAATGGAATAGGGGAGAAAGGAATAAAAGAAATTAAAAAAATATTGAAAAAATTAGGATTAGAAATAAAATCTAGTAAATAATGAAAAAGCTTAAAAAAGGAAGAAAATTTTCAAGAGAAAAAGACCAAAGAAAAGCCTTACTAAAATCTTTAGCAAGATCTCTTTTTTTACATAAAAAAATAAAGACGACTGAAGCGAAAGCCAAAGAGGTTTCGGGAGTTGCCGAAAAGTTTATAACTCGTGCCAAAAAGCAAGACTTAGCATCAAGGCGTATTTTAGTAAAATATTTTTCAAAAGATTTAGTTAAAAAAATGGTTGATGAGATTGCCCCAAAATATAAAGATAGACAAGGAGGGTATACAAGAGTTATTAAATTGGGTCAGAGAAAGTCTGATGGAGCTAAAATGGCGATAATAGAGTTGGTTGAATAATTTTAAAATAACATTATGGATAATAAAATTTATACAATAGACGCTACAGATAAAGTTTTAGGGAGATTGGCAGTCAAAGTCGCCGTGTTGTTGCAAGGAAAGAATAAAATAGATTTTGCCCGTAATAAAAATACAGGGGACCTTATTATTATAAAAAATATTAACAACATAAAGGTTACTGGTAACAAGAGACAAAATAAAATTTATTATCACCATAGTGGTTATTTAGGTGGAATGAAAGAAATTACTTTTGAGAAACTTTTTGAAAAAGATCCTGAAAAAGTTTTCAAAAAAGCTGTTTTTGGAATGTTGCCCAATAATAAATTAAGAGCTAAACGAATTAAACGATTGAAGGTAGAGTAATTGTTTAATATGCGAATGTAAGAAATAGAGATTGTGATTTATATGGCAACAAAAGTTTTCATGCACCGATAGTTCAAACCCCTGCGAGGTTTGACTATCTACATTCTCGGCGACTAATTTTGCTAAAGCAAAAACCATGCTTAGTCACCTGCGAAAGTTGCCTGAAAACATTGGTTGTTGCGCAAAAAAAACAAGAAACCAATATTTTCAACTAATATATTATTAATTTATGAAAACAACTAAAACAACTGAAAAAGACATAAAAAAAGAATCAAAAAAAGAAAAGCCAAAAGCTGTTAAAGTAGCTAAGGTTGTTGATGATAAAAAACCAGTTAAAAAAGAGGTTAAAAAAGACACAAAAAAAGAGGTTAAAAAACCAGTTAAAAAAGAGGTTAAAGATGAGGTTAAAGATGAGGTTAAAGATGAGGTTAAAGATGAGGTTAAAGAAGAGACCAAAGATGAGAAAGATCTTAAATCTGATCGCTACATGGAAAGTACTGGAAAACGGAAAAGGGCAATAGCACGTGTGAGGGTTTTTACAAAAGGCAAAAAAGAAATTTTGATCAACGGAAAGCCTTGCAAAGATTATTTTTATACCCTTGAGCTTGAACAAACTGCCACAGATTCCCTTAGGAAAATGAAGTCTCTTGATAAATTTAGGGTTTTGGCAATAGTGAGAGGAGGAGGAATTTCTGCTCAAGCTGAAGCAGTTAGACACGGAATAGCAAAAATATTGGTGGATTTTAATCCTGATTTTCGCAAAAGATTGCGCAAAGCAGGGTTTTTGACAAGAGATCCAAGAAAGAGAGAAAGGAAGAAATTTGGATTAAAACGAGCACGTAGAGCTCCACAATGGGCAAAAAGATAATGTTTCGAGATGATGTTCGCTCAACAATTAGAATTTTCATGTATGAACGGTTCGCTAAATAACTAAAATTTTCAGGTACCGATAGTTCAAACCCCTGCGAGGTTTGACTATCTACATTCTCGGCGACTAATCCCGCCTTACGGCGGGAACCATGCTTAGATACTAAGCGAAAGTTACCATGAAAATCTTAGTTATTTGGCGAATAAAACTCTAAGACGACAAGATTCCATAAAGTTGCCTAAAAACATTGGTTGTCGCGTGATAGAACAAAAAACTAATATTTTTATATATTGATGTTAAAAGAAGTTATTGATAAATTTTATTTGGATAACCAGAAAGATAGAGATCAGCATCATTTTTATATCTCAGACGCGGGGAAATGCCCGCGTTTAGTGTTTTTTAAATTTAAAAATGCTCCCAAAAAAGCAATGGAAGCAAATATTTTGAGAATATTTGACCATGGAGATCATATCCATCAACTTATAATGCAGTCGTTGCTTGGAGCCAGAGATATCCATGTTGTTAGCTCAGAGATAAAGATACCGCAACAAGAAATAATTTCAGGTAGGGCTGACGCAATAGTAAGCGATGGCAAAGAGCTTTATGTTCTTGATATAAAAAGTATCAATAGTTTGGGTTTTCAGTATTTGACGCAAGCCAAAAAAGATAACATTGACCAAATACAACTATATTTACACTATTTTGAAATTCCAAAAGGTATCTTGCTTTATGTGAACAAAGACAACCAGCAGTTAAAAGAATTTTTTATTGACTATAACCAAGAACACACAGAATTTCTTTTAAAGGGTCTTGTTAATCTTAAGGAACAAATTGATTCTAACATTGTGCCTTCCCGCCTTGCTGGATATCCCAGCGACAAACAATGTCGTTATTGTCAATTCAAGCCAGTTTGCAAGATAGGGGAATCTGAAGAGATGAAATGGGAGGATTTAAAAACAAAGATAGAAAGCAAAGATTGATGTCGCAAAACAATTTAACGAATTAATTCCTCTGAAGCATAGACATTGTTTTCAAACAAAATATATAATTTTTTATTATCTTGATTCCAGAATATTTTAGACCCTGCTTCTTCTGTGAGCATGGGTTTTTCTTTATCAGGGATTTCTTGGTTTTCTATCTCTTTTGCAGTCCTTGTGTCTTGGAATGAATTTAATTGTTCTAATTCTATAAGATCAACAATATTGACTTTGTCTCTATCGTCAATTTCAACAATTTTTATCGTATCTCCGACAAGGAATAATAAATAATGGTCTGTGTACCAAAAAATGTCGCTAATTTTTTCCGAAAAATTAGTCAAAAATATATTCTCGTATTTATTTCTTGTTGGTTGGTCGTATATCTTTTCTAGAAAGAATACTCTTGCCTCGTAGTCGTCACAATAAACCATTTTTTTAGAATCTATTGCAAATTTTAAATTCTGAACAGATTCAAAAAATTCTCCAAAAACTTTTTTATCTTGATCAAAGAGATATAAGCTATTATTTTCTCTTAAAAATATATTGGAATTTCTTTCATATATCTCATATTTGCTTTCAGGGTTTAAATAAAAGGGTCTAAAATTTAGTTTTTCCGCTCTATCAAAAGAAAAATTGTTTTTAAAAACAAATCCTGATTTATCAATATAATAAATATCTTTTCCAATAACTGATACATATACAATGTTATCTAAAACAGAAAGATAAGTTTTTCCATTTCTCATATCTAATTCCTGCAATTCCTTTGTCTTGTCTTGTCCTTCTGCTCCACAGGACGACAATATTAAAAATTTATCAATATTTTCTGGAGAAAAATATACATTTTCTATTTTTGCACTTTCTTCTTTCTGTGAAACAGGAATGAGCTCTAAAGAATCAGGAGCTTTGTTCAAGTCTAAAGTAAGATATTGAGATTCGTTATTAGCTATTTCAGTATTTATTTCTTTTATTTCAATTAAGATTCTTTTTGAATCGCTTGAAATTGTTAAATTAATTAACTCAATTTGTAAGTTGTTATTCTCTTTATATGAACTTGGATTTTTATCTAATTTTTTGATTTCAGCAATAATGTCGTCTTCGTCAATTAGTTTACTTTTAAGGTCTTTGCCTAAATCAAAAAGCTTTAAAGACCATTTTTTTACTCCTGCGGGGTTTTCGTTGCCAGATAAGATTAATTCCTCGGAATTTTCAAGATTTTCAGTGTTTTCAACAATGTAATATGTTTCTTGCAAAATTATTTTCTTATTATCTGGCGCAGGATAAAAATTTTCTATTTTCTCTGATATAATTGTAAAATTTGGATTTTCTGGAATTAATGTAATGTTTTTTATTTCTGTTACTTGTCTTTTCTTAATTTCTAAAAACTTTTCCCATTTATAGAATCCTTGTTTCTCGATTTCCACAAAATATTCTTTCGGAGTAAGGTTTTCGATTAAAGCTGAATTAAAGAAAAAACCTGTTTTCTTTTTAAATTCGTGGTCAATATAGATTTTGCTTTCTCTTGGAGAGACTTTAAAATAGAAAATTCCTGTTTGAGTAATTGTTTTTGTCGGCCAATCAAAACGCCAGCCCATGTAATATAAGATAGTTGTAGGAGCTGTTATCAAGAAAAGCATTGTAAGGAGTGCAAACAATGTGCTTCTGAATTTTCTATTCATATATAACATAATAGCAGAACTGTTCGTACTTGCCAACTTCAGTATTTTAGACTAAGATATACTATAATAAATGCCTATCCGGATTGCTACGTGTGGCGTGGTATGCGGATTAAAACTTAGATGTCAAACATTAAAACTCAAAATTCGCGCGTTTCAGAAAAATTTGTAATTAAAGGCGGGAAACCCTTAAATGGAACCGTTAATATTAGGGGAGCGAAAAACGCAGCTCTTCCAGTTTTATCTGCAACTCTTCTAACAAAAGAACCTTGCGTTATAGACAATCTTCCATTAATTGAAGATGTTTTTAGAATGATTGACATTCTAAAAGGACTTGGTGCTGAGATTTCTTGGCTAAGCAAAAGAAAAGTTAAAATACAATGTTCACATATTGATGTTACGAAACTTTCTCCTAAACTAATTGGTTTTCTAAGAGGCTCAATTTTAATTTTAGGCCCTCTTCTGGCAAGATTCTCTAAAGTTAAAATGCCATTACCCGGAGGATGTTTTATTGGAGCAAGGTCTTTAGATACTCATTTAGACGCTTTTAGACAAACAGGGATTAATGCTTTATTAAAAAATGGCTTTTATTGTTTTGAGAAAGATTCAAGCCTCAGGCCTTTATATGAAAATTTTTATTCCGAAAAAGGAGAAAGCATAAAGAAGACAATGAAAGTTGTTCTTAGGGAATTTAGCGTTACTGCAACAGAAAATATTCTTTCTTATTCTGCGCTCAGGTCAAAAGAGATTATTTTGAAAATCGCAGACCAGGATTATCAAGTTCAGGAATTAGTGAAAGTTCTTAAAAAAATGGGAGCAAAGATTGAATATAATGGAGTTAATTCAATAAAAATCTCTGGGACAAAAGATTTAAAAGGTTTTGACCATTATTTAATGTCAGATCCAATAGAAGCAGGCACTTTTATTGTTGCAGCTTTAGCAACCCAAGGAGAAGTATTAATTAAGAATGCTGAATTTTCTTTCTTAGAACTTTTTTTAAAACGACTTAAAGATTTTGGAGCAAAAATCGAGATATTGGGTCCAAAATTGATCAAAGTTTTTCCGTCAGGAAAGCTTACAATGGATAAAATTCAAAGCCTGCCCTATCCTGGCATCCATACTGATTTGCAGCCAGAGCTTGGAGTTTTAGCTACATCGAGCAATGGACTTACTTCAATCCACGATCCATTGTTTGAAGGTAGACTTAAATATCTTGAAGATTTAAATAAAATGGGAGCTAATATAATTTTCTGCGATCCCCATAGAGCAATTGTGAAAGGGTCTACAAGGCTTCAAGGGATTGAAATTCCGAGTCCTGACCTGCGCGCTGGAGCTGCTTTGATTATTGCAGGATTAATAGCTAAGGGCGAAACAGTTCTTGGAAATATCTATCAGATAGATAGGGGATATGAACGAATCGAAGAACGTTTACAAAAATTAGGAGCAGACATAAAAAGAGTTGAAGACATTTAGACATCTTAATATTTTAATATTTTAATAACCCTATGTTATCAAAAAGAATCGGAATTGATTTAGGAACTTGTAACTCCATAGTTTTTCTTCCAGGCAAAGGAGCGGTTTTAAATGAACCATCAGTGGTTGCCGTTGGAATTGCGGAAAATAAAGTTTTGGCTGTTGGGCAAGAAGCAAAAGAAATGACAGGCAGAACCCCTGACACAATAAGGGTTTATAGGCCATTGAAAGACGGGGTTATTGCTGATTACCACGTAACCCAAGCAATGATAAAATATTTTATTAAAAAAGCCGTCGGTATTTTTAGTTTTTTTAAACCAGAACTATTGGTTGGTGTTCCGGCCGGAATAACTTCAACTGAAAAAAGAGCTGTTGTGGAGGCAGGAATGTCTGCTGGAGCAAAAGCAGTCTATATTGCCAAAGAACCTATTCTAGCTGCAATTGGAGCAGGTATTCCTATTAATTCTTGTTCAGGCCATATGATTGTTGATATTGGAGGAGGAACGTCAGAAGTAGCTGTAATTTCTCTTGGTGGCATAGTAACGTCATCTTCACTAAGGGTTGGTGGTGATAAAATAGACAGAGCTATTTCAAATTATATAAAACAAAAACATAATTTAGCTATTGGGGAACAAACTTCTGAAGAGATTAAAATAAAGATAGGAACAGCTTTGTCTTCTAGCGCTTCTAATAAAAATTTATTTTCTAAAGAAGCAGATGATCCAAAAAACGTATTAAGATTGAATCGCAGTGGTTCGTCTATCGATTCTGTTAATCAAAAAAATGAATTGGAAAAAGAATTAGAGATTAGAGGTAGGGATTTAATTTCAGGACTACCACGAAATTTTAAAATTTCGTCTAATGAAATCCAAGAGGCGATTCATGACAGGCTTGACGAAATTGTTCAGATTATTAAAGCTGTTTTGAGAGATACTCCCCCAGAACTTTCGGCAGACATAATGGATAAGGGAATGGTTGTTTCCGGAGGAGGAGGAATGCTTAGAAACATAGACGAACTTATCTCGAGAGCCACTGGTGTTCCTTGTTTTTTAGCAGATGAGTCTTTGCTATGTGTAGCAAAAGGGACAGGTGTTGTTTTGGAAAATCTTAATGCTTACAAAAAAAGCATAATGACAAAAAAATGATAATTGGCCATCAAAAACAGAGAGAGTTTTTAATCAAAATAGCAGAAAGCAAGAATCTTCCACATGCAATTTTGTTTTATGGACAAGAACATTTAGGCAAAAGGGCTTTAGCTATTGAATTTGCTCAATATCTAAATTGTGATGGAAAATTAAAACCTTGTAAGGTCTGCAAAAATTGTAAAGACATTGAAAATGGAACATATCCTGATTTTAGTTTAGTTGAGCCGGAAGTTGCCAAAAAATCAATCCATATATCGCAAATAAGAGAACTTATTGCTAAATTAGCGCTTTATCCATATTCAAGCGTTTTCAAGATTGCTATTATAGATAATGCGCACTTAATGACCTTAGATTCTCAAAACTCTTTTTTAAAAGAGCTCGAGGAACCGAAAGGCAGAACAATTTTAATTTTAATAACAGAATATCCTGAAATGTTGTTGCCAACAGTTTTGTCGCGATTACAGAAGATAAGATTTTCAACAGTAAGCAAAACAGAAATTGAAAATTATCTTATTGGGCAAAAAGTTGAAGAACAAACAGCAAAAGAATTTTCTTTTCTTTCTTCTGGCAAACCAGGCATAGCTGTCAATTTTCTTTTAAATCCCGAAAAAATTAAAAACCAGAAAAAGCTTATTTCAGATGTTATCCAAATCCACAATTCTGAAATGGGATTTCGTTTTAAATATGCAAAAAATATGTCTGAAGAAAAAGAAAATATAAACGAAACTTTAGATATTTGGTTAAGATATTTTAGAAGTATTTTCTTGTCTAAATTGTATGGAAAAGAAGAGACAAGGAGTTTCGATAAAGATTCTGCGTCTAAATTAAAGAATATTATTGCAAATATTCAAAATACCAAGTTTTTAATTTCAACTACTAACATAAATTC
>Ga0208279_1001544_pt1 | contig 12321 bp, 13 predicted proteins | sample AntAceMetag02UKM_FD_184766 | JGI IMG/M metagenome (GOLD analysis project Ga0208279, IMG submission 184766) | Saline lake microbial communities from Ace Lake, Antarctica - Antarctic Ace Lake Metagenome 02UKM (SPAdes) (version 2) | ecosystem: Environmental > Aquatic > Non-marine Saline and... | reverse complement strand
AGATACCTGGACAAACAGAAATATGCTGCTAAGGGTCAGACAATGCTTTCAGTTTATTAAATAATGAATACCGTAATGCCATCCGGTCTTTGACCGGTGGATAGGTATTCATCAAGAATTATTTTACAATTATTTAAACCCCTTTTTTAAATATTAATATTTATACTATTATTATGTTATTATAAAAAAATTAGTAGAGGGGTTATTCATGGCAGATAAAAAAAATATTATATTGATTCTAATGGGATTATTGGCTGTTGTTTTTGTTGGAATGATAGTTTTCAGTCAGGTGCAGATAAGCGGCATGGTTGTATATGAATGGGATGAGATAGATTTATGCTCTGTTGATACCAGGTCGCAGGAGTATGCTGATTTGAAGCTATCTGCATATAACCAGGGACAGGCAGCATTTGACATGTTCACCCAAAAACTGCATTCATGCAGTCAGGATAATCTGCTATCTGTATCAGATACAGGAGGTCCTGACACTTATGGTTATGTCTGGACAGATGAGGTTGATAATACTGCATTTGTTGATATATCTGAAACCGGAACAGAGATAGACCTTTCTGATGATGATTATAATGGACCTGTGCAAACAGGCTTTGACTTTATGTTCTATGAAAATAACTATGATTCATTATATATAGGCTCAAATGGATATGTATCATTTGGACAGGGATATACAGAATATAGTAACGAGGATATACCAGACTCTGATATACCAAATAATTTTATTGCTCCTTTCTGGGATGATCTTTGCCCCTCATGCTGCGGAAGTGTATATTACCAGTCATTTGAATCATGCCCAATCGGCAATGGAAGCTGTTTCATTGTCCATTATGATGATGTTTGCTATTGCTGTTCACCAGAATATGTTGCTGGAACTTTTGAAACCATATTATATGAAAATGGAAATATTCTTTTTGTATATGATGATGAAGGGAATGAGGAGCCTTATGCCACTATTGGAATAGAAAATTCAGCAGGAACAGACGGCTTGTTAATACCTTATACCAAGTCAAATTTAAAAGACAATTATTCAATATTAATAACCCTTCCTGATGATCTGGACGGGGACGGCATATTGAATATTGATGATAATTGCCCAAGGACATCTAATATTGACCAAATAGACAGTGATAGTGATGGTGCTGGGGATGCGTGCGATAACTGCCTGACTGTTCCTAATCCTGAACAGGAAAATAATGATGCAGATGAGCTTGGTGATGAATGCGACAACTGCCCAAGAACTGCTAATATTGACCAGCTGGATTCAGATGGAGACGGAGCAGGCGATGCATGCGACAATTGTCAGAGACTTTTCAATCCTGGGCAGGAAGATAGTGATATGATTATGGAAACAGTTGAGTTTTATCATGAGAACTATTCACCAGACGAGGATTGTATTGAAGATGATGTATGTTTATGGAGAGAGAGTTACGGGCCTGTTTATAATACTGAGGAAGGAGATATTGAATGGGCATGCGGTTTATGTGGTTATGAAACAACACAATATTACACTTATTTCAATGATTTGAATGAAAACGATTGTTTTGACGGATGGAACGGCAATATAGGAGAACTGGATGATTATGATACCTGCCTCCATATTATAGAGTCTGATTCATATTGGAACATTGAATGGGATTACTGGCAGTCTGGTGGAAATGGAGGAGGATTTGGATACGAAAGAAGTAGCATCTATAATGATGGCTTAGGAGATGACTGCGACCCATGCCCTAATGATGCATACAATGACAGGGATGCTGATGGATTATGCGGGGATGTTGATAATTGTCCTGAAAACTTTAATCCAGACCAGTTGAACACAGATGGTAATATTTCTTTTTTGATTGAAGATAATTTTAATGGATATGCAGAAGGATTTGAGTCAAGAAAAGGGTATTGGTTTATCCCTCCTGTTGGAGTATATATGGGGGAACCGGATGAAGATGAGTTTGTATATGGGCTTACAGTAAATGAGGATATTGAAGTCGCTGACTTTAATCTTTCCACTTTAATGAAAATCAAGGTAGGAAGCTATGGCCCTGAAAAGCAGGCAGGCGTTGCTTTTAGGATACAGCCTGAGAATTTCTGCCCTGACGGAAATCATAAAAGCCCAAGATATGCTCTTGTGCTTGATTACAATACCCAGACATTAAGGCTTGAGCATCACCCAGGCACCTGTGAAGAATTTGAGCCGAGAATTATTGCCCAGGCAGATGCTGAGATCAATATTGGCGAATTTTATAACATAGAATTAATTGCTGAAGGCAATGAATTCAAAGCTTATATAGGTGAAGTTGATAATATGGCTTTAATGATTGATGAAGTTGATAATATGGCTTCATTATCTTCAGGAAAAATCGGCTATATGTACAGGAATGCTGCAGCCGGTTTTGATGATTTGGTTATCCAGGCTTATGAGAATATTGGGGATGCATGCGACAACTGTCCTTATACCCCAAACCCTGAACAGGAGGATTATGATGAAGATGGTATTGGAGTTGCTTGTGATGAATGCCAGCAGGACCCTATAAATGACCCTGATAATGATTCACTTTGCGCATATGAGGATAACTGCCCAAGGACATTCAACCCAGAACAGGATGATACAGACCAGGATGATATTGGGGATATATGCGACTTGTGCGGAACAGTGGTTGAAGATGACCTGACATTAACAGGGGAAATTATCTGTAATAATGATGAATTTGCTTTGCTTGTTGATGGAGCAGAAGATATTACGATTGATTGTGCAGGATATCCAATTATGGGCTCCCGTGAAATGTTGTATTCTGGAGGGGGTTTTGAAATCCAGGAAGCATACTCAGGATATGGTATAATTATTGATACCAGCAGAAATGTCACAGTAAAGAATTGTGATATTTCTGGATTTTATTCAGGGATAGAAGCATATCAGTCAAGCAGTATTGTTATTCAGGACAATGAAGTATATTATAATGGCGAGATGTATGGGCCACAGTATACCGGAATTCATATTGAATATGTGAATGATTCAATTGTCGAGAGAAATAACGCCAGTTACAATGACGTTGGAATTGCAGTGCTTGAGAGCGTGAATGTTACAGTATCTGAAAACATTGTAGAATACAATATTTTCCCAGGCATATTTGTTGCTTCTGGAGGATTCTACTCAGACCATAATATTCTTGATAATATTGTGACCAATAATTGCATTGTTATGAATGAGATGAATGAGATGTATTATATGTCAGCATCTGATTTTTCAGTATCCATGGGTGATTTTTCAATTTCAAGTGAAAGTTTCCCATGCGGAGGCATTCATGTCCTGTCTGAAGATAATATATTAATCAAGGGCAATACTGTTTCAGACAATGTTATGAATGGCATAGTCCTTGATGATACAGTTAACAGTGTTGTACAGGCTAATACTGTTGAAGATAATGACTGGCTTGGCATCAGGATAGCTAATAGTGAATATGAAGGAGGCAATAACCTGATTACACAAAATTCAGTAAGTGACAGTGGATTTGCAAATATAAGGATTGCGACAGAAAATAATGAAATTACAGACAATATAATTGACTGCGGAGGTATATGGTCAGGAGTTGAAGGAATTACATTTGGCATATATCTTTATTCAAGGCACATGAGCCCTGAAGATAATTATTTCTCTGGCAATGATGTTAGCAATTGTTATTATGGATTCCTGGCAGAAAGCAGTGGTGAATACATTAACAGCCTTGGGATAGAGAATGAAAGGATGGATGTCCAGACACTTGAGCCAAGTCCTTTTACGCTGGATAGGTTTACAATTGAGGATGATAAGTACCATAACAACATGATAGGTATTGATTTTTCAACTTCAGGAAGTCATACACCTGTAATTAACAATACAGATATATATGGGAACTGTGAAGGAATAAATTTGTATAGGTCAACTGTTAAAATTGAGAATACAAATTTCAGTGACAACAATGACAACCAGATGGAAGAATGCGAACAAGGACATTATACTGGATTGTATCTGTATGATTCACATGTTGAGCTTTTGAACAGCAATTTCCTTGACAATGGAGAATATGGCATATTGGAATATGCAGATATGCATTCAGATACAGTGGAATGGACACTGACAGAAGATGTTGAATGCAGGAACAATGACATCTTAATCCAGAACGGATGGGTTCTTCCTTTTGGAGGAACAATAATTGCAGACAACTGCACAATTACAGTCGGCGGAAAGGAGATTAACCTTTCAGCAGGACAAATGGGAAGAGTCCATACAAACCTTAACACAACCGGCAACAACACAGATACTATTGGAGGTCAGAATGTAGGGTTTCAGGCAGAGATTCATACTAACAGCGGAGTTGAGGCAAATTTTACAGCAGAGTTCTATGATGAGAATCCTGGAGGTTCAGGATTTGCATTAAGTGAGTTAGGAAAGTATGTTAATGTAACAGCTGACGAGAATATTAACCTTTCATACTGGATCCTGAAGATTTATTATACAGATGAAGAGCTTTCAGCATCAGGCCTTGATGAGTCCACATTAAGGATACAGTATTATAATAGTGATACAGGCAAATGGGAGGCATATAATCCTCCACGAGGCGGAGTAAATACAGTTGAGAATTTTGCATGGGCAAATGTAACTCATTTCAGTATTTTCGGCCTGTTCGGCTCAGAGCCTGAAGAGCCTGAAAAGTCCAGTAATAGTGGTGGAAGCAGTGGTGGGTCAGTTTGTGCTCCTAATTGGGAATGTTTAACATGGAGCGAATGCAGCCCAGACGGAATTCAGATAAGGGAATGCATTTGCCTGAATAATTGTCATTTGTATAATCCTGAACTGACAAGAACCTGTGAAATGCAGCAACAGGTTCCTGTAATTGAAGAAACACTGCCTGAAGTTGAACAGCAGGTTGTTATTCCTGAACAGCCTTCAGCAGCAGAAGGGGAAGCAGTGCAGGGTGAGCCTGAGGCAGTGGAGCCTGAAGAGACTCCTGTGTTGCCACCTAAGGCAAAGAAGAAGTCCAGTCTTTGGGCTTATATATTTGGACTGGCAGTAGTTGGGGCACTTGGCGCAATTGTATATTCTTTTTTTATGAATAAGGGAAGCATTAGTGAAATCAACAGAACTCCTGAAAAAGATTTAGATGGCAGCAAGCTCAGGGAGAAGTGGACTAAAAGGGAAGCCAAAGAGAAAGAAATTAGGGAGAAGCTGAATAAGAATCTAAAAGAAACCAAAGAGATGCAGAAGAAAAAATAAGAAAATGGGGACGTGGGGATTCGAACCCCAATCCGCTGGTATAGCCCTTTGTAAGTCATCAACCCTGAGGTCTCATTGCTCCACAAAGTCTGGAGCCAGCTATTCTAGCCAGGTTATACTACGTCCCCATAAAGGCACTGGCTTAGCATAAAGAAGTATCTTAATGCTTTTAAATCTTTTGCTGGTTTGCATACCCTGAAATAATTCATCTTGATTATCTAGAAATCAATTATATCTCCCACTTCACTATCTGCTGTCTTTCCCTCTCCAAGTTCAACAATATATTTTGATTTCTCCTTTGGTTCATAGAAAGTAAATGGCATAAATTTTCTTTTAATTTCCACAATCCTTTTTTCTCTGTCAAGGAACAGCACATCGATTGGAAAGAATACAAACATCATGTGCAGGCAGCGCCTTTTTTCACAATTGAAACTGAATACAAGGGCAATAGGCTTTCTCCTGAACATCATACCTCTTGCCTTTGATAATGCTGATGTGCAGAGAATATAGGTATCTGACAATCTTGTGCCTTTTGTTTTGTTAAATATCATCTTCAGACGATGCTGAGGACATTTGAGATTATAATCTTGTTCTGTATTGTGATAGTTCCTTCTTTTCTCAGTTCATCATAATACCTGTAGAATGTAGCCTTTGAACAATATCCCATCTGGTCAACAATAATTTCCTTCAATTCAGGAAGTGTCATCCTCTTCAGCCTTGCTGTCTCAACAATTTTATGCTTTATCATCTCTTTCTTATGTCTCCTGAATTTGTGCATTACTTCTTTCTTGAGCTTGTCCTCATTGTTTGATTCAACTTTTCTTGACAGTTCAGATACTTCTTCCCTTAGTCTCCTGTTGTCATCCATAAGAACATCAATCTGCCTGCGGCTTATATCAACATCTTCTTTAAGTTTAAAGAAAGTGGTTTCCAATATTTCCTTTAGCTCTCTTATCTCACTCAACTCTATACCCCAAATCTATTATATAAAAATAGCAGGAAGTAATCATTTATATATTTTACTAAAGTGCCTTTAATCGCTATTTCCATGCTAAAGGCATCTTATTGCTTCCATATAATGCTGTGCAGATGTCATCTATCATAATCTCTGCAGCTTTTCTGGAAGCATCTGCAAAATTAACCTGACTGCCTGATTTCTCATAAGCAAAGATTATTCCCCTTGATGAGCTTATTACTGCCCCATATCCGTCTAAATTGAAGCAGTTGGTAATATCTTTGCCTGCTCCTCCCTGGGCGCCATATCCTGGCACCAGGAATATTGAATCAGGCATTATCATCCTCAATATCTCAGCCTGTGAAGGATAAGTAGCCCCTATTACAGCGCCTATAGGAGAATATCCTCTTCTGCCTTTGAGCTTCTGGGCAAACCTGTTAACCTGCAATCCGACAAGGTTGTAGAGGTTGGTCTTATTTGATGAAAGATTTACACCTAATTTACTGAACTCAGACAACTCATCATCTGTTATCTCAACTATCCTGTCCTGGATCTCCCCTGAGCCTGGATTGCTTGTCTTTACAAGGACAAATATGCCTTTATTATACTGCCTACATACATCAACAAATGGGCTGATGCCATCACTTCCAAAATATGGATTGACTGTAAGCATATCAAGGTCCAGAGACCTGGATTCAGATAAAAGTGTCCTTACTTTTCCCAGATGTCCGTCAGCATATGCCTTTGCAGTGTTACCAATATCATTCCTCTTGCCGTCCTCAATTACAACCATTCCTTTTGATTTTGCATAATCTACTGTATCTTCGAATGCCTTAAACCCATAGTGCTTATATTTCTCATAGAAAGCTACCTGGGGCTTTACTATTGGAATAATGTCTGCTATTGCATCAATAATCTCAAAATTAAATCTCCTGAACGCCTCAGCAGTATCCTTAAAAGTATCTCCGCCAATAAGATGTTTGGGAATCCTTTCTATAACAGGATCAAGCCCAACAGCACAGGGATTCTGTTTTTTATCTATTGCATCCATTAGCCTGTCAGATATCATCCTGCCCATATTATCCTATGATATATTCTGATGATTCTTAAATTTTTATGGTAGTCATTACCACCACAATATTTAAATAGTTTCAGGCATCCATTAGCCTTATGATTGATGAAGTGCTTAAAAGCATTGGATTATCCAGGAATGAGACAAAGATATATTTGGCACTTCTGGAATTAGGTCCCTCCCTGATGGGTCAGATTTCTGGCAAGACAAAAATCCATCGCAGGAATATATATGATTCAGTTGAGATGCTGAAAGACAAGGGGTTCATCTCTTCAACTCTCATAAACAACAGGAATGTTTTTGAGGCAGTAAACCCTGAAAGAATAATTGACATGCTTGATGAAAGAAAGACAGATATTGAAGCAATACTTCCAGCACTTATAGGTAGGCAGGACAAAAAACAGGTTAATGTAAGGATTTATACAGGAACAAAGGGAAGGAAGATAATATTTGAGGATAAATTAAAGCAGGAGAATAATGAAGAGCAGTATGTGCTTGGTGCCCATAAGCCCTCTGATAACAGGTCAGCGTATATTAAAAATTTTCATAACAGGAGGATAAAGAAAAAAATACCTCTTAGGATGCTTTTTACTGTCAGGGAAAAAGAATTTGCAATAGAATTCAGCAATTATAAATATGTTATAGTAAGAATGCTTCCAGAAAAATTCAAATCTCCGATAGCAATCAATATCTATGCAGATAAGACTGCAATATTTCTAGGTTCAGAGGCAATTGAACCAATAAGCATCCTTATCCAGGATAAACAGCTGTCAGATGATTTCAGGCTTTATTTTAAGATGTTATGGGGAATCAGCAGTCCTTTGAAGGGGAAGAAACGTAAATTAATTAAGAGAAAAAGAAAAAAAACATAACCTTTATAAACCCCCCTGTATTCACTAATAGCAATAGCCCGAGTTCAGAAACGAGCGAATATAGGGTTGATTATTCAACATAATACTCTTTCGTTCTGGTTATTATGGCTATTATATAATATTTATATAAAATGGCAGAAAAAAAAATAAAGCATCTTGTAAGGATAAATAAGACTGATATAATGGGAGAAAGGCCATTAAACATAGGCCTCACAAAAATCAAGGGCATAGGCAAGAGTTTTGCCAATGCAATATGTTTTGTCTCAGAGATTCCAAAATCTGAAAAAGTAGGATATCTCACAGATGAGCAGTTAAAGAAGCTTGAAAATATTATTGCTAATCCTTTAAAGTTCAATATACCCCAGTGGCTTCTTAACAGGAGAAATGACTATGAAACTGGAGCTAATCTACATCTGATTAAATCTGATCTTGACTTTACTAAGGATAATGATCTCAAGAGGCTTAAAAAGATTAAGTCATACAGGGGATTCAGGCATCATCTTGGACTTCCCTGCAGAGGGCAGAGGACAAAGTCAAACTTCAGAAAGAATAAGGCTAAGGCCAGCCTTGGAGTCAAGAGGAAGAAATAAAAATGGGAGACCCAAGAAAACAGAGGAGAAAGTATTCCACACCTTCTCATCCATGGCAGAAAGAAAGGATTTTAGAGGAGAAAGAGCTTATGCAATCTTACGGCCTGAAGAACAAGTCAGAGATTTGGAGGGCTGGTTCATACCTAAAGAATATTCTCACCAATACAAAGAATTTTGTTACATTAAGAAACCCTCAGGAAAAGCTTGAAAAAGCACAGCTGCTTAAGAGGCTTATGTCTTTTGGTTTTGTTGATGGAAGTGATATAGGAAAAGCTCTTGATTTAAAGATAAATGACATACTTGAGCGAAGGCTTCAGACTATTGTCCACAGGAAAGGGCTTGCCAGGTCTATGAAACAGTCAAGGCAGTTCATTACCCATAGGCATATCGAGATTGACGGCAAGAAGATTACAATGCCTTCATATAAGGTTACACTTGAGCAGGAAAAGAAAGTGGCATTAGTGGGCACATCCAGCCTGTCTAATGATGACCATCCTGAAAGAAAAGTACTGATTAGAAAAGAAAAGAAGGATAAAAAGCCAAGAAGCAGTGCAAGGTGGAATAAAGGCAGCCCAAGGGGAAGACCTAAATTCAATAAAGGAATGGGAAGGAGTCCGCCAAGAGGCAGGCCTCCTGCTAATACGAAAAGAACTGTAGGTAAAAGCTGATAACAATGGCAATAGAAAAAAATCCACAAAAATTTATTCCAAGACCAAAATATAAGAGGCCGGAACTTAGATGGGGTATAGCACATATTTATGCCACTTATAATAATACTATTATTCATATTACTGATATTACAGGCACTGAGACACTTGCTGTGGTTTCAGGAGGAATGGTGGTGAAATCTGACAGGATGGAGTCATCACCCACAGCCGCAATGGCTGCTGCAAAAAAGGCAGCAGAAACAGCAAAAGAGAAAGGCATTAGCGCACTGCATGTCAGAGTCAGGGCAAAAGGAGGCCATAATGGCCCCATGAATGTAGGTCCTGGTGCGCAGGCAGCTATCAGGTCATTGTCAAGGATGGGATTCAGGATAGGCATTATTGAAGATGTCACAACTGTGCCTCATGACGGTTGCAGGAAAAAAGGCGGCAGGCGAGGAAGAAGAGTCTAAAATGGAACTATCTTTAATAAAACAGGATAAAGCAAAGATGAATGCATCTTTCATCTTGAAAAACGCATCTCCTATCATGGCAAACATGCTCAGGAGAATTATAATTGAGGAAGTGCCAACTATGGCTATTGAAGATGTTGAGATTTCAAAGAACAACTCAATAATGTATGATGAGATAATTGCCCATAGACTTGGATTGGTACCCCTGAATACAGACTTAAAATCATATACACTTAAAGAGGAATGCAAGTGTGAGGGCAAGGGATGTGCAAGATGCACAATTCAGATGAAGATTAAGAAGAAAGACGGTATTGTCTATGCATCAGATATCAAGTCCAAAGATCCAAAGATTGTTCCTGTTTATCCAAAGACTCCTATTATCAATCTCCTTAAAGGTCAGGATTTTGAAGCAGTGATGACTGCAGAGCTGGGCAAGGGAAAGGAGCATATAAAATGGGTTCCAGGGGTTGTATGGTATAAGTACAAACCGGTTATTGAGATTATCCAGTCAAAGATAAAGAATCCTGAAGATATAATAAGGGTATGCCCTAAAGGTATACTTCAGATGAAAGGCAGCAAGCTTGAAGTGGACAATAAGAAATTGCTGGACTGCGATCTTTGCGCAGCATGCGCTGATGCAGCTCCTGACGGAATCAAGCTTAATGAGAAGGATGATGAGTTTGTATTTTATATAGAAAGTTTTGGACAGCTGAAAGTCAAAGAGATACTTATGACTGCAATGGATATGCTTAAGATAAATATTGCAGAATTTGAAGATGCTATTGGCAAGATGAAATAAATCCCTTCGCATATGCGGAGGTGGCAGAGCCTGGTCAAATGCGCAAGGTTGAGGGCCTTGTCCCTTAGTGGGTGCGCGCGTTCGAATCGCGTCCTCCGCATTTATAATCAAAGATAAAAAATGAAAAAGAATAAAGGACCAACCAACATTTACCTGAATAAGCTTATTGGAGATTTAAAGAAAAAAGCTATTGAGACCAATGAGAAAATCTGGAAAAGGGTGGCAAGTGACCTGGAGAAACCTACAAGGTCAAGGAGAGTCGTTAATCTCTCAAAGATAAGCAGGGTTACAAAAAAGGATGATATTATTATTGTTCCCGGAAAAGTGCTTGGCACAGGAATTTTGAATCACTCACTCACTATTGTTGCATGGAGTTTCTCTGATGGTGCGCTTCAGAAGATGGAGCTGGCAAAGGCAAAAGCAATGAATATCAGTGATTTAATGAAAGAGTCAAGCAAGGGAAAGAAAATAAAGATAATTGGATGATAAAGATGATAATAGACGCAAATGACATGATTATTGGAAGGATTGCGACAATCGCAGCAAAGTCAGCTTTGATGGGCAAGAAAGTGGATATTGTCAATTGCGAGAATGCTGTAATAACCGGTAACAGGGATGAAGTACTTGCAAGATACAAGGCAAAGAGGGAAAGGGGCACACATTCAACTGGTCCTTTTATACACCGGACTCCTGATAAGTTTGTAAGAAGGATAATAAGAGGCATGGTCCCATATAAGCAGTCAAGGGGAAAGATGGCTTTTGAAAGGATAATGTGCCATGTAGGCATACCTGCAAAGTTTCAAAACAAGGCTATTGAAAAGATTGATAATGCCCATATATCAAAATTACCTTCAGAAAAATATGTATATATTAGGGATATATGCAGGTTCATGGGTGCAAAAATATGAAAAATGCTAAAAGTATGAAAAATCTGAAAACTATACATACATCAGGAAAAAGAAAAAGGGCAATTGCAAGAGCCACATTAAACCCTGGAAAGGGCATAATAAGGATAAACGGCAAACTTGTTGATGAATACAAGCCAAAGATGTACAGGCTGAAACTCCTGGAACCTTTTATTCTTGCTGAAGGGGTTGTAGATAAGATTAATATTAGTGTAAATATCAAAGGCGGTGGAATCAACGGCCAGACCGAGGCTGCAAGGCTTGCTATTGCAAGAGCCTTGGTAAAATTTGACAAGAATCTTGAAAAACCATTCCTAGAATATGACAGGCAGCTTCTTGTTGCAGATGTCAGGAGAAAGGAAGTATATAAGCCAAATGACTCAAAAGCAAGAGCAAAAAGGCAAAAATCCTACAGGTGATTAAAAAATGATGATACCTATACGATGTTTTAGTTGCGGCAAGCCAGTGGCCCAGTGTTGGGAAGCTTTCCAGGAAAGGGTTGCCAAGGGAGAGAGCAAGAAAGAAGCGCTTGACTCACTTGGCCTGACAAGATATTGCTGCAGGATGATGTTCATAGGTCATGTTGATCTTGTTGATATTTCAGGAAGGTTCAAGAAATTTTAGGTGGAATAATGAGCAATCACGTTAAGCGAAGGGACTGGAGAAGGGGAGGATCTCGTTCTGCTCCAAAGCCAAGGAGAAGAAAATCCAGGCCTAAGACTTTTAGGAATGAAGAATCTGCAATAGCATA
>Ga0208279_1001540_pt1 | contig 12336 bp, 12 predicted proteins | sample AntAceMetag02UKM_FD_184766 | JGI IMG/M metagenome (GOLD analysis project Ga0208279, IMG submission 184766) | Saline lake microbial communities from Ace Lake, Antarctica - Antarctic Ace Lake Metagenome 02UKM (SPAdes) (version 2) | ecosystem: Environmental > Aquatic > Non-marine Saline and... | reverse complement strand
GGGCAAAGCTAGGGAGGTACTCTGCCATTCTTAGTAGCCCACAACGCTGCTGCATTTTGTTGCCCTCTAGTCTAACTGTTTAGTCTCGCTTAGCCGTTCGCAGAGCCACGGCCTTCAGGCCGTGGTAGTTGACGTGAGTCAATTGTTGCAACGTCTATCAACCATGAACGCGCCTGAATCCGCAAGTTTACACGCTTTCAACATACTGAATTTTTATGGACTATCTTTTTCGTTGAGCTACTTGACCCGATTTCGTGTTCGGGAAAAGATCAATCACCGCTTGACCGAGTCCCAATCAATCTTCCTGGGTGCGAGGTACCACCTGCCTTTGTGCTTTCCCATATGCTCTAGAGCCTCTGGGTAGCTGTCAAAGGTTAGGCTCTCGTCGTTCTCCAGGTTTAGGAGAATGAGTGCGCCGCTCCCTAACTCAGCCTTTTTCAGCGCCGCTTCAAGCTCATCTCGCAGGCGGCTTTTCTTACGCCCTCCGCCCAAAGACTCGAGCTCTTTGCGGATTTCATCTGTTGAAACGTCTTCAGTTTCCTCTTGATCCATCGAATCGTCTGTTTCTTGTTCGTCCAGTTGAAACCCCCCTCATATCTTTGTAAGCTCGCCCTCTTTGGCAGCCCAGCAGAGGTAATCAGTCGACGGAAACTCGTGAATGGTGGTGGCAACGATCTTTCCCTTGCCAAACGTTCCAATCACAAGGACGGACCGCTCCTCTGAATCGACCATCACCGTTTCAAACCCCTCTCCAGGTATCAGATATCCATCGCAATCAACAGTCTTGTCTCCTGCAAGACAGGAACAACAGTGATCCGAAGCCGAGACGAGTTCAGTATTCTTGTATTCGCCCACATACTCAAGCTTTAGTGGAAGCCATTCGTATTCGTGTTTCGTAACCAAAGGGCCAAAGACGGTGAGGACTCCTCCCTTCTTCAGAAATGATTCTATCTTGGATCTGCAAGCCTTGAGGATAGGAAGCGTGGTGGAATATTGGGGGTTGGCAAACCCCGTAGGTATTACCATCATCCTAAACTGGGGCAGAAAGGGGCTTCCTAGAATCACCGGTTTGACGAACTGGTATTCTCGCCCCACTTCTTGGAGGAGCTTTTCGAAGAGGAAGGTCCTCTCTCCTATGATCGCTATATCTGGCATGCAACCAAAGCTATTTCAGGTCCCGCCTAATAATTCTTTATGCTGGCCGTCGCCTTTGAGGGGGGATTTTGGTATATAGTGCTTAACGATACTTTTCAGACAAATATTAAATTCACAAGAGTTTGAGATTTGACCTAATCATATCGTTAAGCACTATTCTGTCGAGAACTAATTAGTTTCATCTAATTGGTTCTCGACTATATCTTTTCAGACGTCCTTCCAACAGATTTATTACTATATAAGACTATAATGCCTCACTTAAAGGTGACTTTATGGAACAGGAACTTATGAGAATTGGGGTGTCCCTTCCGGAATCGTTGTTAAACAGGTTCGACGAAATAATCGGACAGAGAGGTTACTCTTCCCGATCGGAAGGTATCCGGGACGCAATAAGGAACTACATAATACATTATGAATGGATGAGCGACGTCAAAGGCGACCGAGTGGGCGTAATCACCATGGTTTACTCACATCATCAGCGCGGCCTCGTGGATGCCCTAACTAACATACAGCACGATTTTGTAGACTTGGTTCAGTCGAGCCTTCACATTCACCTCGATCACGACAACTGCCTCGAGATAGTGACCCTTAGAGGAGAAGGGCAAGACGTTAGACGAGCTGCAGAGAAGATGATGGCTCTCAAGGGCGTAAAACACGTGAAACTGACCACCACATCCATCGGACCGGAACTCTAAAGGGCTCAAAGACGCAAAAGGCGCAAAGAAACCACAAGTTCCTTCAAAGCCCCTCAAAAACTCAATTGAGCGGCAAAGGATTAAGCGATAATAATAAAGAGACGAGTGATTAAGAGGCAAGAATCGTGCAGGCGTCAGAGATCGTGTCCGGGATTTACGTCCTCGAGCTGCAAGGACAAGTCAGGTTGGCAACGCGCCCCGAAGTTCCAGCTCCCATCTATGGTGAGCGGATCATCGAAGGCTATCGTCTATGGGACCCTCGCAGAAGCAAGCTTGCAGCTTTAGTGCTGAAAAGTTATCTTGGCGGCGGGCATCAGGTTCTCTTTGGTTGGCCCGATTCAAAGGTGTTATACTTGGGTGCTGCCACCGGAACCACAGTGAGTCACGTCAGCGACGTGGCGCGCGAAGGTGTAGTGTACGCAGTCGAGTTTTCGCCGCGATCTATGCGCGATCTCCTCAATCTTTGCGAGTCCAGAAAAAACATAATCCCCTTGCTGGAAGATGCCGCTCAACCAGAAATGTATGGCCCCTTTCTCGAACCTGTGGATGTGATATATCAGGACGTGGCCCAGAGGAACCAGGCAGATATCGCAAGCCGAAACGCGGTCCAGTACCTGAAACCAGGCGGGTCCCTGGTCCTCATGATCAAAGCAAGAAGCGTAGATGTGACGTTGCCACCCAAAGAGGTCTGTCGGTCTGAGCTTGGGAAGCTTGAGGGGGTCGAGCCATTACAAGTCATGGATCTGAGGCCCTATCACCAGGACCATTTTGCCGTGGTCTGCAAAAAACCCCATGATCTTTGTCCAGCTCTTTGAAAGGGCCTGCCGCCACAATTTGACGTGATCGGGCTTTCAGAACGCAAACCTCAAAAGCCCCCGATTGCTGCCTTCGCGGTTGAACTTGTTCTGAGTGGTTGAGAATTTCTCATCACGACCATTTGTGATTCTGAATTTTTTCCATCTCAAGATAGAAGCTCTTTGATCTCGTTTCCGATGATGTTAGGCAAGAGCCTAACGTAACCGATCAGGGGAATCCTAAACCGCGCAACTCCTATGACCCAGTCGTCGCGAACTGGCATCCTGTAATTTATTCCCCAAATAACGTAAGTTTCGTCATCAATCGTAATCATTGGGTAGCCGGTCTCGTGGTCGAGATAAGTTCCGTTTCCGACCTCGACGATGTTGCCATTTGCAAGCTGTTCTTTGAAGTATTCAGTCCTGACAACTCCTATGAGCTGGCCAGCGTTCTGATCGATCTCTTTGTTATTATCTCCCTTGGTGATGTATCCTGCAAAAGGTGCTAGTGGTCCACCATCCCACATCGGCTCACCCTCATCGACCCAATTGAGGGCACGATGTATCACTGGCGTTGCCTTGTCTGATGGATATGGTCGTCTCAGAAAGATGTGTGCTGCCTGATCGAAAAGGGTAAGCTTCTCTTTTCCATAAGGCCGATAGAGTATCACATCACCAGGATTGTTGAAGGTCTTGACATCTATCTTTTCGCCTTCGTTCCAGGTCACCACATCCGTCCTCGAAATTCCTTGGATTACCACGATGTCGCCAATCTTCATGTTGGGATCCATGCTGCCAGATTCCACCGCGACCATTGGCGTCCAGATCCCTAGCGCAAGCTGTGAGATGATAGATATGCCGCCCACGACCACTGCCACGAATATCAAGTCTCGCAGGAAACCTTGGACATGGCCCTCTTGTTTCAACCACTCTATCAGATTCATCAGGCAGCTTATCTGCATGTACCAAATATAACCGTTTTCGATACGAATTTAAAGAGGCACTTTTGATGTGAAGTAAGGAGGGCCTCATCTCCATCTCGATAAGAGTGGCCAAAGCGAGGTGAAGTGCTAAGGATGACATTCTTCAACGCCACCAAGAGGGCCAGCAGTGCAGGGCCTTTCCGAAAATACGCGCCGCTGATCCCAGAGCCGATATATACTAAAACCGGCCTATGTTAATCTCGATGAAGTCCTTGAGCTATCGAGTCTTGCTCAAAAAAGAGCCGGAAGGATGCTATAGTGCCATCGTGCCCACCCTTCCCGGATGCGCAACTTTCGGGGAGACGATAGACGAGGCGATCGAGATGGCAAAGGAGGCGATCGAGGCCTACGTCGAATCTCTCGTGGCCCGCGGTGAAGAGGTTCCCACCGAAGAAGAGACCCTGGAATACACCCTAACGATCCAGGCCAATGCCTAAGTTGCCCACTATCCCTCCCGAGAAATTGGCCAAGGCGTTGGAGCGTTCCGGCTTTGTGCTGGACAGGATCAAGGGAAGTCACCACGTCTATTATCATCCCCTGACCAAGAAAACCGTGATAATCCCATTCCATGGCAAGGATCTTCCAAAAGGCATCCTGAACGAGATCCTGAAACAGGCGGGCATAACCAGGGAAGAGCTGATGGATCTGTTATAGAGCCGCAAGACTTTTCGCCACCTTCCTGATCGATCTCGCGTTTCTATACACGAGCTTCAAGAAGCAAAAGCCACACCGGTGACTCCGAGCTCGCCGATGGGGATGCTATAACCAAGCGTGAGCCGGTTGAAGAAAAAAGGTAACTACTCAGATACCATGATCGGCACCGGCAACCGTAATTCGCAAGACGTTTCTTCTGCCGTCGACTAAGTCTATTTTTTTAATTTGTGATCGGAAGATATCGTTTTTTGTTTTGGTACGGGTCTATGGTCAGATTACCCTGAACAACTAGAACCAGTACCATCCGACCGGTTAGGGGTACCTGAGTAGTTACGAAAAAAGATGAATCGTGCGCTCACCCCAAGTGAATCGCAGGATTGGGGCCAAGAACGACGCAATGATGCTGGACGCAGAAGTGAAGCTTCGCCTTCGAGCTTGGAAAAAAGGCTTGAAAATACATCGCTGTCGTCCGAGCCTTTCGAAAATTGCGCCATCCGCTGGGAAATTTTAAATAGTATTGCACCCATAATATATTTCAGTCCCACTCTGGAGCGTGAGTGATTGAGATGGAATTTGCGTTTTGGGCTTGCTTTGACGGCAAGCCTCATAGGGATTGTGGTGATATCAATATGCGGGACCGCTTTGGGTGCAGATCTCAGCGCGGATAAGAGCGCGACCCTCGCAAAGGCCCCGCCAAGCATCACAGCTGGATCGAAACTCAGCCAAGTCGGCAAGGTAAGCCCAGTAAAACCGGCTGAAACTAAAGATGTGTACTACCTCGTCGGAAACTTTGAGGATGCAAAGGCCGTCGTCAAGACCGATATGGGCGAGCAACAGACAAGCTTTCGAGGATCTATCGCCTTTCGAGCAGTTCCCGAAAAGGGTGGCGGATTTAAGCTGATTCTCGAAGATCTCAACATGGTATCAAGCGGTGTTCCCACTAAGAAGGGCGACTCTGGTGTGATCGGTCTTAACCTTGTGAATCCTGAATACGAAACCACCTACGACCAGAAGACCGGAAACCTGAACACCGAGTTTCAATCGACCCCCCACTACAGCCTGATCGACAAGATCAAAGGATACATCCCTGATAAATCGAAAGAAGGCGACGTCTTCTACTCCTACACCGAGATGATGTCCGGAAAGCTTGCAGGATATCTTCCCGAAAGGCTCCAGCTCAAAGAGAAGACCACTGTTCCCCTCCAAGCCGAGATTCGGCTGGAGCTGGACGATCCCGTCATCGGACTTCTCGAAGACATGGTGACCTACATCTCGATAGAGCAGCTCTGGGAATACCTTGGGCTTGAGCCTGCCGAGATATTCCTGGTCCAGCCAGTCTTCATCGGAACCGGTGACAACCGACCCCACCGCGACTGGATCGGTCTTTGACACCTTGATAGATAGATCCCTAGAGATGTGGGGCCGTTGCGGAACTGTTCGATGCATTACGATCCGATCTAACTTCCCCATATACCTCGACGAAGACTCGTATCGCGTCCTCGATAACTACGACAGCAACCCAACTGAGGCTATCGCCCTTCTAAGCGAAGTCGATGTCCCGGATGCAGTAGAGGTCTTCGTAGTCGAGCGTTGGGATCCTGCCAGAGCTACCTGGAGCAGCGGGAGACTGCGTCTACAAAGATCATAACCTGTGACCAGCAGCTCGATGTGCCATGTCCTCCGCCAGCAGGGCTTTGGGGCTGCGCTGGCAGTTCTTGTGGTGATGTGAACTTACTACCATCTTGCCCACGAGCTGGGCCACTCGCTGGCTTTGACACACCCCGGTGATCCAAGGGCAGGCCGACCTGAAGGGACTGCAGGTTCCATAATGGAGCCGAGCGGTTTTTGTCGGGACAAACCAGATGTTCAAAGCGCCCACAACTGCAGAACCGCATCCAACCCGCTGTCCTATTGGGGCAGAACAATCTGTACGGAAAGCCCTGATATCATGGGCTGAAAACTCCCATGATCAAAAGGTTCATGGGCCCATGTCCGAAATATGAAAATCGATATGTTTCGATCCCGTTTTCATGGGATATCACTGAAATGCCCGCGCCAAAGGGATGGGGAGCATTCACTAAATTTTGTAACTACTCACGTACCAAAAAATCGATCAAAGGTACTGATTTTAGGTGCTCAGGATTGTCAGACTATAAACACTTACTAAAACAAAAACGATATTGGTTGATAATAAAATATATATATATATATATATAGTTGGTGACAGATGACTGATTTCGCGAGGGGTATCCAAGTAGTTACGCTATACGGCCAATATAATTGGGGACTTGTGTTCAATACGGTATAGAAAAAAAACCGACAGACTTATATACGTTTGAATACAAGCGCGGCTTGGTGATATAACTAAAGTTGGAGGGATATTATGCCTAATGTGTGTGAATCATACCCATATTTTCGTCTTGTGGTGCCACCCAGTGCCATTATGAAATTATGCTCAGTATTATAATACTGAATGTAGAAATTTGGTTTGTTGGGCACTATATAAATCAAATTGCGTGCGACCCACCCCACCCTAAAGGGTGGGGTATGCTTCGGGGTCGCACGCTCGGTTTCCCGGATTTCAGAAATCTTCGAGTCTTCGTTGTCCAGATTTCCATGAACAGTCAATAATGTTTTGTCAATTTAAAGGAGCACGAAAAACGGGCGAGGGTTCCCGAAGTAATAAATTACCCAGAAATGGAGGGAGGACGTTGGACGGACATGACCATAAGAGGGAAATTTATATTAAATGTATAAAAATGTTTTGTGTTTTATTTGTATTTATCTTAGCTATTCACTTCAGTTCATGTTGTTGTGATTGTAAATGTTATGATTTTGAAGAGATGTATATTAATGAATTAAATGGTAATTGGCATCTTGATTTAAACAAAGCTCATAGTCATAGTGGCAACAATTCCATGAAATCAGCTGATATGAGATATGCAGGCACGAGTTCAATGTTTATGAGTGTAACTGGCCCTGCAACTGTATGCTTTTGGTGGGATTTATACAACCCGTGTGATGGAGGATCCCTTAGATTTGTAGATGAAATGGATGATAAAACAAAATTGTATGATCCTAATCGAAAACTTGAATGTTACCCGATACAAGATGAAAATTGTCATAAACTCATTTGGATATATAATAGGACTAGAGCACCACCATACTCTGGAGCTGCATGGGTCGATGACATATGTATAACAAAATCCGATGCTGATTTTAGGGTGTTCCCTCTAAATTCCACTCCAACTAAACATGTAATCATAGATGTTACGTCCAATTTTGATGTATCTTATGCAACTCTTGAGATGACAATGCCTGAAGAAATATGTTTTAGACAAACTATGTTCACAGGATTCTTTGCTGGTGCAAATTGTGATCAGAATGAAGGGCATGTGGTCATCAGCCAATTTAATAACTCAAATTGGTACCATAAAAGCACCATTCACCTCGTTATAACAAATATGACCACGTCGGGCCCATGTGCAGTTTCAATTGAGAAAATAGTACTTAATGGCAATAGAGAACAATCTCGGCCGAAAATAAAACATTATTGGATGCTTAATAAAAATCCTGGTCAAATTAGTATTATTGCGGAACGGATGGATTTGTAATGACATTGGGATACATTATCAGGAAATGTATCCTTATATTATTTGTATTTAGTTTGATATGCAATACGATTTATGCTCAACAAATCGATATCAATATATCTTTTGATGAAGAACCAATGTTGAGTGAACCTTTTAATATAATAATAGATATAAAAAGTGGGATGGTAAATGTAATGTCATCTCGTATGGTGGTAGTTATACCCAGTGATATTCATAATTATGATAATATAAATGATATAATTTTAGATGGATTTTTAAGAAATGGTTATAGAGAACCATGTCATGATCATGTTATTATCAGCCAAAATTCCGAGTCCCTTGGTGCATGGGCTCAGATAATTATACCTTCAAAAATAAGAAATGCCAACACCCCCTATAAAATATGTATAGATAATGTAGAACTATACGACTCCGATGGCACACCAATTGAATGTCCTCAAAGATTCTCAAGGTCAATTCCAACAATTGAACCAATCAATAAATCACCAACAATTAGTGATGTTATACCCGACAAACCATGCCCACAGATCATGGGAACTACGATAACATTCAAAGCCATGGCTGAGGATAATGATAATGATGATATTTATTATAGATTTGATCTCAATGATGAAGCTCAGACCGATGGAAATAATAGTACCTGGATATGGAACTCATCTGATGCCAACAAAGGCGATAACACAATTAAAGTTTACGTGAGAGATGACGATCATAGCTACAGTGAAGATAATTGTTTAATATTGAATTATACTATCAATAAATATACAAATTTGCCTCCAACAATTCCTAGCGTTAGACCTGATAGACCCAGCCCACAGATCGTGGGAACTACGATAACATTTACAGCCAAGGCTAGGGCTAATGGAAATGATGATATTTATTATAAATTTGATCTCAATGATGAAACTCAGACCGATGGAAATAATAGTACTTGGATATGGACTCCATCTAATACTGACGTAGGTGATAATGCAATTGAAGTTTACGTAAGAGATGGAAATCATAGCTACAGCGAAGATCATTGCTACTTTCTAACATATAGAATAGAAATGCCCCCTCCAGTAATACACCCCATACCTCCCGTAGAATCTAGCGAAAAAGCCCCATCCGTTAATAGTCTGGCACCGACCTTTTCTACAGATTCACCATATGTAGGTGCTTCTATCACGTGGATTGCAAATGTCTCTGACTTGTCAGAGGGTCATCTATTATATAGATTTGATCTTAAAGGACCATCTACAGGAAATTATTGGAACATCGAGCAAAACTGGTGTGATCAAGACCATTGGTATTGGACCCCAGACGAACAAGGGAGCTATGATATAAAAGTATATGTCAAATGTGCCAACAACACTGGTAATGAGGGCCATTTGTGGAGTAATAAAACAGTATATGACTGTAATATCAATCCCAATAATCGTCCTGCAATACACAATATAGAAGTAGCTTGACTTTGTCAGATTAGACAGTTACAACCCACCGGGCAAACCTTGAACCTGTAGTAGCCACCGCACGCATACAAGTAGATTGAAACGTAATAAGAAAATGACTCGTTATCTGCGTGGCAACATGGGCTCGGTAGTTACCGATTTAGCGATTGAATCTGAAATGTGACAAAGTCAAGGTAGGTCTTTAGGTTATATGTTAGCTACTGAGGAAAGTAGAGTAAAGATCGTTGAAATCCTCTTTCAGTTATAGTGCTTAACGATACCTTTCGGACAAAAATCGAACTCGTGAGAGTTTGATATGTGACCTACTCGTATCTTTGAGCACTATTCCGGCGAGAATCGATTAGGCTCATCTAATCAGTTCTCGACTATAAAAGGCAGGTGAGGTCGTGGGAGTTATTCCAATATCTGACGACAAGACCTTCTTCGGGTTCGTCCAGTCCACCTCAGAAAAGGTATAGGAAGCACTCTGCTGGATGTTGTTGAGACAAAGCTAAAGAAATCCGGGCACGAGCTGGGAACACTGGAATGTTTCAGCAGTAACTGATCGTGCCATTGGATTCGATCGGACAAAAGACTGGAATGTTATTTTTGATTGAATACCCTGCAGCTTGCTGCGGGGTGCGCTGTTTGACTAAAAAAAATTTCTGACCAGCTCTAGATGACGCTAGTGCTGGTGCTGCTGAAAACGTTGCTTTCGCTGCTGGATATCATCGTGGTACCAATCCCGCTGCTTGATATTGATATGCCAGTGCTGCCAGGGCTGTTGCTATAACTCCAATGTATGCCGGAAGATCCCCATGGGTAGTAAGGTCTTGGCCCCCAGCTTTGATATACATTGAACCAGATGCTGTTGCTGTTGTACCAGCCAGTTGGCGCATGAACGCTGTACATCACGTCATGTCTTCCAGGCGAGTCGGCGTAGAACCACATTTGGTACTTTCTGCCTCGTTGTACGTAGCCTGGATAGTACCTTTCGACGTAACCTGAAGAATATCTCTCATAGATCACCAGCGATCCGCTGACTGCGGGAATGATCTCTTCTCTTGCCCAGCTGTAGAGGGGTATATTGATGCCGTATCGGCGGTTCCCATAAGCGTCGATTATATTGAGTCTGTTGGGGCTTACATATTGACTGTAGTAGCCGACCCTCCCAACTTGACCTTGGCTATCTAATAGCATTCCCTTTTGACCATTCACTTGAGTTCCCGTGCTTGACTGCGCTAGAATCATGTCTGCATCGGGTTCATAGGCAGATGATGCTGCAGTGGGCGATGGAAGGACGTCAGATGAGTACCCCAGATCCATCAGCGATTCTGCCTTGCTAGGTTTGTTGGTGGTGTAAAAGGCGGCATATTCTCCGCTAGTCATGGTCGGTTCTGTGCCTGGTGTTTGGGATGGATACTGCCCCATCTCTTGGTATGGGTCATAAGGATCTTGGCCGAAGGGATCTTCGTACGTTCCCGGACCAAATTCGTCACCGTACAAATCTTGGCCGAAGGAACCGTAAAAGGGATCTTCGTAACCCAGTCCAACGACAGAAGGCATGCAAATCAACCCGAATGTTAGGAGGATTATCACAAACTTGTTTGCGTTCATAAGGATCATCTCTGGAGAGAATATCCAATTTGAGTGAATATGAACCTTTTCCATATGTATGATTCAGCTTTGCCCTTCGGTCTCGTATGACTTTGATGTAGGGTTTGTGTAGGCCTGCAAAACCGAGATCGTCTTCAAAGCTCACTTTCACCCACACCGCCAAAAAGGACGCCGAACGATCCCTGTCCGGTTGCTCTGGCCAGAGTGCCTGGGCATTATCCAAGCAAAGCTGGAACCAATTTCAAATATGAGGCCACCCCCCCAACACGGAACTATTTCAAGACGGGTTTGCTTTTTTTCTCGAAATTATGAGGCAGCGTTCTCCTTGGTTGCACTCAACTTTGGAGACTAAAATCAGACCGTCACGTTCCAGTTTCCCACCGGCGGAGACGAATAAGAAAGGCGCGTTGCTACGTTTCCGGTATCGGGCAGCACCTTCCTTTCCAGGGGATCGTCCTTGGAACTTGCGTCAGATACGCCCTGTATGCATCACCGAACTGGGCGATCAGCCGTTTTTCCCAATGGAGCGAGCCCAGGTACAGGTAGATCGTGACGAAGAGGTAGAGCACAAGAAGATTTGTGGTCATGAAGGGAGTAAGCCAGATGATGAGAAAGCCCGCGAAGAAGAACGGGTCCCTTACCCAGCAATAGACTCCCCTTACGGCGAGATACTCAGCGTTTTGTCCGTCAGGTCCTGCAAGCTGGAGCGACACTTCGAACCTGTGGGGCGCATCCGCAAAGGCCCTGAGTGACCAGAGCCCCAAAAAGATCTGGCCCGATACCATCACCCAGCACCAGGGCGAAGGCGCAACGTAAAGAACCCTGCTAGGGTGAAGATAGATCAGATAAATGAGTGGCAGAATCGTTATGAGGGCGATGGCAGAAAAGGCGATCGAATACCAGGGATGAATCTTCTCGCCAAAGATGCGATGGACCCGTCTTTTGAAAGGCAGGCTTGCCATGAGGCTGTGCAGGGTCGCAAATCCTGCGAGGTATAAGATCAAGATCGGAGTTGTGGTGAATTCGGATGACATCTCGGTATTATTTGGGCGGGATGATATTTTGGGTTGGTGCTGACGTTAGCGCCGACTGATCGATGCGGCAACGAGAGTGTTCATTCCTCGCCGTGAACAAATAGCTCGTCGGGGCCGAGGTGGGTTTTGAGCATGATGGTCTTGAAATAGTCGGTGCCGTTCAAGATCAGTGTGTGCTCAACATAACAGACTCTGCCATCTGTCTCGAAGTATTCAGGCCCCAAAGTCTCGATCTCATAGTCTACCTTGACTTTGTCACATTTCAGATTCAATCGCCAAATCGATAACTACTGATCCCATGTTGCCACACAGATAACGAGTCGTTTTCTTATTACGTTTCAATCTGCCTGTATGCATGCG
>Ga0208279_1001537_pt1 | contig 12355 bp, 23 predicted proteins | sample AntAceMetag02UKM_FD_184766 | JGI IMG/M metagenome (GOLD analysis project Ga0208279, IMG submission 184766) | Saline lake microbial communities from Ace Lake, Antarctica - Antarctic Ace Lake Metagenome 02UKM (SPAdes) (version 2) | ecosystem: Environmental > Aquatic > Non-marine Saline and... | reverse complement strand
AAAGAACTGAAAAAAGTATATGGATCATTGGTGGGCAAATTAAAAAACCAACCAGGAAAAAAATATCGGTCTATGCCGGAATTGAACATATATCCCCTCTTGGTAATTACTCAATGTCCCCGATATTAAGAGCATAACATCGATAAAAAGTAAAACCCTTGACACTAAGGTCTTATCATGCTACAGCTAAGAACACCGCCTAATCCGAAGCATACACAGCTTACAGAGGCACAAAGGGTTGAAAGGGCAGCAGATATCCTAGACAGGATAAAAGCTGGTTATACAGCGAAACTGATAGCCTCAGAGTTGTTTTGTTCTCTAACCGAAGTCTACCGGGTGAGTACCTGCACTTCAACCAGGTTCAAACACCGGCATCGGCGATATAACGAACGTCGGGAAGTAGCTGATTACTACCGGGATAATACAATCAAGCAGACCATGGCTAAATTTGGTTTATCAGCACCAACAATTATTAAATATGCTAAACGGGCTGGAGTCATTAAGCGCCCCGGCAGGAAAAAGGAAGAGTATGGAGCGGGGGAAGTACTTATAAAATGTGGACTGCAGGTAATGAGGGAACCGGGAATCCAAGGAAAAGCGCATTATTGGTTAATCCGATCTGAGAGACCTGAAGGTAAGAGGCTTTCAATAGCCTATAATCCTGACGTGCTGGCAATCCGGCGGGACGTGAAAAGTTGGTTAAAAGCGAACGCTCGGCAAATTAATGAAGTACTGGGAAGATCCTGATAATATTGAGCTATCGACAACCTAAAAAAAGGAGGAAACCATGAGCCAACAAAAGAGGATCACATATTTGGAATCAGTTAATGCCGCGCTCAAGTGGTCAAATTCTCGGTTAAGACAACTTTTTTCCGACGCGCTTGACGAAGTTGAGGAAAGCGAAAAAAGAATAAATCAGTTAATGGACTTAATTAATAAGTCCGTGGGAGGAAAATAATGACATACGACCTACTAAAAAAGAGAACGTATGCTGGCTACTTACTCAAAAATAGGAGAAATACCTATAAACGCAGCACAGCAATCCGAGATAAATTTGCGGTGATTACGCTCGGAATAATCATTGCGGGGTTGATATGTTTTGCTTGTTATGGTGTCCAAGAGGCTTTTTTATCTGCTTTAATTAGTTAAGGGAGTAAATCAATGAAACTAACACCAAAAGGCAAAATAATAACTGGTTATAAGGCGACCGATGTAGAAATGAAGTGCCGAGGATTTCAGTTTAAACTTGGAAAATGGTATGAGCATGAAGAACACTTAGAATTGTGTTCTTCTGGTTTTCATTTTTGTAAATATCCTTCGGGGCCGTGGTCTTATTACGATTCTGGTAGAATTTTCGTGGTTGAAGCTGAATATGTTTTACTATCTGATGCCCCCGGCGCAGATTTAAAATATGTAGCTAGGAAAATAAAGCTGGTATCGGAGATAAACATTACAGGACACAAGAATACTGGGGACAAGAATACTGGAACCGAGAATACTGGAATCGAGAATACTGGGGACAGGAATACTGGGGACAGGAATACTGGGGACAAGAATACTGGAACCGAGAATACTGGACACAGGAATGCTGGGGACAGAAATACTGGAGACTGGAATACTGGACACAGGAATACTGGAGATGGGAATACTGGAAACAGGAATACTGGACACAGGAATGCTGGGGACAGAAATACTGGACACAGGAATACTGGAGACAGGAATACTGGAGACAGGAATGCTGGGGACAAGAATACTGGACACAGGAATACTGGAACCGAGAATGCTGGGGACAAAAATACTGGACACAGGAATACTGGAAACAGGAATGCTGGAGACTGGAATGCTGGAGACTGGAATACTGGACACAGGAATACTGGACACAGGAATACTGGAGATGGGAATACTGGAAACAGGAATACTGGACACAGGAATACTGGAGATGGGAATACTGGAAACAGGAATACTGGAAACAGGAATACTGGAGACTGGAATACTGGACACAGGAATACTGGACACAGGAATACTGGAGATGGGAATACTGGATACTGGAATACTGGAGACTGGAATACTGGAGATGGGAATGCTTGTAATTATAGCAGTGGTTTTTTTAATGTGGAAGATAAAATAATAATGTTTGATACGCAAATAAGTATTAACCGTAATAAGTTAGATTTTAAATTAATAAAGGCGTTAACAGAAAAACTTTTGGGAGATCACCCTTTTGATTGCTCAAAATTTTTACTCCTCCCAAATGCAACCGAAGAAAAAATAAAAACTCTCCATAAAAAACACATCGAAAGGAGAAAATAGTTCTTGTGAAGTCGGTATGTTTAGCTTGTTACGGCATTCAAACAGCGTGCATGGCATATTTTGTGGGCAAGTAAAGGAGATAAAAGATGTATACCGAGGCACTGATTAAGCTCAAAAACAAAGACGAAACTGACGTGAGTAAAATAGGTAGATTGCTCGAGGATAAAATATCGTTGGAAAAGGCAATAGAAGATATTAAATACCTTAAACGCCATGCAGGAGCAATGACATTTACTGGGAACAGTGGGCGTATAGGTGAGCATCCCGTTATGCTCAGAACGGTAAACATAAATACGCTAGCTGGGTGTGTATCAGTACCAGCGCTACTAATAGAGCTAGCAGAAGCAAAACTTGCCACAATAGAAAAAGAAGCGGCAGAAATTTGCAAGAGGGGGGAAAAATTGTGAATAAATGTACTGAGTGCCCAGAGTGCGGATGTAGTGAATATGTATATGAAAATGATCTAGGCGAAGGATACCGTATTTGCGTTGAGTGTAAGCAGGAATGGTACACAACCATAAATTACAAAAAATACAAGACAGACGGACCGAGCGTTGAAGAAATTGCTTTGGAGTATACTTGTTAGATTGCTGGGAGATAAAGCCTGGCAAACCCCACCGAGCGGGGGACAATGACACCCACACGAAATGACAACCACGTTTGCCTTAAGATTGTGGGATTTTTTCACCATGCCAAGGTGGAATGAAATGTCCAAGCGTGGGGGACGGCTGAGCAACCGCTGACTATTTGATGGTTGGCAAGGGAGCAACAAGACTGTCCTTAAACTCAAATGTTCGGAGCAATCTAACGACCATAATAACTGGCACAGGAGTTTAAAAGATAAACAGGTGCAACAAACGAGTTGCTGACCATAATAATAATAGGTGTTTTTGAGAGGACTAATAATGAAATTTATATATGAAGTGTGCGACACAACCGACGACGAGATGTATTTCCACCTAGGTATTTTTCTGAGCAAGGAATCAGCGATTGAGGCGGTAAAAAAACAAGCTGAAAATAGCCCCAACGACCCGATAACAGAATATGACCCAGATGAATATGAAAAGGTAGAAGTCAGAGAAAGAAAGGTGGGTATGTCTAGCGGAGAAAAAGTGGTGTTTACGCTAGAAAGAAAGTGTGAGTATGACGACGAAACAGGCGAACAACGATGGTTAACCACCTAAACCCCAGCATAGGAGTAAATCAATGGGAAAAACAATAACGATAACGGCACTTGATATTAAGCTAGAGGCACAAATTCACCTCGATGATGATAATAGTTTCGACGTGCTTTCTCTTATAGGTGATGATCAAAATATTATCGATCTGGTTGGGGACAAGGCTATGGACGCAATCAGAGAGGCAATTTACATCGAGTTGCAGTGGAGAGAGTTAGGGGGGACACCATGATCTGCGAACGGTGCGGAGCGATCATGGTGTCGAGGCGGTGCAGCATTTGTGGTTGGTGTCCTACCTGACTTTATAAATCAAGCAAGTTTGCTTATGGAGGTTTCTTTGGAAAAGAAAATGTTAGTTAATTGTTATAGGTACGACAAGCTAGAGGAGTTGTTGGATAATGTCCTTATTATTAATGCGGCACTTTTCCCCACTCAGGCTAAGAGATATTTAAAGCAGTCTATTTTGGTGGCAGAGAGTATAGGGGGTATGTGTGAAAAATTACAGTGATTTTTTGGATAGCAAGGCAAGCGCAGGTGCTAACTCTGGGTTTACACCTACCTTTATGCCAAGTTGCCTTTTTGATTTTCAAGCGGCCATGTGCGAATACGCAATAAAAAAAGGGAGGGCGGCACTGCTTGAAGATTGCGGGTTAGGTAAAACATTGCAGCATTTAGTGTGGTCACAAAATATTGTGGAGCATACCAACAAGCCAGTGTTGGTTCTTACTCCTCTGGCTGTTGCCGAGCAGACAAGGAGGGAGGCGGGAAAATTTGGTATTGAAACCAAACGATCAGATAGTGGTCAAGTAGCCGGGAAAATAACAATTACAAATTATGAAAAACTGCATCTGTTTAATTGGCAGGACTTTTCAGCCGTTGTTTGCGACGAATCAAGCCGCATTAAATCTGCAAACTCATCAACTAAGCAGCAAGTAACTGATTTTATGCGTAAAATCCAATATCGTTTATTATGTACCGCAACGGCAGCTCCTAATGATTATCTTGAGCTTGGGACATCAAGCGAGGCATTGGGCTATCTTGGGTTTTTGGACATGTTAAATAGATTTTTCAAAAATGATAATAACAACACCACTATGCGGCGGATGTATGGTGAGGCTCCTAAGTGGCGTTTCAGAGGTCATGCAGAATTACCCTTTTGGCGATGGGTATGTTCTTGGGCGAGAGCGTTGAGAAAACCGTCGGATATTGGTTTTGATGATAGAGATTTTGTTTTACCACCACTGTCCGAGGAAGAACACGTAGTCGAAGCACGTACTTTAGCCGAGGGGATGTTGTTTTCTTTGCCTGCGGCTGATTTGTTTGAACAACGTCGAGAGAGAAAAAGAACAATAGTAGAACGATGTGAAAAGGTCGCTCAACTGGTTGATACAGGAAAACCGGCACTAGTTTGGTGTCACCTAAACGACGAAGGAAACCTGTTAGAACAACTTATACCTGATGCTATCCAGGTAAGCGGCAGGGATAATGATTACCAAAAAGAAGAAAAATTATTAGCTTTTGCTGATGGCAAGTCCAGGGTTCTGATAACAAAACCAAAAATAGGAGCCCACGGGTTAAATTTACAACATTGCTCGCACATTACGTTTTTCCCATCGCACAGCTATGAACAATACTACCAGGGAGTTAGAAGGTGTTGGCGGTTCGGTCAGAAAAATCCGGTAAAGGTCGATATAGTAATGACCGAAGGGGAAAGAAAGGTTATGAAAAATCTAAAAAGAAAAGCTGTAGCTGCTGATGTTATGTTTACTAATTTGGTACTAGAAATGAACAATTCCATTGGGATTAAGCACGAAAATAAAATGACAAAAGAAATGGAGGTGCCAACATGGCTGTAATTGATCAGGTGGTAAATGACAAATATTCGATATTTAATTCTGACTGCATCGAGGTTATGCAGTCGTTACCCGAAAAATCTATTCACATGTCGATTTACAGCCCACCATTTGCTGCCCCTAGTGGTGGGTTATATACATATTCAAGCTCCCCGCGGGATTTGTCTAATTGTAGTGGGTACGATTTTTTCTTTGACCATTACGAATATGTTGTGAGGGAGGTAGCGCGGATAACTATGCCCGGCAGAATAAGTGCTGTACACTGCACAGATATACCTTCAAGCAACAGCGGCAAGGATGATTATCTAATTGATTTCCCCGGGGATATTATAAGGTTACACGAAAAATTAGGGTTCAGGATGATAGCGCGACACACTATTTGGAAAGAGCCCTTGTGGGTCAGAAATAGGACAATGACTAAAATTTTATCCCATAAAACTATTGTTGATGATGGCGTTCATGGTGGGGTTGCTTCAGCCGATTATATTCTGATTTTCAGGAAAAAAGGCGAAAACAAAATACCGGTGACACACAAGTATGGATTAAATGAATATGCCGGAGAAAGTCCAATGCCGTCAGATATTTTAAAATATAAAGGATGGAAAGGAAAGCAAACAGAAAACCGATACAGCCATTGGATATGGCGTCGTTATGCTTCTTCCGTTTGGGACGATATAAGAATGGACAGGGTTTTACCGTTTAAGGATTGCAAAGAGCCGGACGATGAAAAACACGTGCATCCACTACAACTGGATATAATTGAAAGAGCAATAACTTTAAGATCAAATCCAGGTGAAATAATTTTATCACCTTTTATGGGGGTTGGATCTGAAGTTTATACGGCGGTGATGTCTGGTCGTAAAGGGTTGGGAATTGAACTAAAAAGTAGTTATTTCAGACAGTCGGTAAAAAATCTTGAAGAAGCTGCAAAAGGGTTTCGCCACGACAAAATAAATATGGATTTATTCGGTAGTTAATAAAAAACAAGGAGGTTACTTAATGCCACAAAAAAAACAAGACGCAGAAGAAAAAAAAGCGAGAAAAAATCTCTTAAACGCAACCTATTGCATAACTTGTGGAGCAACATTTAAAAAACCAAAATCAATAACAAAAGGGAGCATATTTGTAGAGTTTTTTCTCTGGTGTTGTTTTATTTTACCCGGTCTAATTTATAGCATATGGCGGCTTACAAGTCGCTACCCAGCTTGTCCGGAGTGTAAATCACCAGCAATTGTCCCGGCAAATAGCCCCATCGCAAGAAAAGCATTGGGATTGTAACAATGACTAAAAGGAGTAAACCAGTGAGCAAAACGAATCCATACGGAGAAATTCTAAAAGAAATTGAAGCTGGATTATGTGATCACGATGACCGCGTTGAAGATGGGGATGCAAAACCGTACCAATATACAGATCAAGAATTTCGCGCTTGCCTAAAAATATTTATGGCGGCGACCATGTGGAAACTTTGGGAAAAGATGGAAGCCAAATCCATCGAATGCAAAGCGGGAAGAGCAGAACAGCTTGGGGCAGAACTAAGGGAATTTATTTTGGATTATACGGGGATCGATACGGCAAAATTGCGGTGATGATAGTGAGCCCATAGATACTAATTTTTGGCTTGCAAACATTTGATCTATCCTCTATACTGATTGAGCTTGGTAATTATTAACATAGTGGGGAAGAAAACATGAAAACAAACTTTCGCTTACCCGGACCCAGCAAAATTCTCCTTTATGGATTGCCAAGCACTCTCCTCAAAGATTTGTTGGGTTCGGGTTTTTTGTTTGAAGTCATGTCCTCATGAACAAGCCTTTTTTCTTTCGCATAGATGTAGGTGATTTGTTAAATTTTGCCACTGATCCAGAGGGTGAAAATATGACGGTGTTGCAATTTGCAAAAGAGTTGCAGCGTGGTGAGTCTGAAATAGAATATATCCAACAGATTATTGATGAAGCCATAGGATTTTCTGAAAAGAAAAAGAATTCCGGTAAGTTAGGTGGCCTAGCAAAAGCTAGCACTGCTAAAGCAAAACGTAGCACTGCTCTAGCAAAAGCTAGCACTGCTCTAGCAAAAGCTAGCACACCCCTAGCCAGTAGCAGTAACAGTAGCAGTAACAGTAGCAGTAACAGTAACAGTGCAAAGAAAGAACATAAACCTATGTCCGAAAAATCTGACTCATACTCATCAGAATTTTCACAATTTTGGAAACAATATCCAAGGAAAACAGGAAAAGGGAAAGCTTTTGAAACATGGAAAAAGATAAAAGGATATGATTATTTAGATGAAATTTTAAATTCCCTTATTTGGCAGTGTGAATCTGATCAATGGAAAAATGGTTTTATACCTCTACCAACAACATATCTTAATCAGCGAAGATGGGATGATGAGCCAGAGGAACCAATTATAGAGAAGAAACCAATAACATTTGAGCAGCAAAAAATAAATAATACAAAGCGAGCAATGATGGACTTTATAGGAGAGGATTATGGACAACAGGGACAGGAAGGAATTTGCGTGGTTAATAGGGAGGATGTCTTGTTGCTTCCGCACGGAAATGACAAGGGAGATGGTTGATATTTATTTTGATCAACTTGCAACCTGTTCTCTTTACCAAGTTAAAAGGGCTATTGAGGAAATAACCCAAAATGGCGACAACTTCCCCTATCTGTCGAAGATTTTTAAATTAGCTAGATCATTAAATAGATGTCCATCTAAGCCAATGCCAGACAATTTACAAATAGAAGAGGTCACGGCTCCTGCGGGATCACCAACAACTAAAGAGGAGTTTTTTGTAGAGATGAAAAAACTCTGTGAAAATGTGTCGATAAATAACTGATATTTTTTTAGTGGGGCAGAATTATGGCACACGGAGAAAGAGCCGAGAAAAATGGACACTCTGGCACTGACTATTGGAAAAGCCGACTGCACCGCTGGGGAGAAATACCTGGACGAGTTACTAAACACTTCACGCACAAAAAAGAACGCAGAGAAAAGAAAAAGATTGAGCGTGAGGCGAAGATTAACATTGAAGGAACATAACGCTAAAAAGGTATAGGAGTAGCCCATGCTTGAAAAAACGAATATTATAAATCTTATAGAAAAAATCAAGGAGCATCAATCCATTATTGCAAACGAACGCGACTATCTAGGAGATCTAATTTCCGAAATGGAGACACTTAGGGAAGATTGTACGGAAGCCTGGGATAATTTACAGGGTGCAATAGAAGCACTGAGCCGAACGCAATAACAATAAATTGACGACTGTTGTATTTTAGCCCTTATGAGCGAGGTAGATATGTTTAGTAACGATTTCAAAGATGGAGTACTTTTCGCTGCTGCGATGCTGGTGTCGCCCCCCTTGCGGGGGCGTGGATTGAAACCCACACTTGTTTAGACAAGCATTATAACATAGTAATATACGACAAACAGGAAAGGTAAAAAACTTATGAGAAAAGTAAGTGTAGCCTATTACGGGTCTAGCTGGTGTGGTGCGGAAAATAATTATAAACAGCCCGACATGTGGTGTCCGCTTTGTGGTGGCTCCGGCGAAAAAATATTTAATTATTATAAAGATAGGTGCGAAGCCCGGCAAAGAGATCCCAGCCAAAAGGTAACTTGTTACCCTAAATGTAAAATGATAAAAAGAGATGAGGACATCAAAAAAAGAAAAACTAAAATAACACAAAAACAATATGACAGGATTAAATATCTTCTCGGAGAAAAAATCTACAGTCTGAGGATAATCGCTGACATAGTGGGGGTGCATCGGACAACGGTTAGTAATATTAACAGGATAATGCAAAAGCAAAGCTAAAAGTAAAAAAGCCCCATTACCGGGGCTTTAATATTGAAAGATGTTGGGAATTTTTCCTGCCAATTATATAGATTTTATAGCAATATTGAGTATGCCGGGGACCCTCCTTTCACCTCTCTCCCATTTAACGTATGTTCCTCGCGGCGTATTTAGCCTGGCGGCCATTGCCGTTATGGTCAGCCCTAGAGATATCCTTAATTTTTTTAGGTCGCTGCTATTCATCATTTCTCCTATTGTTATTGTATTTAACAAGGGGCGCGCCATACGTCCTCCCCAATTGTTTTTTGGTGTGTCGGCATATCATTCAGCCGGTGGGATACTAATTCGCGCGGCACGTCATCGGCAAACTCTACAACGTGGATAACGTGTCCACGATAGTCAGTACCAAGGGATTTTGTAGCGATCCGCTTTGCACCGATCAAAGTTTTGGCACCGGGAAGACATTCCCAAAAGCCTATTACATTAGAGCTACTTACGGCTGCGTAGTATTTCATGATTAACTCCTTTTTGATAAAAGTTCCCGTGCTTCTTCAATATTTTTTGTCAGTGGTAACTCAAAGCGGTATGAGCCGTATCTATGGACAGCCAGGGTAATGTGGGTAGATGGATCTCTGCAAAGATAGACCACAGCTTTATCGCCAAAATACCCATCATTTACTTCTGCGATCCCAACAAACTCAGTGCGGGCGTGTGACAGATTGCAGAGATAATATTTATTATCATCACCATCCAACAATACAATAGCATTTTGTTTATTTGTCATATAAACCTGCTTTGTATATCCCTTTTCATCGGTTGCTAGGTCGCGCTCCACGATCATCCTGACTGTCCTGGTTAGTGGTTCGTCGTCGATCATAGCTGCCAAAAAATGGTCAGGATCGTTTTCAACCGGATTTTGTACCGTATCGCCGATACTTAGAGTTGCGTAGTATTTCATGATTCTCTCCTTTTTGATAATATCGTTGATTTTTTATTGGTTCATGGCGCTCATCACTTTTGCGTAATGATCTTCATATTTTTCATCGGCTTTTGCTGCTGCATCAATATCAGCAAGTTTTGCTTGCCATTCGGGGGTGGATTCGACTTTTGCAATTGTTGCCATTACCAGATCATATTTTTCTTGATTTAGTGCTAATTTACCCATTACGGCGACGGCGTTACCAAGTGGGGATTTGATGTTATCTCGCTTGTACGGTGCATCATTTGCGAGTGTCCCAATACCTTCGGCCTCGGCTCTTATGTCCATTTCGCAGCATTTGACTTCGATTCTGTCTCCATCAGCCCAGATTGTTTCACTCAAAATTAACTCTACTGTTATTGTAATTTCTTTGCCGTTGGTTGCATTCCATCTGATTTGTTCTTTCATGATTTTCTCCTTTTTTGTGGGTTAATTGCCTCTCTTGACTACAATTATATACCCATCGGGGATAAAGTCAAGTAAAAAAATATAAAATAAATTGATTAGGTTGATTTTTGTGGGTTGGTATTTGGCTAGCTATGTGATATATATACATAATATGAGCACAAAAAATGTAATCAAAGATAATTATGAGCTGCAGGGTATGGCTCAGCGCCGTGCAGGTGGCGATACAATCCGCAACATAGCAGCGCAAGTGGGCAAGAGCCCCTCTGCCGTTTGCCGTGCTTTACAATCATCCGATGCCAAGGAGATAATCGAGCGGGAGAGCCAGAGACTATTAGAGGCACTCCCGGACATTACAGCATCAAGCATAGCCCAAATAAAAACCAGCCAGCAAATTCACAATGCGATCCAGGGTGCAACAGATCAAGATGGCAACAAGGCTACAATCCCATAGATATTTTCCGACGGGAACAAGATCAACCTAAAAGCAGCCACCGACTACGCAGCCCTGGCAGGTAAGAGAGAGGCGGATATACTTAAGGCATTAGGTATCTTTGCCACGCCAGCACCAAGCATTTACGTCCAAAACATCTATAATGACCACCGCCAGGCAGTACTAACCCCAGATATACTCAAAGCCCTATCAGGATTAACCCCACCGCAAGAGATAGTAGATGCCGAGATCATAGGTGGGCAAGAGGCAGCAGAGAGGCAATAACGTTTAGATAACCGGTGGCGACGTAATGTTGCGTGCGCCACCAGAACTTTTATGTGGGCCTGACAAGCATGTTCCATCCGGTTTATTTGCTTGTTGGGCGTTTTTAGGGGGAGAGATGAAGAATATAGTTTCATTTTCAGGCGGGAAGGATAGCACGGCAATGGCGCTTGAAATGCTAGAGCGTGGCGAAGAGATCCATTCTGTTGTCGCATTTGATACCGGTTGGGAGTTCCCGACGATGCTAGAGCATTGGGATAAATTCGAGAAATACACTGGATTGGAAATAATCAGGATTTACCCCAAGCAACCGTTTGACTATTGGCTATTTGATCGACCGGTGAAAAAGCGTGGAACTGATGTTGTTCACCGACTTGGCAATGGCTGGCCTTCGCCCATGCGAAGATGGTGCACGCGGGAAAAGGACGACAAACAGGAAAGGTAAAAAACTTATGAGAAAAGTAAGTGTAGACTATTAATCTTCTCGGTGAGAAAATCTTGGGGGCGGTGCCTTTGATTTGTTTATCCGCTTATATGCTGTAACGCCAGAGGTGCGCTTGCTATTGACTCTGTGCTGATTATGTGTTACTGAGAGTTAATTAAATAGTTAGATGATATATAAGAGCGGTGGATAAATGGGTTATTATCTGATGATTATCACTGGTGTTACCACTATCAAGTTATATACGTACTGCCCCTTGCATAAATGCTGGGGCTTTATTGTTTGTGCGGATAGATAATGCCTGATAAGCCCAATAGACCATGCAACAAGCCAGGGTGTGGCATCCTTACAACTAACCGGTTTTGTGTTGAGCATGAGAGGCAAGATACAAAGAGGTATGAGCAACAACGCGGCACAGCATCAAGCCGTGGCTATAACACACGATGGCGCGAGCTACGCAAACAGATTTTAAATGAGGAACCACTGTGCCGTAGATGTGCAAGTGATGGGTTGATAGTGCCAGCTAATCTAATACACCATATAGATAGGGATCCAACCAACAACGATAGGACCAATCTCGAACCTATGTGCGCGGCTCACCACAGGCAAGAACACAAGGAAGAGCGATACAGAGCAGGGGGGTAGCCCCATTGGAAGTTAATATCATGCCATATTGCGAC
>Ga0208279_1001533_pt1 | contig 12383 bp, 9 predicted proteins | sample AntAceMetag02UKM_FD_184766 | JGI IMG/M metagenome (GOLD analysis project Ga0208279, IMG submission 184766) | Saline lake microbial communities from Ace Lake, Antarctica - Antarctic Ace Lake Metagenome 02UKM (SPAdes) (version 2) | ecosystem: Environmental > Aquatic > Non-marine Saline and Alkaline... | reverse complement strand
TGATCTTGGGAATTTGGAAAAGGGAGGCGGCTGGGGGTTAGATAGCCTGCAGATAATCCGCTGCCCATTCCAACCCTAATGCAACTAGTTTGGCGCGGGTCGGGTGAGCGGTATTTGGATCCCACCCGGCTTTTTGATAATAAGCAGATTTTGCGACTTCTAGCTGTTCTTCCTCCAGGTATAAACCATCGGAGGTTCCACCACGCAGAGCTTTGAAGAATTTTTTGGGCAGGCGGTCGTCAGCCCGGGTGAACCCTTCTCTGGCGTTAAAGACCTGCAGCAGGTTCAATCGCCGCTCTCCAGCAAGCAATAGTTCCTCCACATCAAAATCCCATCCGGTCACCGCCATAATTGCCTCTGTAAGCTGATTGGTATCGTATAATTGCCAGGCAGGTCCGTACACAAACTGGCAGACGCAGACAGAATCCATGGCCGAGTATAAGTGCTGGGATCTTAGTGCGAATTCCACGGCCTTGTCATCCAATCCGCGAATCTTATCACCATCCACGAGACCGATTTGAGCCATTCTCTCCGGGTATCCGGCAAAAGAAGGGTCATGTTCGCTGGACTGGTGGTCAGCCCCGAAAGGGTTAACCGCGTAAATTACTCCCAGCGAGGGTTTCACCTGGGGCATGTGGGCAGGCACTTCCAGCTTTTTAACAGCCACGGTGAGGTCCTGGCTGCCTTTGCCGATTTTATCTGCAGCGCGAACAGAGCCTTCGGCTAGTAAATTACCAATGCTCTCTCTGCGGGCGATCAATTCAATGACCTTCACCATGGCTTCTGCGTTTCCGAAGCGGAGATCAACCCCCCCGGTATCTTCTTGGGAGAGCAAGCCTTTTTCGAAAGCATCCATGGCCCAGGCGATGGTGGCGCCGCAGGAGATGGTGTCCAAGCCGTAGCTATTGCAGAGCTGATTGGCGTGAGCCACGGCTTCCAGGTCATCCACGTCACAATATGTGCCTAGGGTGCAGAGGGTCTCATATTCTGGACCGCCATATGCGGGATCTGCAGGATAACTACCTCCCTCGATCTCAACCACCCTTTTACACCGGACTGGGCAGGCGTAACAGGTATCCCTGCGTTTGAGGATGGTATCCGACATGGTCCTGCCGTCCAGGGCCTTCCAACCGGAAAAAACCCCGCTGTCCCAGTTATGAGCTGGCAGCCCGCCCTGATGGTTCTGGTAGGCGATCACCTCGGCGGTACCGTAGACCCCCATGGCATAGACATCTGATTCGGGAAGGTTTTTTATTCCCCATCTAGATAGCTCTTTCAGGCGTTGGTTGTCATGGATATTGGGTTTATTTTTACCTCTTACCACAACGGCCTTGAGGTTCTTGGCACCCATAACGGCGCCCATACCGGTGCGGCCGTTGGCCCGGTTGGCCATGCTTATCAGGGCCGCGAAGCGCACGCCGTTTTCCCCGGCGATACCAGCTTGCAGGATTTGAATCTTGGGATCATTTAGCTCCTCTTTCAAGATAGTTTCCACTGCTAGTGTATCCCTACCCATAAGATGCTCTGCCGGCATCAGTTCAAATCCTTCGCTGTGAATCCATAAATAGACCGGTTTGGGGGCTTTGCCGTGGATCACAAGCGCATCAAATCCCGTAAATTTAAATTCAGCAGGGAAAAAACCCCCGGATTGGGAATCGCCGATTGCGCCGGTCAAGGGCGATTTTGCGGTCGCTGTGATTCGGCTCTGTCCCGGAAAGGGGGCGCCGGTTACCACGCCAGCTGCCAGGGTTAGTGTGTTATCCGGACCGAAGGGGTCAGTTTGCGGGGGTGTAAATTTGAGAGCGTAATAGGTCCCCATAGCACTACCGCCCAGATACTTGCGGTAAAACCCTTGTGGGGGTTCCTCTACTTCGAAGCTACTGGAGGTCAGATGAACATGAAGTATTTTTCCGTGATATCCAAAAGCCACTTTAAGCTCCTCTTAATTAATTTCCTAAAAAACACGCGGGTGATAAATTAAAACCCTTTCTGGTGAGTCTGCCCGGACATATTAAGTGTAACAGGGTAGGGTGGCCGGGCGCTCTCAGAAAGGGTTCTACTTTTGCGTCAATTTCCAGGCAGTTTAGCCCGAGTGTTGGTAAAAATCTACCTTATCGACCAACGGCTGCTTGCCGAGAATTAAATCGGCGGCTTTCTCTGCCAGCATCATGGTTGGGGCGTAGTTGTTGCCGTTGGGCACATAGGGCATGACCGAGGAGTCCACCACGTATAGACTTTCCATTCCGTGTACGCACATGGTTTCCGGATCAACAACGGCCATTTTGTTAGTGCCCATCTTGCAGGTGCAGGATGGGTGGTAGGCTGTTTCTCCTTCAGTGGCAACCCAATCCAGTATTTGCTGATCCGTTTCCACTACAGGTCCGGGTTGAATTTCACCGCCGTTGTAGGGCTCAAAAGCGGGCTGGTTAAGAATTTTGCGTGCCAATCGGATAGCTTCCACCCACTCCCTCCGGTCCTGATCAGTTGAAAGGTAGTTGACCTGGATGGCAGGATGTTTGAGCGGATCTGTTGATTTGATTTTTACATAACCGCGGGCGTCTGAATACATGGGGCCGATATGGACCTGGTATCCGTGCCCCCCGCTGGGGGAAGTACCGTCATACCGGATGGCAACCGGCAGGAAGTGGAACATCAGGTTGGGATACTTGACATCCTTGTTGCTTCTGGCAAAGCCGCCGCCTTCAAAGTGATTGGAAGCCGCGGGACCTTTTTTGAAGAGCAACCACAATAAACCGACCCAGGGTTTGTTGTACCATTTGAGGGCAGGATAAACAGAGACTGGCTGTTTGCAGGAATACTGCACATAAACTTCCATGTGGTCCTGCAGGTTTTCACCCACACCAGGCAGGTCATGCACTACGGAGATACCCAAGTCGGATAACTCTTTTTTGTTCCCTACACCGGACAGCTGCAGCAGCTGGGGGGAGTTGATGGAACCTCCACAGAGGATAATTTCATCGCCAAAAATATCTTCCCGTTTTCCGTTGGAGTGGGTCACTTTTACGCCAACAGCCTTTTTGCCATCAAAGATAATTTTGGTGACCATGGCTTTAGTGACCACGGAAAGATTAGCCCGGTGCATAACCGGGTGCAGGTAAGCGCTGGAGGCGCTGATTCTGCGCCCTTTCTTAATATTCCTGTCAAAAGCGGCAAATCCCTCCTGTTTGTATCCATTCAGATCATCTGTAAGCCCCAGGCCGGCCTGCTTTACAGCTTCGAAGAAAGCCTTAAAAAGCGGGTTTTTGGCCGGCCCTCTCTCAAGAACCAGGGGGCCTTCTGTACCCCTGTATTTGTCTCCGCCTTCCAGACAGTTTTCCGTGCGCTTGAAGTAGGGCAGGCAGTGGGCATAATCCCAGCCCTCCATGCCTGGATCCTGGGCCCATTTCTCGTAGTCCAGGGGATTCCCTCGCTGGAAAATCATGCCGTTTACTGAGCTAGATCCACCCAGAATTTTGCCCCGGCCCTGGTAAATGCGCCGGTTGTTCAGGTAAGGTTCTGGCTCTGTCTCATAACACCAATCGTAAAACTTGCTGCCGATTGGGTAGGTAAGGGCAGCTGGCATATGGATAAAAATATCCCACCAGTGGTCTTTGCGCCCGGCCTCCAGGACCAGCACCGTGCGCAGTGGATCTTCGCTTAAGCGGTTGGCCAACACACAACCTGCAGAACCGCCTCCAACAATTATGGTTTTGATTTTTTTATCTTCTGTCATCTGAATCCCTTTGTGAGAATAAAGTGAATGGTAAGAATGGGTAAGTTGTGTATAATTTACTATACCGTCTGGATGGTATAGTAAATATATTATGGATTGATTTGATTTGCCTGTCAATGCTATTCGGCATAATTTCGGGTGATTTTTGTAGTAGGATTATAGCAATTGTCCTCTGATTAGTTAATCCAAGGTATGATGGCCTGAATTTGTATGGGAAAAAATAAAAAATCTGCTGAAACGCGTACAAAAATATTTATAGCATGCAGCGAAATTCTGAAGCGGGAAGGCTTAAGCAATTTGACCCTGCAGGCAGTGGCCTACGAAGCCGGTATCAGCAAAGGCGGGTTGCTGTATCATTTTGAAACCAAGCAGGATTTAATTGAAGCTCTCTTTGAATACCACAACGGAATCTTTGAAGCCCGCCTGGCGGAACTGGTCACTGCCGAGGGAGATAGACCGGGAGCGTTTTTGCGGGCTTACGCCAAAGCATCAACAGAACAGATGGCGGATCCGGAAAATGCCAGCCTGTACGTCAGCCTCTTTGCAGCGGAAGAGAAGTATACTAGTGCTCATAAATTAATGCGCGAAAAATATGTCAAGTGGCAGGAGCAGATTGAACACAGTGGTATCGACTCTGATTGGGCAATGCTGCTGCGCTTTGCAACAGATGGGCTGTGGTTCATAGAGATGCATCAATATGCCCCTCCCACTCCGGACCAGAGGGATAAAATTGTCCGGATGATTGTAGAGATGACTTCCTGGTCTGAAAATCCGGTCAATAAATCCTGACCAGCCTGAGTTTTTACCACTCTGCAGAAGGGGAATCCAACCTTATCCGCCATCATCGGGGGGCCTAAAAAATATGATTTTTGTCCTGTATTATCTTTGTTCTTCTTATGTATAATAACTATACCGTCTGGATGGTATAGTTATTATTACTATAGAACGGCCTGTTTCAGAATGATCTATTTGGTTATTCCCATTAGATAACCAAAACAGACTTTTTAACTTGACATCACAGAAATCACACCCTTTATGTTCCGGATCTTTAGCAGCTGGTGGATAATTGAGGTCTTCTTTTGACCTAAAAGGTGATTGGTAGAGTGAGTTTTAACTCTACTGGGATTTATAATTGAAATTTCAGAAGTTCGCGATTCACCAACTGGAAAGGAGGTTCAATAGATCTAATAATCAGTTTTCTGTTTCCCAATAAAAGTAGATATACATAAGGAGCGAAGAATGTTTTCATTAAAACGATTAGTTAGTCTTTTTGTATTACTGGCTGTGCTTTCCACAATGTTGGTTGCCTGCGCGCCCGCTGAACCGGTTGAGGTAGAAAGCCCGGAGGTGGCTGAAGAAGTAGATGCTGGTGAAGCGGAAGCTGAGGAAGAGGAAGCCGCAGCCGCAGAAGAAGAGGAAGCCGTGCCGGAAGGTCCTACGGGGACCCTTCGTGTGGCTCTTTCCACGATGCCCAATTCACTCTTTATCCCCCTGACAGCGGAGCGAAATGCTGACAATGTTGCTACTCAACTGACCGACAGCCTGGTTTACCTGGATCGCGATGGCGAAATGATGCCCGCCCTGGCAGAAAGCTGGGATATTTCAGAGGATGGCACCGTGTATACTTTCTACCTGCGTGAAGGTGTTACTTTCCACAATGGTGAAGTATTCAATGCTGACGACGTAGTAGCGACCTGGGAAATTGGCTCTGAAACAGGTGAGTGGACTGACAAATTCACCTTGGTCCAGGTTGAGAAAATTGATGATTACACAGTCACCCTTACCACCGAAGCCCCCAATCCTGAACTCTTGGTCACCATCCATGACTTCTGGGCCATGGCACCGGATGAATATATGGCTGCAGTCGGCGTGGAAGGTTTTTCTGAGTTCCCCATTGGAACCGGTCCCTTCATGTTTGAGGAATGGGTCAAGGGTGATCACATTACCTACAAAGCCAATCCTGATTACTGGATGGATGGTTATCCCCTGGTCGAGACCTTGATTTTCCGCCCCATCACCGAATCATCCACCCGCGTTGCTGCCATCCAGGCAGACGAAGTGGATATCGTTGGCCGCTTGAGTTCCGAAGAGGCTCAGAGCCTGATAGGTGTTGATGGAGTAGAAGTGATTCAGTACTCTGCTGCACGCATCTACTACATCGCATTCAACAACCTCACCACAGGTCTAGAACAGCCCACCATGGATGCAAAAGTGCGCCAGGCCATGAACTATGCCGTGGATATTGACGCCATAATCGATGCCCTTTTTGATGGCTTTGGAACACCGGCAGCCGGTTATGTTGCTTCTGGCGAGCTGGGGTTCGGCGTTGTGGAACCCTTTGGTTATAACCCTGACAAAGCGCTTGAACTGCTGGCAGAGGCTGGTTACGCTGATGGATTTGCCATGGATATGGCCTGCCCGGCTGGTTCCTACACCAACTTCGAAGAGGTATGTGAAGCCATCGCTGGCAACCTGGGTGAAGTGGGCATTGACATTAACCTTGATATTATGGAATCCGGTCAGTTCTGGGAACTGGAAGCCAACAAGGAACTGCCCCCGCTGTTTGGCGACAGCTGGTCAACCCTCTCCGGGGAAGCCCTGCGCCGCCTGACAGGTGCACTGGGGGGCAAGGATGCAGCCTATTCATCCTGGTCTGATCCGGTCATCGATGATTACCTGGCCCAGATTTCCACCAATGTGAATCGTGATGAGCGCAAGGCCCTTTACGAAGATCTGCAGGTTTATATGCAGGAGGATCCTCCTTTCATCTACCTGTATGAACCGGTTGTGTTCGAAGCCAAGCAGACCCGCGTGATGGATTACTTCCCACGTTCAGCAGAGGATTACTGGCTCTTCGAAACATACGTTGTTGGCGAGTAATTACGACAACTCCTTATAGAGGGTAGCTGAGGGTGTGTCCGATTGATTGGCATGTTGATCAGTTGGGCACACCTTCACTTTATATAAATTTGGGTTGGATTTTTTGCATTTATAGATTATCGTAATATTGGTTGTATTCTAAGAGCAGACTAAATTTTCACAGGAGAAATCTGGAGATGAAATCTCTTAAGGAAGAGGTGGATGTGCTGGTTGCGGGAGGAGGTACTGCCGGGCATATCGCAGCCCTGCAGGCAGCCCGGGCAGGCGTAAAAACATCTGTTATTGAAGCAGGATCTATGCTGGCAGGTACGATGACAGCGGGGGGAGTCAACACGCCAAACCATTTTTTCAGCACCAAAGAACCCGTGGTTCTGGGTATTCCCTGGGAGCTGTATGTAAAATCCAAAGAGATCGAAGGTTTGCCAATACCGGATTACAAACAAAGAAGACCGGTAGAAACACCCGGCTATTATTCATATATCAATATTCCAATTTACGTGGCAGTTGTAGAGGGGGAATCCCAAAAAGCGGGATTGATTATCCATTACCATGAATTTATTGCTGATATTAAGGCGGTAGGAGATTACTGGGAAATCACCTCCTACGGGCGGGGGATTGAGAGGATTACCAGGGCGCGTGAAGTGATTGACTGCACCGGGGATTCCGACTTGGTCCGTTTGCTGGGATTGGGGACGCTGCGGGATGAGACCCGTCAGCCGGGATCCTATCAATATATAATTGAAGGCATCAAACACGAGCAGATCTGGGAGAAGGAAGTCCAGATCATGTATGACGAAGCCCTGGAAAAAGGTATCATAAAAAAAGGGGATTATTCTTATCCTAATATCCTTCCTTTTAAATATTTCCTTGATCAGGGCGGCAGGAATTGCACCCATATCTATAATTCTGATACGTCGAATGCTGATGGCCAGACTGCCGCCCATCTGGAAGGTCGGGAGCGCATGCTGCGGATGTATCAATTCCTGAAGTCAACCATCCCCGGCTGTGAGCAGGTTGAATTGAGTACCATGTATCCCCAAGCGGTCGCCAGGGAGACCTACAGGATCGAGGGGGAATATATTATCACCGAGGAAGATTTTAAACAGGCAGTCGATTTTGAAGACAAAATCTGCAACGCTTTTAACTATATTGACATGCACAGTCAAGCGCGGGGTTGCGACCTGTATTTCCATGAATCTGAGGACATGCTCCCCAAAATTCCCTACCGGGCGTTAATCCCCAGGGGTAGCTCGCGCATCACTGCCGCGGGGAGGATCATTTCAGCCCACCGGATTGCCCTGGCAGGCATTCGGGCCCAGTGTGTCTGTATGGCTATGGGCCAGGCCATGGGCGCGGCAGCTGCCCTGGCAGTGGAGCGAAAAGTGCCTTCTCGAGAGATAAACTCTAAAGATATTGTAGCTTTAACTGTTGAGCACGGAGCTGTAGAGGTATAACATTTTATATGAAAGAAATATTTGAAGATTCAATATCTGTTGAGGTCATTGCTGAAGCCGATGTTATTGTGGTCGGCAGCGGGCCAGGAGGGTTAGCAGCTGCCGTTTCTGCAGCCCGGGCTGGTGTTTCAGTTTTGCTGGTTGAAAGATACGGCTGTTTTGGTGGTGTGATTTCCCAGGTTGGTGTGGAAAGCATTGCCTGGTACCGGCATGAAGGGACGACGGATATCGAGGGGATTGGAATAGAATTTGAACAATGCGCCCGGGAAATGGGGGGGAGCAGAAAAGAATCCCAATCCCAGAGCGAAGCGCTGGATCCGGAATTCTTTAAACTTGTCGCTGACCAGTTTGTGGAAAGGGCAGGAATCCAGCCGCTGCTGCACTGCCTGGTAGCCGCTCCCTATCTGGAAGGGAACCTCCTCCGGGGAGTGATCACGGAAAGTAAAATGGGAAGAAAAGCCATTTTGGGACGTGTTGTCATCGACGCGACAGGAGATGCAGATATAGCATCCCGGGCTGGCGCACCCTGCAAGAAGACGCCCCGGGAGGAAATGCTTGGAGTTACGGTCATGTTTTCCTGTTCGGGAATTGATAAAAAGAGATTCCAGGAGTACGTCCGGGATAATCCCATGACCTATGGGGATTGGTCTAAAAGCTGGAATGTAAAAACCAGCGGGAAAGAGGACTCCCTCTTCAGCCCCTATCTGGACAAACCCTTTAAACTTGCCAGGAAAGAAGGGATAATCCCGGACAATATTCTCGGCATCGGGGGTACATGGGGCAGCATCACTGATAGCGGAGAAGCTATCTCCATGAACATGATCTACATGACCGGGTATGACTGCACCGATGTCTGGGATCTGACCCGGGCTGAAATGGAGGGCCGCAAACAGGTAAATCTGACCCTGAAAGCGCTGAGGAGATATCTCCCTGGATTTGAGAATGCCAGCTTGCGGAATTTCGGGATGACCTTGGGTACCAGGGACTCACGCAAAATTGTCGGAGAGTACGTGTTAACCGGAGAGGATGTGCAGAATCAAGCTCGTTTTGAGGATTCAATCGGGATTTTCCCTGAATTTTTAGATGGATATGGAATGCTTGTGCTGCCCACAACAGGGCGGTATTTTCAAGTTCCATACCGAATTCTCCTTCCTCTGGAAATTGATAATTTGCTGGTTGCCGGTCGGTGTGTATCAGGTGAACAGATTGCCCACGCAGCCACGCGCAGCATGATGTGCTGTACTGTAACCGGGCAGGGTGCCGGCGCTGCAGCCGCTGCCGCTGTTCTTCACAACACCACCCCCCGTGATCTGGAAATCAAACAGATCCAGGATATCCTTGTAAAACAGCAGGTGCGGTTATATTAGGAGGAGCTTATGGGACGTTATTTTTTATCTAAATTGATCCAATCTCTTGTGCTTCTCTTTGGAGTGCTGTTTTTGGTTTTCATGATGGTCCGTGTAACAGGTGACCCCGCCGCCTTGATGCTGTCCCGAGAAGCTTCCCCCGAGCAGCTGGAAGCATTACGGGAAGAGATGGGATTCAACGATCCCGCGCTGGTCCAGTTTAAGCGTTTTATGTCCGGCGCCATCCTGGGTGATTTTGGAAATTCCCTCCATTTTAAAACTCCAGCCCTCCCTCTGGTTCTGGAGAGGCTCCCGGCAACTGTCCAGCTGGCTTCTGTGGGTTTGTTAATGGCAATAATTATTGGAATTCCCATCGGGCTGGTAGGCGGCTTCACACCCGGAAGTGTAGTGGATTCCGTTGGCAGGTTCGTGGCCTTGATCGGACAGAGTGTGCCCAATTTCTGGCTGGGATTGATGATGATCATTTTCTTCGGAGTCCGGCTGGGGTGGTTCCCCACTTTTGGCCGGGACTCATGGAATTCCGTGGTTATGCCGGCGTTTGTACTTGGACTTCCGGTGATGGGTCAGCTGGTGCGCCTGACTCGCTCCGCGGTACTTGAAATCAGGGGCGAGGATTTTATTCGTACTGCTCACAGCAAGGGACTTGAGCCCAGGACAATCTATCTGAAACATGTTCTCCGCAATGTTTCCATACCCCTGGTAAGTGTGATCGGTGTGCAGTTTGGTTATATGTTGGGTGGATCAATATACATTGAAGCAATTTTCTCCTGGCCAGGGATGGGGGGACTGCTGGAGCAGTCGATCGGCTGGCGTGATTTTCCACTTATCCAGGCAATCGCTGTATTTACAAGCCTGATTGTTTTGCTGTTGAATCTGCTGACTGATTTAGCTTACTCAATCATTGATCCGAGGATTCGCTATGGCCGATAAAGAAACCAAATCGCACCAGACAATTGACAGCCTTCTGGATACTGAAAAGACATTTAAGGACCGAGTGGCATATTTTGGTCGTTTTTTGTGGCGGGACCGGGGCGGGGTTATTGGGTTAACGGTTTTCTTAATAGTGGTGTTTGCGGCTGTTTTTGCACCGCTGATCACCAACCAGAGCCCGTTTGACCAGGATCTACGGTCGGGCAAGCTGCCTCCTGCCTGGAAAGAAGAGGGCACCTGGGAGCATCCCTTTGGCACAGATAGCCTGGGCAAGGATATTTTCAGCCGGGTCATCTACGGCACACGCGTTTCCCTGATGGTGGGGCTTTTTGGAGTCCTAATTGCCAGCATCCTGGGTTTACTGATCGGGGCAATAGCTGGGTATGCCGGCGGAAGGCTGGATGCAGCCATCATGGGTGGAGTTAATCTTATTCTATCTCTTCCTTATTTACTATTTGTGGTTTTTATTGCCACAGTGTTGGGCCGGAGTTTGCTGAATGTGATACTGATTTTTGGGATTACCGATGCTCCGATATTTGCCCGGGTCACTAGGGGAGAAGTGATGCGCATCCGGGAATCAGGTTATGTGGAATCCGCTATCAGCGCTGGTGCCCGCTGGCCGACAATCATTTTTGGTCATATTATTCCCAATTTACTTGGTCCGCTGATCACTCTAGCGACCTTTGAAATGTCAGCCATGATCTTTTATGAGGCCGGATTGGGTTTTTTGGGATTGAGCGTTCCCCCTAATGAATATCCTACCTGGGGAAATATGCTTGCAGCAGGAAGGAAGTATATGACAAGTTACCCCTGGATGGCTTCTTTCCCCGGCCTAGCGATTATGTTTACTTCCCTGGGGATGAACCTACTGGGTGATTGGCTTCGCGATGTGTTAGATCCGCGCATGCGCCGGTCAAGGAAGTAAGGAGATAATCCATGGCAATAATACTTCAGGTAAAAGACCTGGTAACGAAGTTTTATACTCTGGACGGTGTTGTCAATGCGGTAAATGGAGTCAGTTTTGAGTTAAATGAAGGAGAAACCCTGGCGATTGTAGGTGAGAGCGGTAGCGGTAAAAGCGTCACCATGATGTCCTTACTGGGATTAATTCCCATGCCGCCTGGAAAGATCGAATCTGGGAGCGCTTCATTTAACAGTGAGGTAGGGCTGTGCGATTTGTTGCAGCTATCTCCAGAGGAAATGCGGGAAATCCGTGGCGGACAAATTGGATTCGTCTTTCAGGACCCTATCTCAACGTTGAATCCGATCCTGACCATTGGGGAACAAATCTCTGAAACCCTGATCCGCCATAAAGGGTTATCCAAGGAACAGGCTCGGGAACAGACCATCAAACTTTTATCACAGGTGGGTATTCCTGACCCGGAACTGCGTTATAAAGCCTATCCTTTCCAGTTTTCCGGCGGTATGCGCCAGCGGGTAGTGATCGCTATTGCTATTGCCTGTACACCAAAAATCATCATAGCCGATGAGCCGACAACCGCCCTAGATGTTACTGTTCAAGCCCAGATCATTGAGCTGTTTAAGGAACTGCGGGATGCTCTGGGAGTGGCAGTGATCTGGATCACACATGACCTAGGAGTGGTGGCGGGAATAGCCGAGCGAGTACTGGTGATGTATGGCGGGCGGCCTGTGGAAATTGCCCAGGTGACGGATCTATATAAGAGCCCCAAACATCCTTACACACTGGGATTGCTGGGGGCTCTTCCCAGCCTGGAAGCAAAAGAATCCAAACGGCTGGTAAGCATCAAGGGGACTCCCCCGGATTTGCTGATCCCCCTTAAACACTGTCCATTTGCATGGCGCTGTGATTATGCCTTTGACCGCTGCTGGGAGGAAATTCCCCCCTTGATTTCAGTGGGTGATAAGCACCAGGCAGCCTGCTTTTTTGATATTGAGGAAGGAGGACCCCACCATGACTGATGTTAAAAAATTGGTAGAAGTCATTAATCTGAAAAAATACTTTCCGATTGTCGGGGGCTTGTTCCAGCGCACCAAGAG
>Ga0208279_1001531_pt1 | contig 12392 bp, 7 predicted proteins | sample AntAceMetag02UKM_FD_184766 | JGI IMG/M metagenome (GOLD analysis project Ga0208279, IMG submission 184766) | Saline lake microbial communities from Ace Lake, Antarctica - Antarctic Ace Lake Metagenome 02UKM (SPAdes) (version 2) | ecosystem: Environmental > Aquatic > Non-marine Saline and Alkaline... | reverse complement strand
ACACTTTTTCTTTTTAACATTAGATGGATTTTGAAAAAGCTTTTCAAGATAATCTGCAGCTAATTTTTTATTTCCTTGCCTTCCAATTTCATTTGCTATTATCAAACAGATCCCAAAATCTTTCTCTTTTTTAAATAAGGCTCTAAAAAATGGAATACTATCAGAACCCTCTATATTTCCAATAGACCTAATAATTATTTTTTTTGTATAAAAATCCGTTTCTACCTTTAATCGTTTTTTTAAGAAAGGAATTGTTGTCTTTGCCCGGAACCATCCAAACATATTTTGAATATCTATCTTAACATTACGATCATCAGTTTGATTATAAAGTTTCATAGAGTATGATATTGAAAATGCTTGATCACCTATTTTACCAATCCAATGAGATATTTGTTGTTTGTGCTTTATATCATCTTCGATTTTTAAAAACTTTTTAAGTAAGATGATAGATTTATTTGGATTAATCTGACAAACTAAAGTAACAATCTCTTTCCTTAACTGAAGGGGAATATTTTTTTTATATAACAAATCATAATATTCTATTGCGAAATAATCTTTCGCTATCCTACCAATTCGATCGGCTATAAATATTTTTACGTCAAGATCCTTTTCATTTTCAAAAGTATCTTTGAGAAATTTGATATTTTTTTTGCCATTTAATTTACAAATACAATCAATAATCTTTTTTCTAAGAATCGGATCATGTTCTTCTTTTAATTTTTCCATTAAAAATGGAATCGAGTCCACAGCTCTAATTTTATTTAAAAAATATAAAATAATTTCTCTTTTATCTACCCTGTTTGATTTACTATAAATATTTTTAAAAAAATTAGTTGCCACTTTCTTATTTTCTCTATCAGCAATTATTTTACCAAACGTCTCCACATAGTCTGTGTCAGGTTCATTTTTGAAAGCTTTCTTTAAACAATGCAAATTGTTTGTGCCATTCTCAATGTTGGAAATAGCTTCACCTAATATTTTTTTGTACTTAATACGGCCATAATCAATTACATCCAGTACACGCCGGTAATCTTCTGACCCAAGAAGGCAGCCTATACATTGCTCAGCTTCTCTTCGAACCCAAAAATCATAAACATTAATCGAATTCCAAATATAATATAGTTTCCATATAAAATCAGATAGGATGCCCCGCCCACATAATTTATCTTTCACTTCGCAGACCAAATCGCTAAGAATAAACATTGTTCTTCGAAAAATATCATTTTCCAAAGCCATTAATTGCTTTATAAAAACAGCAGGTTCATCAATCAGCCCTATAAAACATTTTAATGGTTCATAAAGGTATTTATTGTGCAAGTTAAGGAGAGTACTTTCCCATACTTCTGACTTATTATTGGAATTGTCATATAATCTGGCCATTTTCCAAGCAAAACCAAAATCTAAAAACGATGCGTGCTGTGGTAAAATCATCTCTCGGCCCTTAGTCTTAACTGAAAAAAATACTCCGGCCCTAATCCAAAAATCGAATATTAGGTCAGTATCGATAGAAGGGTGGCTATCAATCTTATCCTTAATGATATTTTTGTAGGTTTTTCCTTGCCAATCGCTGTAAAGCAATCTATGCATAATATAGCATATTTCCCTAAAGCCTTTTAATAAGACATCCGGTGAACTTGGTAGCTCGTGTTTTTCCTCCCATCTAACGATAAGTTTGAAAAAGTATTCAAGGTAAAGATCTGCAACAGTTCCAGGTAGGGCTTTTTTGTCTGGATCACTAGCCATAAAAGTTAAAAAAGTCAGGTATAGAGGATTTGAAGCTATTCGTTCTATGTTTGGTTTATTGCTAATTTGCTCAATTAAATAATAAGGTCTCTCAATTGACCAAGGTTTAGGATCTGTTTCAGGATCTACGACAGTTTTCTGTTTTGAATATATATCGAACCAGGAGTGAATAAATTCCTTTTGATCTTGTGTTTTAATATCTTGAATCATGTAATGACTGAAAGTTGTTAGCGGATATTTATAATAAGAAATAGGCCGCGAAGTAACTACAAAAACAAAATTTTCATTTTGATTTGCTAAAGACTCAATTTCATCTACTATTCTTTTAATTTCACTTATAGCTTCATCAAGTGCATCCAATAGAAATATAACACGTCCATGTTTGCCATATTCTCTGATAGCAGAACGTAATGATTGAATTGCCGAGATTCTTTCCCCTTCATCAACAATAGGTATTCTTACTTCGCTCAGTGCATAATCCAATAACCCCTTTATGGGAGAGCGACAATATTTACCCAAATCGACAAAAACCGGAATAAACCCATTTAACCCATAGGGTTCGGCATTACCTGAAGCAACGGAGAACGCTATATGCCTGAGAAGGGTTGTTTTGCCATTACCAGGAGAACCCAAAAATAATATTCTACGATTGGCGCGATCATCAAAGTTAAGCGACCGTTTCAATATTTCGTCGGTTTTTGACGTCTTGGAACCCTCAATAATTATTTGGTGGGAATCGATAAGCTGTCGATTTATGCCGGAACGCCACTTGGTATATTCCGTGATAGGGAAAACCGGAGTGCTGGGAACCAGTCCGGTTGCCTTCAGGTGGATGTAGATATGACATAACTCCATGGCGTTGTCACTTGGAAATATTATTCCAAGATGTCTTGTTTCGAGATACCGGTATTTCTCTGCGGTTTTGTTTAAATATTCACTAATAGGATCTCTAACTCTTTGATCTTTCGGTTGAACCTTTTCATGAATTTTGGGGAAATCTGGGAATAAAGTGATGTATCGAATTTTCAGCTGATGGATTTTAGATTCTATTTCCTCCAATTCCTTGTATTTATTCTTTTTGGCTCGTTTCTTTTTTTCTTCGTTTAAGTAGGATAACCACGCGAGATATATTTCTTCATGATTATCAATTATCTTCAAGCCTTTCGCAGTTTCCTCAATAAAAATCTGAATCCATAAACTGTCATCTTTAAACAGCTTGTTAAGGATCTTTATTCTCAGACGTGTTATTGCTGTTTTATCCGCTATTAGATAAGACCCGATTCGATTATAGCCCCAAAAAAGCTCTCCCTTTAATTTTTCTTTATGCTTTTCATCAAAAAGGAACTCAACGAGTTTAAATTGTTTTGGTGAATAGTGCCGTTTTTGAGCGGGAAGGAGCAACGCTTTGAGTTTAGACAATAAATCAGCCTGTTTCATTTTCGAATATTTCATCTTGATGCTTTCCTGCATTCTTTCAACCAGTTTTTTTGCCTAATCCCAAACATGTGTTCAAAAAAAATGAAATTTGGTGCTTTGATTACAAATTGAACACATTCTGAATATATTTACTTGAACAGAAAAGATGGTTTATTAAATCCCTTAATGAAAAGGATACCACAGAAATCACGAGGTGAAAAGTATAAATGCGATTTATAGCTGGCATAGAAAAACGGAATTGAAAGGTAATTTTAAATGGTTAGAATCCATTTTGCAATTTTATCCAATGATTTGGGAATCGTCAATAATCAAATAAGGTTAGATAGTTACACCTATTACTATAACAAACAGTCAATATATGCGCCAATAGTTCATGTTCATCTTTTCACCAAAGAGGGTTTGGTGGTTCTATTTTCTCAGGATTCCAGAAAATTAGGTCCTATATCTGGAAATGTAGAACCTGGAGAAAGCTTTGAAACCGCAGGTTGCCGCGAGGTGTACGAGGAGACCGGGTTAGAAATTTATGACCTCATACCTACAAACCATTTCTTTTTCACTGTCAGCTCAAAAGGGAAAAAAATACTAGGAAGAACCTGTTTTGCAATATTGCCCGAGTCATTCAGTCCTTCAGCGTTTAAATTTAATGAAGAAATTTTAGGGCATATTTCTTTGTCAAAAGCAGATGCTCTTTCGCTTTTGATGCAGAAGGGCTTTCCAGAAGCAGCAAGTGGTTTTCGATATATATTAGATCAAGGCTATTGATCGAAAGAGACTCAACCCAACAAAAATATTATAATAATAGGACAACCAGTTGAATTGGCACGACAATTGACGATAAAGAGGGGCATGATTGGATAAACGTATAAATCTCAAAGGATAGTGAAAGTTAATAAATATAATTAAAGATATATAAATTAGATAATAAAACACCCATAGCCAGAGGAATTAGCAATGTTAACGTATCCTAATTATAACTACACGAATCATTCTGCATCTCGACAGGCAAACAACAGAAGAGACCTCAAACCATTAATTATTTCAATTTATCAGAATACGCTCAACATAATGGCAAGAGAGGCACTTGAGAAAAAGGAAGACGAAGTCGAGACTGGGGGAGCTTTTTTCGGCCTGAAAACACGTTCAGCCGAATTTGTCATCATGCTCGCTACAGTGGCCGGAAAGAATGCTTATCATTCGAGATACAGGTTTCAGATGGATTTAAATTATTTTAGACAATATGATAGGCACGTAAAGGACTATTACAAATTAGACCATGACGGCGATTGGCATACACACTTAATCGATCTATCCAGGCCAAGCAATGATGACATCGGCAACACACATAATATATCAAGGAAAAACGACTACGATCGCTATATTCAGATTGTTCTCACAATTTGTTCCCATGGCCGAAAAAAATACATAAAATTTAATCCCTACATCTATACCGATGCAAAACATGGCCTGCCTCAGCCCTGTCTAATCAATGTGTTGCCGGGTACCAGCCCGATCAGGCTTGCATTAGAAAGCGACAGTAATAGTCCTGAACTGACTAAAATATACACGCGTAACGACAATGAATTGATTATTCTACCTTTAGCTCAGAAAACTGTTTCCTCTCTGGCTGCTTCGCAGCTGAGTAGAGAGGAAAAGTTAGCCAGGAGAATAGAGAAACAGCTTCTTAAACTGTCCCCGGAGGTTTTATCACAGGTTGAAGTTGAAATAAACCAAGGGGTCACGGTTGTCACTGTTCCAATTCCGAGTACCAGCTACTGTCTTTATCTTGCGTATACTGAAGAAAGCCCTGGTGAAATCAGAAGCGTGTATCTTGGCCGGGATGGAAAGAATAATTCTCCGGTTGAAGTGACCTGCAAGGCACTGAAGCATGGGCCATACACGCATATCAAAACAATCTGGTCAAGTTTTACGCGCTTTGTTGGATTAAAACATAAAGACGGGAATGAATCATGTTAAAGTCACATCAAAAACGAATAGAGATGGAAGAATATGTTGTCGGGATAGAAACTGGTTTTTTTCTCACCTACTCTAAAAAAGGACCTCGTTTTAACGGGTGGTTTAAAACATCCGGAAATGGCAGATGGTATTACCTGAACCTGCAAATGACCTATGCCTTTCCAAACGAAAAACCTATACTGACAATCCTTTCTCCCAAGCAGCTTAATAAATACCACTCGATGCAACTACTCAACGACATAGGAATATCAAATGCCTTCCATATAAACGGGACGGATGAAAACGGTTACCTGAAAATATGTCACACACATTATTGGGATGCTTCGAAATCTTGTGTCGGCATCATATTGAAAGGTTGCCTCTTTTGCGAAGCCTACGAATACTACATGGCTACCGGTATAACCATCGACGATGCCCTTAAAAAAATCATAGAAAATCAGCAAGCACCATTCGCATATATTAACAATATTCTCAAACAAAACACTGCGAGAAGACTTTTTCGTCAGCGTTTACGTACCAGACTCTAACTTTAACATTTGCCCCGAATTACTATTGAGCTTTACGAGACATTACGACATAGGCATTGATTAGTATTTCTTTAATCACAATAAATTTTATTAGGAGGTAATAGCCATGAACAGTGAAAAACAAAGAATGGGCAGCGCAATTGAAGAAATAATACAGGCCAAATCTCAGGGTAAAAAAATAAAATATGATCGTAAAAATAAGATATTCTGCTCAGTTTCCCCTGATGACCCTGATATAAGTAGGAATGATTATATAAATGTCGGAAAGGAAGATATGACTTTTAGTTTAACGATTGAATCACAAAGCATGATCGTCATTGCCGAGGAGGAGATCCAGGCATTTCATGACCCTGATTTTTGTTACGCTCTTCCCTTCAACTGCATTGACAATGGTGACGCATTCGTCTGCATGCCACGCGCTTCCGCCCACAATCAGGTTCCCGGTTCTCTCTACATCGCCTCAAAGAACGAAACAGTCACCGTTGATGAATTTGGTAAACCGGAAGACCAGGTCCGTGTAATTTGCAAAAGCAAAAATTCCCATGAAAACTTTATCGGGCATGTGAAATTATCTGAGGACTGGATTCCCACACCAGTGCAAATTATTCCAGTCCGGTCTGAAATCTTTTCACGCAACAAGGGAATATTGGAAACAGACGTCTTTGCCGGAATGACAATTTCAATAATCGGAGTCGGTTCTGTAGGCAGTCATATCTCAGTGGATTTTACAAAGGCAGGTATACTAAACCAGAATATTTGTGACCATGATCGCCTTGAAGCTTGTAATCTTAGCAGACACAAAGCCGGATTTTCGCACATAGGAAGATTCAAGGCAAAACTTATGGTGGATGTGCTTCATGAAATTAATCCGTATGCCAACATTAAACCCTATGTGATGAAAATCGGTTGGGATAACATAGAGAAAGTCCGTCCAATTATTGCCGGTTCTGACCTTGTTTTTAATGTCCCTGACGACCGAGAGGCTCGACGGGCAATTAATTCATTGTGTGTGGAAGAAAAGAAACCGTGTGTTTCTGCTGGTGCTTTTTCCCGGGCGCATGCGGGGCAAGTTTTAATTTACCGACCCGGAGAGACGCTTTGCTACCAATGCTATTGCAGGCTTCTGCCTGAAATGAGTAGCAACGAAGAGGTTTCCAACAAAGCCAAAGCTGAGAGGATTGCCTACAGCGATCGCCCTGTGCCAATTGAGCCTGGTCTTTCAACAGATATTGGTCCCATATCTCTGATGGCAGTTAAGGTCGGGATGCAATACCTGCTCAGAAATATCAAGACAACTCTGCGATCTCTTGACGAGGATCTCGTTGCACCCCTCTATTTGTGGTTGAACCGAAGAGAAGGACAATTTAAAGACCTCGAACCTCTTGAATATAACATAGACGGAATGCATGTTCTGAGGTGGTATGGAATTGATGTGGAGCCTGATCCCGAATGCCCGGTTTGCGGTGAATTCAAAATACACATTTAGACAAGGTAAGGTGTCGTGGACAAACATACTATAATTTTTGAGATAGCAGAAATTCCTGACCCTTATTTCCCTGAATACCAGATTGAGCCGGGGGGGGATTTAGCGGGTACCGTACAGCGTAATTTAAAACTCATTTTACGAACTATCACTGGTCATCTGCCTGGGTCGGCTTCCTATACATTAATCATGTCATTCCAACCGAACAACTCTTCTGAAGAGCTTCAATCACGCCTGAAGGTGTATTTAATTATCAATGGAACCGATGAAAAAACCGCAAAGAACCTTTCACTTTTAATCGAGGCCGGTCCCTTAAGCAAATTCTATACGTTCAATAAAATCAGTTCGCCTTTCCTGCCATGGGAAAAAATGGCAGCCGGATATTCCATCAGCAGAAAGCTAAGATTCACCACGCCCCTCCACTCACCAGATCATAACTGCAACATTCCAGTCAGCTATCTATCTTTAACAGAGTTTGAACGGCCGGCGAATCAGGAATTTCTCAACCTCGACAGATTACTTCACAAAGTAAATTGCCCGATTATCATCTGTATATCAGCGCAACCTGTCAATATCACACCTCAGCTTTCTGCCCACACAAAATACCTAAACCTCCTTCAATCAATAAATCGATTTAGACGCAGTGAGCACGATACGTCCAGTTTTACAAATTATTCATCAGATGACCCGACGCACCAATTGACTGCAAGAAAACCTGTAATCATACAGAAAGAGCAGGATTCCCTTGCAGACGATATCCTGCGTTGCCAACAGAGATTCCACGAGACACTGCACTGTCCAAATCTGTTTTTCAGCGTCGGCATTTTTGCCGGAATTTCCTCAACGGCCTACTTAATAAGCTCGGTTTTTGCAGAATACGCTATTGAGAACGGAAACTACGAAATCGCCTCACTTAAAAAAGGTGGGCACTTAAAATGCGCCATAACCAAAGCAAAACAATACATGCCTTTTACGCTGTCTCCGCTTATTAACGAGTCAACGCCCAGATATAGTGCCATGTATTCAACCTTAGACACCTTGAAACAGGTGTGTACAGTCGATGGCCTGTCTGGATTGTTTCAATTGCCGATCGGTTCCATACACTCCCCTTACTGCATGAGACAAAACACTGATCCTCATCTCATAACATCACCTGATTCCATCACCATCGGTGAAGACTTAGAATGTGCAAATATCATCAGGAAGCTTCTAACTTTGACGCTTTGCAAGCATGGGGGAATCAGCGGTTCTACCGGCAGCGGGAAGACGACGTTTATCTATTCCGTGCTTTTACAGTTATTTAAGTGCGGAATTCCTTGGCTTGTCATCGAAACCGCTAAAATCCAATACCGATCTCTTAAAACCCTGCAAAACCATAATGATCCGGAAATCCGTCGATTTGCAGAGGCAATTGAGCTTTACACTGCTGGTAACGAGGAGATATCACCTTACAGACACAATCCGTTTGCAAGGCCTGTTGGAATGTCTATTGACGAGCACATTGAAAACATTCTGAATTGTCTCCTTGCATCAATGCCGGTTTCCGGACCGCTCCCGGCAATATTAGGCGAAGCGCTTGAAGAAATCTACGAGGAATTCCCGGACACTGACAATCCGCCACAGATGCGTCATCTTGTAAAAGCAGTCGATAAAGTCATGGACAACAAAGGCTATTCCCAGGAAACCATGTCTGATATTAGGTCAGCTCTTGAAGTTCGAATAACAAGCCTTACCCGCAGAAGTCTCGGTAAGATATTTCAATGCCGGAACAATTACCCTTCAATCGATAGATTGATGACCAGGCACACGATATTGGAGCTGGACCGACTCGGTACCGATAGCAAATGCCTTTGCACCCTTTTCCTTCTTACCGCCATATGTGAACAACTCAAGGTTGCTCCTCCAGTGGATAAGCACCCGAGATTAGTTATTGTCATCGAAGAGGCACATAACGTAGCCAAAAGTTCGGGGCCGGCTGTTTTATCTCCGGATATAGCTGACCCCAAGTCTCATTCCGCCGAACTGATTGAAAAAATGCTGGCAGAACTGCGATCGCTTGGCGTGGCAATTATAATTTTAGAGCAACATATTTCTTCGCTGGCTCCAGGTGTTTTTAAAAACACCACAACAAAACTGTCCTTTAGGCAGAATGACCAGGAAGACAGAGATTCGATTGGTAATGCCACCCTGCAATCGCCTCTTGAAAAAGAAGAGATTGGGCGTTTGATGCCAGGAGAGGCATACTTTTTTACGGAAGGCTATTATCGATCTCGAAAGATTCGAACTCATAACTTCCAATCACAATACCTTCTTGAAAAGGATACTACAAAAATTGACATCCTGTCTTTCATACAAGACCAGAAATGGTTCAAGGATATCCATATTGAAAGGGTTACAGAGGAACTCAATATTCTCGCTGAAGAGATAAACCGCTTTGATTTCACAAAAATCCTTATACTCAAAAAAATCAAACAGTTGATGACCGCCTTCGTAAATGCTAAAAATCCGAGCGCAAATGAGTTGAAACGGCTCATAAAGAAAACACGCAGTTACAAAAAAATGCTGAACAAGGCCCTCACTTCATTCACTCGTTACAGTTTCAATAGATACATCTGTTCTGAATCATTGTTAAATCAGCTCGATGATATAAACACCAAGAAGTTGAACAACAACCTATATTATCGTTTCAAAGAAAAAATAATTCCAGGTGTCAATAAAGACATCGAGATTATGGATGGTTTTATAACTCGGTGCTATGATTTATTAACGTAAAGGAGTCCAGGCATGAGAACTCAAAAACGCCAGCCTCGCAGACCGGAGGTAAAAGAAAAAATCAACCAGAACAAAACTGACATGGAAGCCAAGGAAGTTAATCTTGACCGTATTGCCACGGATGTTGAAACAGTTCGGGAAACATTGGAAGATCTTGAATTTGATGGCACCGTTGAAGGAACGGAAGAAATTGAGACGGAAATTGAAAATGCCGAGGATGTTACGGTCGAAATATTCGATGAAGAAGATGATGCCTTAGAGTCAATTCAGGAAGATGCTACTGAGTATGAAGATGAAATGAACGACAGAAGTGATTCTTCCGAAAATGACCTTAAAAAAGTATCCCTGGCCCGGGCAAAAATTGAAACAACAGAGACGATAGTGGAATTGAAGAAGGCGAAAGATGCCATTGCTCGTGACATCGATTTTTTAATTGAACAGATAGAGATCACGAATGAAGATATAAAAAACAGCGAAGGGGCTCAGGATGGTTTGAACAAGCGAGTTCATGCCAACAATATAAGGCGGGGAAACAAATGACCGGGAACATGGCATTCATACAGATATCAGCCGGCAAAAATGGGCCGGCACTTAAGGAAATCGAAAACATATTGCCCCAGCTTGATTCGGTAGTTGAAGCTATTGAAAGTATTTTGCCGTGTCTACCGATCAGCATTATCAGAGATTTTTCCGTCTATCAGCAGGTTAAGGCCCAGTATGACGAAAAAGACATGCTTACCGACCAAGCGGACCAGGAGCTTGAAAATATCAAGACGAATGAACCTAACCTGGTAGCAGAGATAGAACGGTGCAAAGCAAATAACCGGATTTTACAGGATAAAATCGGATTTTTTCACACCGGGTCGACAAGAGAAAAAATAACTTTAGCCGAAAACCTTCAGAACGAGCAGTTGTTTCGCGCTACGGAAATGTATAGGGAAATGCGGACAATAACTGAAAAAGCGTCCCGAATTATTGGTGTCGCTAAATCCAAAGCATGCCCCCCCTATAGTCCTCGGCAAGAAAAACCATCCCTGTTGAACACGATAGAGCCGACATCTGTGTTAAGGTCTCATAGGCAACAACTGCCGAATTTTTTATTTGATCCGCCGTATTCGACAGGAACCATACTCAATGACCTGCTCAACTTAAGGTCAATAAACAAAATTTCATTATGAAGATGACAACAGGCAACGAAAAAGAAACATATATTCTTGGTTCTGGTGGGACCGCACCCGGACTATTTCTGTACTCCTCCTTGACCAGACAAAAAAGTACCCTTGTCAAGACTGTTGCCCCCCATAGCATATATGCCCTGGGCATTGAACCAGAGACCGGTATGGCGGCTGGAGGTTCCAGAAAAGGGATCGCTTATCTGCAGCCGACTGACAACCAGTACTCTGAAGGCCCAACAAACAATTTGATTCGGGTTATAGACCATGGCGCTCCTATTTTATCACTTCTCTGGCTCGACAAAAATCGCTTGGCGGTCACTGACACGGCTGGAAAATGTAAAATATGGTCCCTTGAAAGGGACTCGCGGTCTAACGTATTGGAAACTTCTGACAACATTGTTTGCAGCCTCATTAAAATTGACCACGATTTCATGGCCGGACTCACCACTTCCGGCAAACTGTTCATTTGGAATTATCACGACCTTCGTTTGGAAAAGACAATAATTCTGACACAACCACCGGAAAAATACAGTCTGGTAAATTTGGTCTATTTATCTTCCTGTTTCGTATTGGCATACCCAGGAAAGAACGGGCAACTTATCATCTTTAATATTTCCACTGAAGAATCAGCCAGCTTTTTCGCACATAAGGGAGATTTTTATGCTCTTTTTGGATTTGGAGAGAACCTTTTTTCCATTGGAAAAGACGATTGCATGCTTAAAATCTGGCATCATAAAAAGTCTCTACCCTTAAATGAGTTGCCCGTATCGAGAAACATCATCGCAGCCGCCGGTATTGGCCATGATTCAGCAAAAATACTTACCATCGATTTGTCCGGTAAAGCAGAAATAAACAGGTTGAGTGAAAGTGGTGTTGAGTTAATAGGTTCCGTGCCGGGGGAATATTACCGAATCGTCACAAGCTTGACAAAGCATCCAGCAGAAAAACCATCTGCTGACCCAATCAAGAGTGAACTTGAAAGTCTCCTTAAAAAGATTCAGAGGTGTTGCAGGCAGGATAAGGTATCAGAATCTGAAAAATATCATGACCGGATAGTGGAACTTGGTTTCGAACATCTCTCGCTTGGCTTGAAAGCTGAAGATGCAATCTCCGCAGGTAATTACACCAAGGCTTTGCAATTCTATCACCGGCTTGAAAAAATTATCACGGAGAGCGATCCAGCTGCATGCAGGATTTTACATCAGTATGCCATGTTGCTCGAAAGGCTATGGCAGATTGACGAGGCATTTCTGGTTTACAAACACATCCTTTGCCTGAACG
>Ga0208279_1001522_pt1 | contig 12415 bp, 16 predicted proteins | sample AntAceMetag02UKM_FD_184766 | JGI IMG/M metagenome (GOLD analysis project Ga0208279, IMG submission 184766) | Saline lake microbial communities from Ace Lake, Antarctica - Antarctic Ace Lake Metagenome 02UKM (SPAdes) (version 2) | ecosystem: Environmental > Aquatic > Non-marine Saline and... | reverse complement strand
TGTACCAGGTATTAAAAAAATATAAAAAATTGGCTCTTAGCTATGCAATATTAAGAATTTTCGAAGGGATCATTTTTTTCATGATGATTATATATTTATATTTCGCAATAAATGCTTCTATTAATTAATTCAATTTATGTATACATCTTTGTATTGGGTGGATTAATCTTTTATTCATTATTGTATAGGCTAAAACTCGTTCCTAATTGGTTATCTATTTGGGGAATTATTGCAATGATAATGTTGCTAACAGCCAACATGTTTGGTCTCTTGGGTGGGGAATCCACATTAATGATTTTATTAGCTTCTCCAATAGCTTTGCAAGAATTTGTTATGGCGATTTGGTTAATTGTTAAGGGATTTAGATAAATTTAGTAGATATATCTTTTTTAGTATAATTATTTTTATAAAGTCTAGGGATACGTAAACTCATGACGAGTTTTGATTGGGATGATAGTGTGAAGGCTGCGATATTTTTTGGGTTCGCTGGGCTTTGGGTTTTATGGGGAGTTATTGATTATTTTTTTGATTATTCCTTTCAGATTTATTTTGTTGCTTTGATTTTTATTTTGATCAGTTGTGTTTATATTACTGTTTGGCAGACGAAAAATGTGGTTGTGCCGGGTGGATGGGTTCGAATTGTTAATGTTAATATCCCTTAATAGTTAATCTTATAAGGGGGAATTTGACTAGTAATAATGTAATAGCTTGCTATTATGAGTGGGGCAGCTAACTATCGGTATCCTTGTCTAATTGGCAGAAGAAATATAAAATAATTTCTAGGAAACTGAGGAAGGTCCGCGCATCCTTCAGTGATTTACTTCATTGATGACATACCAACAGTGAAAACTTTACGTCGAGAGGCGTGGTAAGGAATATAGAAACGATCCGATTCAGTTCGGCTGGAACGAATCCTCCTGGTTGATGCAATCACAGCTCGTGAGCTTAGTCAGATGTTAGCTCAAACCGTCAGAATCAGATTCTGGGTTTGACAGAACGTGGCCTATGCCCCACTTTTATTTTTATTCATTAAGCTTAAAAACCTAAATTAGCTATCTTCTTACATGGGGCGGTAGCTCAGTGGGAGAGCACACGGCTGAAGACCGTGGTGTCGAGGGTTCGATTCCCTCTCGCCCCATAGATGTAATTCTGAAGTTCATAAGGAAGTTTTATAAATAAAAGAAACATGGTTTTATTATGAGGTTGAATAAAAAGGGTGCGATTGAATTGTCTATTGGGACTATTGTTATTATTGTACTGGCTATGTCTATGCTTATTTTGGGAATGGTTTTAGTTAAGAATATTTTTAGCGGTTCTTCTCAAAATGTTTTACAGATGAATGATAAGGTTAGAGATCAGATTAACAAGTTGTTTGTCGAGGATAAGAAGACTGTTGTTTACTTACCAAACCAGATTGCGGAGATTAAACAGAATGAAGATTGGGGTGTTGCGTTTGGTGTTAAGAATTTAGCTAAGGGGACTGCTGACGCAGCGAAGTTAAGTTATGAGGTCACGGTTAGTGATCCTGATGTTCTAAAGAAGTGTGGACTAGCAGATAGGGATATTGAAGGTTGGATAAAGACTGGACGAGCTGATGAGATGACACTTTCACCTGGGGAGTCATATCTTGGAATTGTTAGGTTTTTCATTCCTGAGAACTCTCCACTATGTACTGTTCGATTCCATATTGATGTAATGAAAGGGACTGCTCCTTATGCTACGGACTTCTTTGATATAGAAGTTATTGCTTAGATTTAAATATTACTTATACTGTTATCTATTATGGCCTCAACTGGAATATTTGGAATTATTTTGCTTGCCTGTGCTATTTGGGTTATTTACGACGTGTTCGCGAATAACAAGAAGAAAGGCATGGATTGGAAGGTTCTATGGACTCTGTTAGCTGTTGTGTTTAACATAATTGCTGCGATTGTCTATTACTTCATGTACAAGAGATAGGGACAAATTTAATAAGGTGAAATTTCTAGAATGAATATGCTTAGATTGTATAATACACTGACGAGAAAGAAAGAAGAGTTCAAGCCTTTAGTGGATGGTAAGGTTGGGATTTATACTTGTGGTCCGACTGTTTATTGGTATGCGCATGTTGGGAATTTTCGGAGTTATGTTTTTTCGGATGTATTGAGGCGGGTTTTGATGTATGATGGTTTTGATGTAAATCATATAATTAACGTGACTGATGTTGGGCATTTGACTTCTGATGCGGATAGTGGAGAAGATAAGCTGGAAGCTTCGGCGGCGAAAGAAGGAAAGACTGCTCAGGAGATTAGTCGCGATCTTTTTAATGCATTTCAGAAAGATTTTGAGAGGTTAAATTTAATTGAGCCGTCTAAATGGACTTGGGCGAGTGAACATATTCAGGAACAAATTGATTTAGTTAAAACTCTTGAAAAGAAAGGTTATACTTACGAAACTAATGACGGGATTTATTTTGATACTTCTAAGTTTGATAACTATGGTAAGTTGTCTAATAAGAAAGTTGAGGGACTTGAAGAGGGAAAGAGGATTTCTATGGGTGGTAAGAAGAATAAGACTGACTTTGCTCTATGGAAACTTATCGAGAAGCCTGGAGAGAGACAGCAAGAATGGGATTCGCCTTGGGGTATTGGTTTTCCTGGTTGGCACATTGAGTGTTCGGCTATGGCTTCAAAATATTTAGGGAAGCAATTTGATATTCATACTGGTGGCGAGGATCATATTCCAATTCATCATGAAAATGAGATTGCGCAATCAGAATGTGCTTTCGGCAAGACGCCTTGGGTTAAGTACTGGGTACATGGAGCATTCCTTAATGTTAAGGGTGGGAAAATGTCGAAGTCTACTGGGAAAATTAAGACTATTAGTCAATTAGAAGAGGCTGGGGTTAGTCCTATGGCTTATCGGTATTTTACTTATTCGGCGAAATATAGAAAGCCTTTGACTTGGAGCGATGAGGGTGTTCAGGGTGCTGTTGATTCTTATAAGAAATTGAAAAATATTATTTCTAAGATTGAAAATGTTCGTGGTCTTAATAAAAAATACTTAAGGGAGTTTGAAGAACGGATTAATGATGATCTGGATATGCCTGGTGCCGTCGCTGTTCTTTGGAAATTAGTTCGTGATGAGAAAGCTGAGGGAAAGATTGGAACGATCAAAAAAATGGATAAGGTTTTCGGATTGGAATTGTTGAAGGAAGATATTGTTGATGTTCCTGAGAATATTAGGGTGATTGCGGATGAGAGACAGAAGATAAGAGAAGCTAAAGATTGGGCGAAGAGTGACGAGTTGCGAGACAAGTTGAAGGAGATGGGTTGGATTGTTAAGGATTCTAAAGAAAGTTATGATTTGGAAAAGATATAGGATTATATTCCTGTTCTAAAAAGTAAGCCTTCGCCTGTTTCATTTGTTAACGTATCTTTCCACCAACAAGTTCCTGTCTCGGTGTCTATTTCGTATACGACACTGTTTGGAGTGCTAATTGTGTCTATGTCTTTTGGGTTTGCTTTTGTTAACGCTGATAGAATACACCTATTGACTCCTCCATGACCCTGAATGAAAACCATTTTATGAGATTGTTCTTGTAATTCCTCTAAAAAAGTTGTTACTCTTTGTAAAACGTCATTGTAGCTTTCCCCTTTAGGAAATTTAAAATCTATATCTTTCCTTCTCTTAAAAAGAGACTCTTCGGCTTCACCGTGTTCTTTTTCTCCATCCAAGGTTCCGAAGTCAAACTCCCTCAGTTCTTCTACTGGGCATATTTCTAGATTCAAAGATTCCGCCAGTGGTGTCGCTGTTTCCATGGTTCTATCCAATGGTGAAGAAAATATAGCCTCAATTTTGTAATTATTAAAAACCCCTTCTAGTTTCTTTGAATGTTCTTTGCCGATTTTAGTTAATTTTGCAACATTAGAATTTCCACTTAATCTTTTTTCTGAATTCTGTGTAGTTTCTCCGTGTCTTGCCACTATTATTCTCATATAATTTTTACTAAGAAAAGATATTTAAAGGTGCTGGGGCTGTTATAATAAAGATGGGGTGTAAAGATAATTTAGATTTTGTGGACCAAGGGTATAAACCGACGTCGAATGATTTGATTTGTTTGTTTAAAGTGACTCCCGACGGAATGTCTATTAAAGAAGCTATTAATAATGTTGCCTTAGAATCTAGTACTGGAACCTGGTGTGATGTTTCTTCAAATAAAAAATATGTGAACAAATTAGGTGCTAAGGCTTTTGCAATTTCTGGCAACTGGGTTAAGATTGCTTATCCACAGGACTTGTTCGAAGAGGGTAGTGTTTCTAATATTTTATCGTCGATTGCCGGTAATGTTTTTGGAATGAAATGTGTTAAGGGGCTTCGACTTGAAGATATTAAGTTTCCTAAGAAATTATTGAAGACTTTCCCTGGGCCACGGTTTGGAATTGATGGTTATAGGAAAATTTTGAAAATCAAGGATCGGCCTTTGGTTGGTACAATTGTTAAACCTAAGTTGGGGCTGAAGACTAAAGATCATGCTAAGGTTGCGTATGAGGCTTGGGTTGGTGGTTGTGATTTGGTTAAGGATGATGAGAACTTATCTTCGCAAAAGTTTAATCGATTCGAGGCTAGAGCTGCTAAGACTTTGAGTCTGTGTGATAAGGCCGCTGAGGAAGTTGGAGAGAAGAAAGGTTATTTGATTAATGTTACTGCTGAGGCTATGACAATGCTTGAAAGGGCTGATTTGGTTAAGGAACTTGGTGGAAAGTTTGTAATGCATGATATTCTAACAGCTGGGTTCGCGAGCCTTGAGACTTTGAGAAAAGAAACTAAGCTTGGAATTCATTCGCATCGAGCAATGCATGGGGCGCTTACAGAAAATCCTGATCACGGTTTGTCTATGATGAGTATTGCTGATTTTGCACGAATGGCTGGATCTGATAGTTTGCATATTGGAACTGGAATTGGTAAGATGCGTGGTGGAAAACGTGAGGTTGGTGAAATTAGACAAGAGATTGAGGCAATGAGGGTGAACAAAACTCCTCATCGGTTGGCTCAGGATTGGCAAGGACTAAAGCCTGTGTTTGCGGTTTGTAGCGGAGGAATCTATCCTGGACACGTTCCCTATTTAATGAAGAACTTTGGTAAGGATATTATTATTCAGGCTGGTGGTGGTTGTCATGGTCATCCTCAGGGAACTCGAGTAGGTGCTACTGCAATGAGGCAGGCTGTTGATTCGGTTATGGAAGGCGAGACCCTGGAGAAGTATGGTCGGTCACATAAGGAATTGATGGAAGCTATGGACTATTGGGGAAAGATTAGATTTTAATAGTTAGTTTTTTACTTTATTTTATGAGAGAATTTATTTATTATTCAAAGTCCGCGGTTACTGCTGGTAATTTGATTGGGGATAATTTGATGAAGGCTGGGCGAATGGATATCGTCTGTAATGTTATTATTAGTGCGTTTTTTACTTCAAATGCAATGAGGGACGATGTGAAATTTCATTTGGTTTTTGATGGGCCGCCGCATGCGCCACGGCATTTAGTTTTAGAGTCGAATGAGGAAATGCCAATTTCGAAGAAGAATGTTGCTGGTTTGATTAAGAGAATGTTGTATAAGTCTCCTGATTGCGAGGGTCTTTTGGAAGTTTTTCCCGGAGCTTCAATTGAAAAGAAAAGTTTTGAACATGTTGTTAAGGAATTGGATGCTGACGGTAAGGACGTTTTATTGTTAGATGGGAAGGGGGATGATATTAGAAAAGTTGATTTAAACAAGCAGCCTGTTTTTATTATTGGAGATCATGATGGATTTCCTTCAGATAAGAAGAAATTTTTGAAGAAAATTGACAAGGTGACTGTTGGGCCGAAGGTTTTGTTTGCGTCGCAGGTTATTACAATTTTGCATAATGAGATTGATAGGAAAGAATAAAAAGACAGACTGATTTCTTATATTATGAAAAAAGCAGCGCGGATTTTGGTGAAGGGAACGGTTCAGGGTATTTTCTTTAGGCAGTTTATTAAGGAGCATGCGGACAAATTAAAGCTTACTGGATTTTGTAGGAATCTTGAAAATGGTGATGTCGAAATAATTGTTGAGGGTGAGGCTGATCCAATTGCGAGAATGGCTGGGTTTGCTAAGAAAGGTCCACAACATGCACAAATTAGAAGTGCTGATGTTGAGAATAAAAAATGGTCTGGCGAGTTTAAGGATTTCAAGGTTCTTCGGTTTTAGAATCATAGAGTACCTTTAAAAGTGCTTCTATAGCTTAATGAATATTTGTTTCCATCTTCTGCTTTTATTCGAAATGAAGAACTGGATCCCAATGTAACATTAACACTTCTTCTTCCTTGAACATAATCACATAATTCTTCTGCCTCTTCTGAGCTGTTGGCCACGCCTGAATTATAAAAAGCTGTCGACATTTGTCCTCTTGTTATACTTCGAGGAATTACTCCCAGAAATCTCGAATGTCTACTAAATTTTTTAATACCTTTTCTTCTATCTCCATCAAAATTTCTACCGAAAACTTGTCCTAGGTTTGTGTCTAAACTTTTTGTCATCCTATGATTCTTCTGTCTTAATAACATTATAAGCATTTATATGCTAGATTTTGATAAATTTATAAAGTGAATTCTATTAGAATATACATGGCAGAATTAAAGGGTCGAGAAAAGCAAATTGTTGATGAGAGAATTAGGAAGATAAACTCTCTTCGAGAAGATGGAATTAATCCTTATGCGCATCGTTTTGATTTACATGAAAAGAGAAGTCATTCTATAGATATTAAAGAGAAATTTTCTAAGTTGAAGGATGAGGAAAGGTCTGGTAAGGATGAGATTATTGCTGGGAGAATTATGACGAAGAGATCCTTTGGAAAATTGTCATTTTTTAGTTTGCAGGATCTTAAAGGTACCATACAAGTTGTTGTGCAGAAGGGTGAAGTTCCCGAGGAGGTTATTGGTGACTTTAAGAAAATAGATGCTGGGGATATTGTTGGTGTTAGAGGTGAAGTAATGAAGACTCGAACCGGTGAAATCTCATTAATGGCCAAGGAGATTTTTATTTTGACCAAGTCTATCTTACCTTTACCAGACAAGCACAAAGGCTTACAAGACGAGGAAGAGAGGCTAAGGAAGCGATATTTGGACACGACGATGAATGAGGATGTTAAAGATATTTTTATCAAGAAGCAGAAATTTTGGAATGCTACTCGTAATTTTTTAATCAATAAAGAATTTTTAGAAGTTGAAACCCCGGTTTTGGAAACTAGTGCTGGTGGAGCCGCGGCTACTCCTTTTGCTACACACCACAATGCTTTAGACATGGATGTTTTCTTAAGAATCTCGATGGGTGAACTTTGGCAGAAGAAAATGCTCGTCGCTGGTTATGAAAAAACTTTTGAAATTGGTAGGCAATTTAGAAATGAGGGGATGGACGCTGAGCATTTGCAGGATTATAGTCAGATGGAATTTTATTGGGGATATGCGAATTTTGAAGATGGTATGAAATTGACTGAGGAAATGTATAAAGAAATCGCGAACGCTACTCTTGGTGGATTAAAGTTTGAGGCTCATGGGCACAAAATTGATCTAGGGAAGAAGTGGATTAAATATGATTTTGAAAAATTGATTAAAGATGAAACTGGTATTGATATTTATAAGGCTGACAAAAAAGATATTGTGAAAAAATTAAAGGAGTTTAAAATGGATTTTGATGATTCAGTTGATAAGTGGCGACTAGTTGATTTGCTTTGGAAGCATTGTAGAAAAAATATCAGTGGTCCTGGATTTTTAGTTGGGCAACCGGTTGAGATGACACCTCTGGCGAAAAGAAGCGAGAAAGACCCTCGAAAGGTTGAGCAGTTTCAGGTTATTTTGGCGGGAAGTGAGCTTGGTAATGGGTATAGTGAACTTAATGACCCGATTGACCAAGAAAGTAGATTTAGTTCACAGAGAGAACTTGGAGAAGCTGGAGATGAAGAGGCCATGGAACATGACGATAGTTTTATTGAGGCCTTAAAATATGGGATGCCGCCTGCTTGTGGATTTGGGTTTAGTGAGAGACTTTTTTCATTTATGATGGGACGGCCTATTCGAGAGTGTGTTATGTTTCCTTTGATGAAACCCGAGGGTGCTAAGAAAGTTAAAAAGAGTGATAAGAAGGGTAAATAGTAGATGGTGTTTGTCGAATGGATACTTGGAATGAATAGGAGCTTTTTTGCTGTTTGGGGATATGTTTGGGTATTTGCAATATTATTCTTAGAATCTATACCCTTCGTTGGTGCGTTTTTCCCGGGCGGGACAATTCTTCTAATATTGTCTGGACTACTTGTTCATTTTGGTTTTTTCAGTTTATGGAAATTATTGATTGTTGCTTTTGTGGCTTCAATTTCTATTGACTCTTTGGGTTATTTCTGGGGCCGAGAAGTTAGTAAGGATTTTTTACACAAGTATGCTAGATATATTCTTATTAAAAAAGAGACTCTTGAAAAAGTTGGACAAATTGTTTATGGACATCCTGCGAAGTCTTTGATAATTGGTAGGTTTAATCCCGTTACTCGTTCTATTGCGCCCTTTATGGTTGGAAATGAGGGTATTGGTTTCTGGAAATTTTTCACATGGAATGTTATAGGTGGTGCTCTTTGGGTAACTTTGTTTATTTTTATAGGATACATGTTTGGAGGTAGTCTTCAGGCAATGAAGGCGGCAGAGATGTATATTGTTGGTGGAACCATTTTGATTGCCGGCGGATTTTATCTTTATTATATTGGTGAGTTTTTCAAGAAGAGTACTAATAAAATTAAATGTGTTATGATGGGAAATGGGACTAGTAGTAAAAAGTAAAATTCGGGAATATGTTGAATTGAACGTGGGTGATGAAGTTGCTAGAGAATTAGATAAGAAAATTGAAGATATATTAAAGAAAGCTGAGGAAAGGGCGAAGGCCAATCAGCGAAGAACTATTTATGCTCGAGATTTATAATTATTTCTTTATTATTCTAACTTTCTTGACACCTTGCTTTGTCTTCTCTGTTACTTCTATGATTGCATTTCTTAATTTGATCTTTTCTCCAACATGTGGGATCCTTTGGAGTCTATCTTGAATATAACCTGCTATTGTATTAAATTGTCCTGGCTTAATTCCTAACTTCAAAGCTTTGTTTAATTCATCTATTGAAACTTTTGCGTCTACGCTTATAATATTGTCTTCCACTTTCTTAAAACAGTCACTCTTTGCCTTGCTTTTATCGAAGATGTCTCCGACGATTTCTTCGAGGATGTCTTCTACTGTCACCATACCTTCTATTCCGCCATATTCATCAACCACAACCGCCATTGGAACCTCTTTTCCTTCAAACTCCGTTAATAAGTCGTCTATTTCTTTTGTTTCTGGAACAAATAGAATTGGCCTCAAAATAGTTTTTACTCTTTTCCCTAATTTTTTATATCTGACCTGTTTTAAAACATCGTCGATGTCAAGTATCCCCTCAATCTTGCCTTTTTCTATTGAGACCGGATATCTTGAATATGGTGTTTTCACAATTAGATCTAAAACTTCACTTATTTTTTTGTTTCCATCTATCGTAATCATATCAACCCTTGGCGTCATAATTTCCTTTACTGTTGTTCCTCCGAACTTCAAAACATTGTGCATCATATCCGCTGCTTCCTTTTCCAATATTCCTTCCTTTTTTCCCATTGTTACAATTGTTTCCAACTCAGCTTCCGAAATTACCTCCTCACCCTTTGAACCAAGTAGTGATGACATCATCTTTGAAATTTTCTCGAATACCCAAACAAACGGTCCTAAAATTATTGATAATATTTCAATTGGACGTGCTACAAATAGTGAGACTCTTTCTGCGTTTTGAGATGCGAAAGTTTTTGGTGTAATCTCTCCGAAGACTAAAATTAAGAAAGTCATTATTCCTGTTGCAATTCCGACACCGCTTGATCCAAATAATTCTGTGAACATTACCGTTGCATATGAAGCCGCTCCTATATTTACCAAATTATTTCCAATAAGAATTGTTATAATTAACTTGTGTGGATTTTGCTTAATTCGATGCAAAACCGCTGCTCCCTTTTTGCCCTGCTTAACCAAGGATTTTATTTTAATTTGGTTAATTGACATTAGTGCAGTTTCTACACCTGAAAAAAATCCTGACAAGACTAATAATACTACAAGAATGATAATTTGAGTTACAAGCATTTCTTTTACACCTAATTAGATATGTGGATTTAGGTATATAAAGTTTTATAATCGTGGATGTCTTTCCTTTATAATGGAATTAAAGGTGCCAGAAAAAGAGGTTGAATATAAGCCGATTGTTTTGGATGATGGGACTGTTAAGTTAAAGAAAAAGGTTAACATTAGGCGTGGCGCGAAGAGTCGGTCTGGTGGTGGACAGTTTGAATTAAGGGTCCGTAGGGATCTAGAGAGCAAGGGTTGGATTGTTGATAAATGGTCTAATAATATTGATCTTGATTCTGAGATTATTCATCCTGCAAAGAGGCGATTTGCTCGGTTTAATGCAAATATGGGCGTAATGACTATTGGTACTGGCTTTCCTGATTTTGTTTGTTTTGAGAAGCGGGGGGATTTGTATAAGGTGATTGGGGTTGAGGTTAAAATGAATGGGACACTTAATAAGATTGAGAAGGAGAAATGTGCGTGGTATTTAGAGCGTGGTATTTTTAGTGAGATATTGATTGCGTCAAAAGAGAAAATTAAAAATCGTGTTCATATTGAGTATGTGGATGTTGGCGAAATATTGGAACGGATGAGAGAATGAAAAATTTATTTTTAATTATTGGGATTTTGCTTTGGGAAAGGTTTTAAAGTGAATGTTTGTTTAGTTGGATATGGTAAGAGCGATTATGATTGTTGAGATGGCGGGAAGGCCTGCGGCGCATTTAACTGAGTCTTTGGAAAATCACGTTGGGATTTTAAACAAGGTTAAAGATATTGAGGTTCATTCTATTAAGGTTAGCGAGCCAAGAGAAATTGAGCGAAAAGATGTTGCGAAGAGTGATGAGATGTTTACCGCTTTTGCCGAATGTGATATTGAAGCGGAAACTTTTGCTAGGCTTAGCGAAACAATGTTTGATTTTATGCCATCTTCGGTTGAGGTTATTGAACCTTCGAAGATTACTATGGATTGCAATGAATCTACAAATCTATTGAATAACATTTCTGGTCGAATGCATCGATATGATGAGATTGCGAAGATTGCTGGGGCTAGGCTGCAACAGATGGGGGCACAACTACAGGCTGCGCAGAAAATTTTGATTGCAAAGGACGAGGAGATTGTGAAGCTGAAGAAAGGCGGTAAAAAGAAAACTCCTGCGAAGAAGAAAACTCCTGTGAAGAAATCTACAAAGAAAAAGGCTGCTAAGTAATTAACTTTTTGTTACGCTTCCGGTTACTCTTTTTGAATCTAAAGAACCTGCTAATCGTTTTGCATATTTATCTGACGATTCCTTCATTTGCTCTTCTGGTTTTTTAGGAACGATTGCTTTTTGTTTTTTATATAAGTAATATACCCCACCGGCTATTGCCACTATAATAATTAGGCCGATTAACCAACCGTATCCACCGCCCTCTGATTCTTCTTCCTCGTCTGCAGCGCAAGTTCCACTGCAACAATATCCAGGATCCGTTGAGCCTATCATCTCGCCATAACAACGCTCACCCTCTTCACAGATTGTTCCAGAGGCCCCCTCGCAAGTTTCTTCAACAATTTCAAATATAGTTGCGTTAGCTCCTTTTGGTAAAATGAACAAATCTAGTGGTATCAACAGTGTGTTTTGATCTTCGACTTGGGTGTATGTTATATTGATATTTCCTTCGAAATGGCCCGGTTCTTTTGGGTCGAATTCCAACGTTACATTCCTAACTTCTTTTGGTGCTATGTCTGCTATTTCTTCTACCTCGATGAAATCAAAGTCTGATACGATTTGTATTTCTGTTAATGTGTCGTTCCCAAAATTAAATAGTTCGAATGTTTCCTCTAATTTTGTACCACTTAGAAGCTCTACTAAAATAATATCTGGATCCTGTCTTAAAGAGGGCTTAACGGAAGGCGAAACGAATATCGCATCTGCTGAAGGATAAATTATTGGAATGCTAAAATCTTTGTATGTTGAGATATCTAGATAAGAAAACACTTCTTCCGGAATTATTGTTATTTCTTTTGTTTCAAATGAAGCTAGAGAAATTTCCTCTTTGCCATATTCTACATCTAACGTTTCTGTTCCTTTGTTAATTAGTTTTATCGTCGGTGTTTCTGTTGTAAAAATGAAACCTGGTTTTATCTGAAGAATTTCTGTCATAGTTTCGTTTGTTTCTTTATCAATTATTGTTTCTGTTGTAATATTGAATTGTTTCGTTATTGTTGTTGCGGCTAATTCGTCTGCTTCTTTGTATAATATTT
>Ga0208279_1001521_pt1 | contig 12416 bp, 13 predicted proteins | sample AntAceMetag02UKM_FD_184766 | JGI IMG/M metagenome (GOLD analysis project Ga0208279, IMG submission 184766) | Saline lake microbial communities from Ace Lake, Antarctica - Antarctic Ace Lake Metagenome 02UKM (SPAdes) (version 2) | ecosystem: Environmental > Aquatic > Non-marine Saline and... | reverse complement strand
TTGCGAATACGGCCGGAGGCAGTATTGTTATCGGCGTACGTGACAAAACCAAGGATGTTGTTGGCCTATCCGATCCATTGGCAGAGGAAGAACGTCTTGCCAGCTCCTTTGCCGATAATATATCTCCTCTTCTCGTTCCCGACATCCAGATTCAATCATGGCGCGACCGCGAACTTATTGTGGTGACCATACCGCATGCCGTGGGGCCATATTATATTCGTTCGGAGGGGCCTGAGTCGGGAGTTTATATCCGCCTGGGGTCCACAAACCGTCGGGCGGGGCCGGAAATAATCTCTGATATCACACTTCTGGCCCGCAATGTCTTTTTCGATGAACAACCATGCACGGAAATTAACTCGGAAGTTATCGACTTCCGAGCCGCTTCCGAGTTCTTCGCTCAAGTCTCCCGAAAACTACCCCCATCCAAACAACGCTCGCTCGGTCTTCTTGATAAAGAAGAAATCTCTACTCGGGATGCGGCACAGCTCTGGAAGTTGTCCGCCCGCGCGGCAAGGACGCGGTTGCGAAAACTGGTATCGGCCGGCATTCTGGCTGAAATTGGAACTGGTCCGAAAGATCCCAGGCGAACTTATGTTTTGAAGGGGAAGTTGTAAGCACTCCTCAGACACGACCCGGGCAAAACCCGGGCACGACCCGGGCATAACATATATTAATAAGTATGGCTAAGAAGGAAACAGATCAGCCATATCCATAGGAGACTTTTCCTTTTAGCTTACGCGGAAAGAAGTTATGAACTTGAAGTCGCAATTTGCGACTTCAAGTGATGAGAAACTTTCGGTAATTCAGGAGAGATTAAAGAGAGATAGATAGTTGGACAGAAGAATTAATAGGATTTTTACCCGGCTTTAAACTTAGTATTTGGGGTGTGACCCTGTTTTTACAAATACCAAGTTTGACTAAGTGGGGAGCAGGTTAGCCAGGTCCACAAGGCAATTAGGGAAAGATTAAAGAAAGAAAGTTGAATAGAATAATTAAAAGAATTATTGCCCGGCTTTAAACTTATTAATTGGGGTGTGACCCAGATTTTTTCACGGGGAAACTGGTCGGTCCGGGAGCTTAAGCGGCAGATTGGAAGCCTCTATTTTGAGCGCTCCGGCTTATCCGGAGACAAGGAGAAACTGGCCGAACTAGTCCGATCCGGCGACGAACATTCCGAACCGGAACTGGCCATCCGCGATCCGTATATTTTCGAGTTTCTCGGGATCAAGCCCCGCGAGGTTATGCGCGAGTCTGATCTGGAGGAGGCGTTGCTGGACAAACTACGGGACTTTCTACTGGAGTTGGGCCACGGCTTTTGTTTCGAGGCGAGGCAGAAGCGAATCCTGATCGGTAATACCCACGGATTTGTGGATCTGGTCTTCTATCATCGCGTTCTCAAATGACATGTTTTGGTGGAGCTGAAGGTCGAATCGTTCACTCATGAAAACCTTGGTCAACTCAACACCTACGTGAGCTGGTATCGAAAAAATATTATGGCCAAAGACGACAACCCACCCCTCGGCATCCTGCTCTGCACTCAGAAAGACCACACCCTGGTCGAATATGCCCTTGCCGGCATAGATAATAAGTTGTTCGTCTCTAAATACCAACTTGAGTTGCCCAAGAAGGAAGAAATCCAGCGATTCTTAGAAGATAAGATGCGTGAAGTGGATGATAGACGGTGCTGAGAGAGTAGCATGTAAATTGGTGCCGCTGGCGCTAATTTAAGACTATAGTTGAGGATCACCGAACATATCTGAATATGAGAAAAGAACTACCAGTTCGTAGTCGAAAGAAGGGCTTGATACACAAATAAATGAATTAACAGGAAACTAAAAAGGAAGACACTATGCTGGCCCAGGAACTTAGAAGCAAGATCGATAAACTCCGGGATCTTTTCTGGTCGGGGGGGGGGTCGCTAATCCGATGGCCGTCATTGAGCAGCTCTGATCACTACTTTTGGATAAGAGCAAAGGGAAGACTTGACCCCTATTTTCCCTAAGAAGCCGATGAGATAGGGCAGAGGCACAAGATTACCAGCGAAGATAGCCAACTCGTTGAGAAAGGCTTCATTTAACAATAAGAAGGACAACCAATGTGGATTTTTACTAAATATGGCTTCTTTAGTGCGGTTTGTGCCCGGCAGGAAGATGAAAAGTACGGCCAGGTTCTCGATCCTGACCGCATCATGGTCCGGGCGAGAGTCCGGGGACATCTTGAAGTTCTGAAGGAGCGGTTTCCTGACATGCTCGGTCAGTGTGATATCCATGCATTCATCGGGACTGACTACGCCTTTCGCATATTCGTCGATAAGCTGGTATGGTCCCAGGTGCTTTCGGAACTGGCTGAAGAAACCGACTATGACAACTTCAAGTCCGAGGTTGCCCACCATCAGGGGAGTCATGGAGCAGCCTACGAGCATTCGCTGCATGAGGTCTGGTCGGTGATGCACAGACTGCAGAAGTGATGGAAACTCTGAAGCCCCTGCTCCCGACATCAGACAAAGATAGGTGGTTAAAATGATTGCTAAAGTCAAAAGGCAAGTTTCCCCGCCGGAGGAGGGCTTGCCCGCCGCAGGAGGGGTTTGACCCCACGCCCTTAAATGACTTACTTAAAATTCTGTTGCCCCCGCGTATAGAATGAAGATGTATAACACCAAGCCCGAGCAATTGTTTGCCAAATTTAGGTAGCAGCAAAAAAATGCGTTGAATAATAGCGCAAATGCGCACTATAATGGCGCAAAATGAATATGCTGACAAAAATTGTTTCATCCCGGGTCCGTTCCGAAATCTTCCGGATTTTATTCGGAGCAAAAAATGTTGAACTACACATTCGGGAAATTGAAAGACGATCAGGATTGAGCGAGAGTAATGTTCGCAGAGAACTTCGCAATCTCGAATCCATTGACCTGGTGTGCAGACGCAAGGATAGTAACCGGGTGTATTATCGGGCCAATGAAGACCATCCGCTTTACCGGGATATTCATAACATAGTGTTGAAGACTTCCGGTTTAGCTGATGTTCTTAAAAATGCCCTCGATGATGACAGAATCCAAATCGCTTTTGTTTTCGGATCGATCGCTTCAGGCGAGGAAAAAGCCGGCAGCGATGTTGACCTGATGATTATCGGAAAGCTCGGTCTTAGAGATGTGACCGATTTGCTTTCTGGTGTTACTGATCAGATCGGGAGAGAGATAAATCCGCATGTCTTTACTCAAGAAGCATTCACAAAGCGGATTGCTGATGGAGAACAATTTATTAACAGGGTTTTAAACTCACCGAAAATGTTTATTAAGGGGTTAAGCCATGAGCTTGAAGAAATGGGCGGATAACGGGTTTACTGACAATTTCAAGAGAGATGTTATAACCTGGCTGGCTGCACATTATCCAGAGCTGACCTCCAATTTTTAAATTCGCAGTTTAAGATACTTATTTTTTAGAATAGTAACCGGTTACATAATCTCTCTGGTCAAAAAGCGTATTAAAGATTCCGGGATTGCGGGCATGAGTGGAAGTGAACTTTATTTCAGTTCCTCGATACTCGCAAAAGAGCAAAGAGTAGACTTGACCCCTATTTTTCGGGGATAGGGTGGGCAACTTTAGGCACTTAAGCGCACTTTAGGCACTTCCAACTTCTTTTCCCCTATCCCCCATCCCTTAAGTCAAATGTCAAGACGCGACACCCATTGTTTTAAGCTGCCAGAGGTCCTTTTCGGGGCCCCATTTTTCGGGCTTCAACGATCTTCAACATCCCTTCTTTTTAACGTCCTTTCTTTTCAACGTTCTTCCCCCTATTTCAAGTTTTCTGGAATAAAACCGGCCTCTTTCCGGACTATTGTAGTGAAAGCCACAATATTAATCTGAAAGGAGGTCTGTTATGGAGGCAATAATAAGGAATACCATTGGTGGATTGGAGCTGGGTGAGATCCAGGAGTTTGAGAATATGGCCGTGATCCCCGTATTCACGGGGATGGGGGAAGGGCCGGAATACATAACGATGAAGGAAGCCCTGAAGCTGGACCTGCTCACAATAACCGAGGCCAGTGCCGCGGGATCGGTCCCGGAACTCAGGGTGATCAACGAGGGGGATATCCCGATCCTTTTGCTGGACGGAGAGGAACTCTCCGGCGCCAAGCAGAACCGGATCCTGAACACTACCATTCTGATCAAGGAAAAGGCGGAGACAATCATCCCGGTCAGCTGTACCGAACAGGGACGGTGGGATTATGCTTCTAGGGAATTCAAAGATTCCGGGAACATAGTTCATTCCTCGGCCAGAGTGGACAAGCTGAAATCGGTCTCATTTTCACTCAGCCAGAAAGCTTCTTTCATGTCGAATCAGGGGGAGGTATGGGAGAATGTCGCCCATGCTGCTTCCAGCCTTGGGTCTTCTTCCCCAACCGGGGCTATGAAGGATATGTATGAAGAGAGACAGGGGGATCTGAATGATTACCTGGACAGTTTCCCCTTCCAGTCCGGTCAGCGCGGATTGATCGCCCTGATCAGGGGGAGAGTCGCCGGTTTCGACCTGGTCTCCCGCGAGTCCGCCTACCGGGATCTCCACGACAAGCTCGTGAAGAGCTATGCCCTTGACGCGCTCATCTCTTCGCGGGGGCGGCGTAGCCGGAATGGTAACAGCAAGGGAACCCCGGAAGAGAAAAACCGGCTCCTGGAAAAAGCAAAGGCATTCCTTGATGCCACGGGTTCCTGCGAGGAGAAAAGATACTCTTCGGTAGGTCACGGCTGGGACTACCGATTTTCCGGGAACACCGTGGTCGGATCCGCGCTGGTCTACCGGGAGACCGTGATCCACTCGGCCTTCTTTAGAAGCAGTGGGAGTGGTTCTGGGATAAATTCAGACCCAATGTCCGGTTTCCGCCGCCGCCGCACCTACCGGGAACGGTAAATCATCTGTCGCCCCCCGGCAACCGCCCGCGGCTGCCGGGCCGGGCAGAAGTTGTAGCCGCGGTCGCTGACCGCGGAACTCCGGCCAAAGTTGTAGCCGCGGTCGCTGACCGCGGAAGTTAGACCAGGTGATAGCCATAGCCGCTGCCCCTGAAAAACGAGAGAAGAGTTCGTTCATCTTTGTATTTTTAATTTGGCTATTCTGGTGTAAAATATCTAATCTAAAAAGACATTCTGCCGGCAGCCCGAGCAGAGCTGAGAGATATCTTAAACCTGAATAAAGAAGGACAACCAATGTGGATTTTTACTAAATATGGCTTTTTCAGTGCGGTTAGTGCCCGGCAGGAAGATGAAAAGTACGGCCAGGTCATCGATCCTGCCCACATCATGGTCCGGGCGAGAGCCCGGGGACATCTCGAATCCCTGAAGAAGCGGTTTCCCGACCTGCTCGGTCGGTGCGATATTCATGACTTCATCGGGACCGACTATGCCTTCCGCATCTTCGTTGACAAGCTGGTGTGGTCTCAGGTGCTTTCGGAACTGGCTGAAGAAACCGACTACGACAACTTCAAGTCCGAGGTTGCCCACCATCAAGGGAGTGCTGGAGCAGCCTACGAGCATTCGCTGCATGAGGTCTGGGCGGTGATGCACGGACTGCAGAAGTGATAAACCGGTATATGAAAAATATGCCCCGGGTTGGTTGCGTCCTATGGTCAATGAGATTGTCCGGGAGTTATAGAAGAATAAATTACCTTAACATTAATAAAGAATGTAACTGGGAGTAAACGCAGATGAAAACAGGATCAAAAGGTGAAATCGTTATTTTCAAACCAAAAGGTTGGCCATCAGGACTAAGAGTTCATTTAGATAAAGAAACAGTATGGATTACACAGGAACAGATGGTAAAACTCTTCCAAAAAACCAAGCAGAATGTCAGCTTGCATATTCGTAATATATTTAGAGAAGGAGAATTAGACGAGAAATCAGTTGTCAAGGAATCCTTGACAACTGCCCGTGATGGAAAAAATTACCGTATTAAGTATTACAATCTGGATGTCATTATTTCAATTGGTTATCGTGTCAAATCCAAACGGGGCACCCAATTTCGTATCTGGGCCACCAAGGTACTCAGGGATTACATTGTTCAGGGTTATTCTATTAACGAAAAGCGTCTTAAAGAACAAAATACCCGTCTGCGGGAACTACAGAAGACAGTTAACCTGATGGGGAGGCTATTAGAAAGAAAAGAATTGGATCAAAGCGAGACCGCAGGACTTCTTCGAGTAATAACCGACTATTCGTACGCACTCACGGTCCTCGATCAATACGATCGTGGAAAACTCAAGATTCAAAAAACCACCCGCCGGAAAAAATTCATTCTGACAGATAGTAAAGCATATCAAGCAATCACCCGGCTCGGTGAAGAACTGAAGAATCAGGGTGAAAAACTAGGGATGTTCGGGGCAGAAAAAGACAAATCTTTCAAAGGTTCCCTGGGAGCGATTTACCAGACCTTTGATGGCAAGGAATTATACCCCAGTGTCGAGGAAAAAGCAGCCCATCTCCTTTATTTTGTAACAAAAAATCATTCCTTCGTAGACGGCAATAAACGGATCGCTGCTTTTCTATTCATCTGGTATCTGGATGCGAATGGGGTTCTTTATAGCGAGGGGAGAAGAAAACGAGTCGGAGATAATGCTCTGGTAGCTCTAACCCTACTGATTGCCGAGAGTGCCCCGGAATATAAAGATACTATTACCAAGGTGATAGTGAATCTGATTAACAAGGAGAACCAGTAATGGGATTGCTGGCATGAGTGGAAGTGATCTTTCTTCAGTTCCTCAATACCCGCAAAAGAGCAAAGGGTAGACTTGACCCCTGTTCCACGGAATTAACTTCCGGGTAATTATTTTGCTACGCCCAATTTTTCTCTTGACTGTCAGAAAATAGTATACTATTTTCTGACATATATTAATGGAGAATACTATGCAATCAGTTGCAGATAAGATTATTAAGAGAATTAGAGGCAAAGGGAGGGGTAATGTATATTCTAATAAGCAATTTTTGGATCTCGGGAGTCGTGCCGCGGTTGACAAAGCTTTATCCAGACTCGTTATACGCGGAGTAATTCGACGGCTTAAACCTGGTATTTATGATTATCCCCGGGTTAATCCCAACCTGGGTGGTGTTCTTTCTCCATCCCAGGATAAGGTAGCTCAGGCGATTGCTAAGAAGAACGGAACCCGGATTCAACCATCCGGTGCTCACGCGGCCAATATTTTGGGTCTTACTAGCCAGGTGCCCGCCCGGAAAGTTTTTCTCACCGATGGTAAACCAAGGACTATCAAAATTGGACGACAAACGCTTGTGTTCCGACATGCCGCGCCTAAAACTATGATTCATAGCAAAAAGCCTTGTAAGATAGTTATCCAAGCTTTGCGTTATCTGGGCCGGGATGGTGTAAATAAATCTGTGATCAGAAAACTTCGTAATTCACTCTCTTCAAAAGACAAATCCGATTTAGTTGAAAATGGAAAATATGCCCCGGATTGGTTGCGTCCCGTAATCAACGAGATTGTCCAGCCGCAATAGAAGGCACTTCTATGGATACCGTTGCACAACTTAGTAAGAGAGAACGGATCGATTTATTCCAAGAGGCATCTGCCCGTAAAGGCAATATGTCTCCGGCTATTGTTGAGAAAGACTTTTGGGTGTGCTGGACGCTCAAACGTCTTTTTACAGTGACGGATAACTTCCCCCGATTCATATTCAAGGGAGGAACTTCGCTTTCGAAGGTTTTTAAACTTATCGGCCGCTTTTCTGAAGATATCGATTTATCCTGCAATCGTGGCGATTTAGGATTCGTCGGGGAAAAAGATCCCAGTAAAAATATGAGCGGTAAAAAAAGAGAAAGGCTTCTGAATGAGTTGGAAGCTTCATGTGTGGAATATATAGCGGATAGCTTAATCCCGGCTCTCAGAGAAAAATTTTCGACCATAATAGGCAATCCTCAAGAAGTTGATCTTCCTTGGAGCCTTGCGATAGACAAGGAAGATCCGCAGACGATTCTTTTCAGTTACCCCGCCGCAGTACCTGAGAGTGAGACTGGTATACTTCCCTATATTCAACCGGTAATCAGGCTTGAAATCGGGGCTCGCTCAGATCAATGGCCATCGGGAGAATATGATATCCAACCATACGCAGCAGAAGTGTTTCCCGAGTTGTTTGAAGTTTCTTCTTGTTCAATCAATACACTTCAGGTTAAACGCACTTTTTGGGAGAAGGCTACATTACTTCATGCTGAATTCTATCGTCCTCCAGGGAAGAAGATAGGCGACCGATTATCACGCCATTATTATGATCTTGCTTGTTTGGCCCAATCTCCAATCAGAGGTGAGTTAATACAAGATCTTGATTTGCTTGAAGCAGTTGTTAGTCATAAAAACATCTTTTTCCGTTCCGCGTGGGCTTCTTATGAAACTGCTCGGGTGGGAACATTTCGGCTTATGCCGCCAAGTAATAGAATCCACTCTCTCAAAATTGATTATAGAAAAATGGAAGAGATGTTTTTTGAAGAACCCCCTCCATTCGAATCTATTATTGAGACATTGGAAAAGCTTGAACACGAAATCAATGATAAATAAATAATAGCGGGATATATCTTTTAGGAGGAGTTGAAGGGGATGAGAGTTAACTACTAAACTACTCATTGAGATGAGGAAAAGAAGAAATACGGTCGGTCCCGAATCGCCGGTAAGAAAGGCAAAAGATAAACCGGTATATGAAAAATACTACCGGTGTCGGAATTGTGGACATGAGTGGAAGTGATTTTCAATAGGAGGACATGATGAATATGAAGCTGGTTATAATATCAGTTATTTCATTTTTCCTATTATCTGGAATATCCCTTGCCGGAGATAGTTCCGGCCATAGAAAAAAATATAATTATGAGAGACGGGCACCTAAATATAATTATCAGAGACGGTCGCCTAAATATAATTATCAGAGATACTGGAATAGGAATGGTTACTGTAATCGCAGGTTTCGAAGGTGTCGTTCCGGTCAAATACATAGGAGTTCCAGGACCAAATAGAAGAATGTTTATTAAAGATGTGGTCACCGGAAAAATAGTCAACTAAACTCATTCCAGGATACGCAGATGGAATCCAAAGGAGGCAGCGATGTCCAGCGAATGTCCCAGTTGTGGAAGTATGAACATCGACTCGTTTACCAGAACAGTCAAAAATGATGGCGGTGGTTTCTTTGGTGGAGGCGGTGGAGGGATCTTTGACTCGTTAACTGGGGGCGGTGGAGGAGGAGGCACTACCGAAGAGTTGTATTATCAGTGCCAGGACTGTGGACACGAGTGGAAGTGAGAACCCCCATCCTGAATCGTGGGTCATCTAATTCCTCACTGGCTGTCAAAGTTAAGCAATAAGTAGACTTGACCCCTATTTACTCAACAATCGCCTCGATCATCTCTATTCCTCTCTATGCCATTGAGAGTACAGGATACCTGGCCGTCTAAGTTGTTGAATACCTAATCGGCCACGTGTATTATCAATTTTTCACCCTCCATTCTTTCCATTCACCATTTTTACCCGGCGATGATTGAAAATCATCCCCGCAAACTCCCGATAGAGACCGGGCCCGTGGGACTACTGGTTTTGCGTGTCCCACTGATTATTTTCCCGTCAACTGTCAACCGTCAACTGTCAACCGTCCCCCGTCAACCCTCCTCTCATCATTTTTACCCCGAGGTGCCATATGCACTTTTCGGGGCCCCATTTTTCGGGCTTCAACGATCTTCAACGTTCTTTCCTTTCAACGTCCCTTCTTTTCAACGTCCTTCCCCCTTATCCCTATTGTTATGATTGAGATATTGCAAAATACTTACATTAAATGTAAGTATTTTGCAATTATACCCTTGACTCCTTCAACATAATCCTTACATTTACTGTAAGGATTATGCTGATATGAAAAGAGATCCCAGAGATAATGAAAGAAGGCTTCTTGAGATAGCCCATACCCAGGGAGGCTATTTTACTGCCGCTCAAGCTCTGCGATCGGGATATTCCTATCGGCAGCAGCATTTTCACCGCGAGCGAGGGAACTGGCTATATATCGACAGTGGTCTCTTTCGACTTCGAAGTTATCCCGATTCACCACACGAAGATCTAATCCATTGGTCCCTCTGGAGTCGCAACCGAAAGGAAGATCCCCAGGCAGTGGTATCACATGAGACGGCTCTTGCTCTTTATGAGCTTGGTGATGTTATGCCCGCTAAAATCCATCTTACTGTGCCGCCAACCTTCCGGAAAAAAATGCCCCCGGGCTGCGTTTTTCATAAAGCCCGGCTGAGACCCGATGAAATTGAGAGTCGTCCAGGTTTCTTCCTGACTACTCCGCTAAAGACCATTCTGGATGTAGCTGCAAGCTATCTCAGCCCGGATCTTCTTGAAGGTGTCATTGACGATGCCCTGAAAACAGGCATGGTAATGAAGCGTCAACTTCTGGAATCGGATATGTATTCCGAGCCCGGAAAACGGATCGCGGAAGCGCTGAAAATTGCAGAACGAAGGAGAACAACTTATGCCTGACCCACGAATCTATGCTAATCAAGAAGCTTTTCGCCAAGCTTTGGGAGAGAGGTTAAAACAACGCTCTCAAGAAAACGGAATTGATTTGAACCGACTTTATAAACAAGTTGCCTTCGAACGCTTGCTTGCTCGCTTCTTTAATGAAGATTCACCCAGGTGGCTGCTTAAAGGAGGCTATGCCATCGAATTGTGGCTTGGTGGAGGGGCCCGGGCTACTAAAGACATAGACCTGACGATCCCACACCTGACCTTTATCTCCAAGAAAGATGCCGATAATTTAGTTGTTATCCGGGAGTTGCTTCAGGAGAAAGCAGCTCAAGATATGGGCGATTATTTTCAGTTCTTCATCGGGGAAAAAATCCTAGAACTTCATGATGCGCCGGCCGGTGGAGCCCGTTTTCCGGTTGAAGCCCGCCTCGCGGGTAGAACCTTTACTAAATTCCATCTGGACATCGGAATCGGAGATGAAGTTATCGGGAAGATCAAATGGCGTACAGGCCATGAACTTTTGAGTTTCGCCGGGATATCTCCGGCTCGAATCGCGCTTATTCCCGTGGAACAACAATTTGCCGAGAAGATCCACGCTCTAACAAAACCTCGCGGAGAAATCCCCAATTCTCGGGTTAAGGATCTGGCTGATCTGGTTCTTCTTATCGAATATGGATTACCTGAGGCCGGCGTTGTCGTTCAAGCGATCCGGGCAACATTTGACCGAAGAAATACGCATACAATCCCGATGAATTTAAAAATGCCACCCAAGGAATGGGAGCCGGTATACAAAAATTTTGTTCGGGATTTCAATCTCCCGGCTACATCTATCAATGAGGCTTTTGAGCGAGTAACAACCTATTGGAAAACTCTTTTTAAGGATTAACTAGGCCAAATAAAGTATCAAAACGTCCCCGCTCCAGGTATTAAAAAGAGCACATTTCTCTGCCTTCCATTTATGCCGCCGCTGATCATCCCTCCGTCCCCATGGGTTATTTTTCTGTCAACTATCAACCGCCAACCGTCAACCCTTCTCTACCTATCCCCCATCCCTTAAGTCAAATGTCAAGACGCGACACCCTTTGTTTTAAGCTGCCAGAGGTACTTTTTGGGGGCCCATTTTCGGGCTTCAACGATCTTCAACGTCCTTTCTTTTTAACGTTCTTATGCTTCAACATCCCTTCTTTTCAACGTCCTTCCCCCTATTCTCCATTCCCCACTTCTCACTGCCCATAAAACTTTCTCCTTACATATTAATTCGAAGATGTTATAATGCGCTTTTCGGTTTCTCTTTATTCGGCCCCCGTGGGCCCGACAAAAAAATTTTGTCTGGATGAGACGGGAGTAAGGTGGTTGAAGGCGAATAACTTTTCTTATCCGCCATAGCTTTAGCGAAGGAGGAAGGCACTCAATTTGTTCTATCTTTGGAGAAATTTAGGTAAACCCACGCGGAAGAGAAAATCCCGCAAGCTGTCCAGTAGCAATGTCCGCAAGCGGTCCAGTGGCAATTCCCATAAGCGGACCAGTGGCTATTCCCCGAAGATCCTGCCGTATCCGACGGTGACTGTCACGGTTGAGGTAATCGTTCAGACCGAGAAAGCGCTCAGGATCAAGAATGACCGGGATGAAACCGCTTGGATCCCGAAAATCTGGGTCATTACAAAGAAGGAGCTCAGCGAGCATACCTGGGAGATCGAGATTGAGAAACAGAATTGGAAAGATAAATTCCCCGGGAAACCGAAGGAGAGGTTAAGTCCTTGTTCCAATAATTCCAAAGGTAAGCAATAAGTAGACTTGACCCCTATTTTTTTAGACGGAAGTCCTGCCCCTTGTAGCCGAGGTCGCTGACCTCGGCCGTGACCTCTGCCGTCATCGACTGCGGATACAACTTCGGCATCCTTGCCCCCTATTTTTTATAAATACT
>Ga0208279_1001520_pt1 | contig 12417 bp, 8 predicted proteins | sample AntAceMetag02UKM_FD_184766 | JGI IMG/M metagenome (GOLD analysis project Ga0208279, IMG submission 184766) | Saline lake microbial communities from Ace Lake, Antarctica - Antarctic Ace Lake Metagenome 02UKM (SPAdes) (version 2) | ecosystem: Environmental > Aquatic > Non-marine Saline and Alkaline... | reverse complement strand
TCGCCGCACTTCATAACCATTGCGACCATCTCGTCTACGGAAAGATTCTTGGTGGTAGAGTCAAGAGCTTCCATCAGAAAAGCATAAATCTCGTCTTTTTCCAGGCCCAGAACGGCGGCATGATCTGCATAAGCAGCCACTCCCTTAAGACCGATAATCAAAAGTTCCCTTAATGAACGCACATCTTCATTTTCCGTGGCCAGAATGCCGACGGATTTTGCTTTTTCAGAAAACTCATCCGGGCCGGCAGGAATCCAGGTGGCCGAATGGTGCAGTGTTTCTATAAAATCCTTGCCCTTTCGTTCCTTATAGGCGGCTATAAATTTGTCTTTAAGGGCATCCCGTCGTTTCAGTGCATCTTTAATCAGATCGACAAAGCAATCGTCATCCCAGTTGGCATTGGTGATGGTTGTAAAAAGACCGCGGGCCACAAACAGCCCGGTTTTCTTATCGTTGATTCCAAACTCTTCGGCTTTTTTCGCCCAAACCGCAATTCCCCGCAGCGCGTATATCAAAAGGTCCTGCAGGTTGGCGGTCTTTTCCGGTTTGCCGCAAACTCCCTTAACTGTGCAACCCGTGTTCTTTGCTGTTTCCTGACATTGAAAACAATACATAATGATTCCTCCCTGTGATTAAATAATTGTTGTTTACACTCTGTTAATTCTTCCCTATTTTATTCATTACCCCGTTAAAACCTCAAAACCATCTTTATCACATCATCGTTCTAACCTGGGCTCCGACCATAGCTTTTATAGGGTGACGTACATACTTGTACAGTCTCCTCTCCAATAGTTTTATTAATTAACTGGAGCAATTGGTTAAGGTCCAAGTAATATTCATAGGCAACATCTGCCAAGGTGTGAAATTCCTCTGCGGAACAGCCTACACACAACAATCCCCTGTCAATAAATACATGCAGGGCCTATGGGTGATGTTGCAAGAGTACTTTGACAGTTGTATTCGATTCTATTTGTGCTTTACCTTTCACCACTTCAGATACCTTCTTTTTTAACCCATAAAGGTTTTTTAGTTATTTACAATCCGGGTTCCTTAATTGTCGCTGCTTTAACTTAAAATCAAACAAAAACAAACTGTCCGGTCGACAATTCGTTATTCATACCTATATATATAACACTTATATATTCCGGTGTCTTTGCGCTGGCGCAAACAAGATGAATTTTTTTAAGTTGAGCAAAAAAAGGGGAAGGGTTTCGGTCAACCAATTTCAGCAAACTTGACCAAGGCGTGAGGATTAGTAACAACAATCTGCTCTCTACCCGACTTAATCCAGCCTTTTTTTCCCAGAAGCTAAGAGTACGGCTCACCGTATACTGGGTTGTACCGGTATAATCGGCCAAATCTTTGCGGCTGAGTCGGAAATCAATTTGGACACCTGTGCTGATTTCGTGGGAAGACTTTCTCATGATACGTAAAAATGCACGTGCAACGCGCTGTTCCACCTGCTCTGCGCAAAGTTCAAGGTAGCGGGTTTGCAGTTCATCAATGCGATCAAGAGCAAATCCAAGCATGTTGACAGCCAGTGGAGCATATTCCAGCATGAGTTTCAGCATAGTGTCTTTGTCCCAGCCCACTACCTCCGCATCACCAACGACTATTGCCGTAACCGGATAGTCCTTCTCCTGAAAAACCGAGACAGCTGCGGTCAACTCACCGGAATCTATATACCGAAGAATGGCCTCTTTACCTTGTTCGTGAAGTTTAACCAATTTGAAACGACCTTTCAGCACAAAATAGCATTTTAACGCGGGATCTCCCTCGTGAAAAAGCGATTCACCAGAACCTAGAAGGCGGCGATGCCCACGGCAGAAAATATCGCCCAGTTTCTCTGGAGCTATACCGACAAATAAATCAGATTGCGAATAAGCGTCTAAAGAGTAAAGTTTTTCATTCATAGTGGAACCTTTGAAGCGTTTTTATGGATCCTGATAATAGAAAAATCAGCCTGTAGGAAAGACAATATTAGACAACTATCAAAAACGCAACACATTCTGAGAATTTCATTAAATACACCAGTAATATAAAAAAATAGGTTATTTGGAACAACTCATGAACTCAATTCTGGGATTAAGATATAAACTCTAAAAAAATGATCTTCAAAACCCTTTAAACCTCATTGCGACCGTCCGTCTCTTAAAAATAGAATGAAAATGTGGAGTTATAACAACACCTTACAAGTCCGAGAATTTCTAAAATCTCCCCGGCCCGGGTTAATATTATTTATTATGTTATTACAGCTACTTAGAATATTTTGTCGCCCAAACACCGTCCATCTAATACCTTATAATCAAAATATTAGAAACTGAACATCCTATCAGCGCAGTCATATTTATTGTTGTCAACACCTGGTTTATAAACATTGATTTAAAAAAAACTATGACCTATTGTAAGCATGGCACAAAAAATATACCGATATAAATAATTTTTTAAGGAGCCAACCGCATGCCATCTGTTATTCAATATTATGAGGGCATCGGATCGGTTGCTGTCATCGGAAACTATGTGCCCCGCCAGTGCGGCATTGCAACCTTCACTACGGATCTGGTTGATGGTCTGACAGCAGAAGCTCCCGACATAAATTGCTGGACGGTTGCCATGAATGACACCCCCGGAGGATATGCCTATCCCGAGAAAGTCCGCTTCGAGATAAACCAGAATACACTGACCGACTACAGTATTGCTTCCGAGTTTCTCAATATTAGTCAGGCCGATATTGTCTGCGTGCAGCATGAATACGGCATTTTCGGCGGCCCGGCCGGCAGCCATCTGCTGAGACTTCTCGGGGAACTTCGCATGCCGGTGGTAACAACGCTGCATACTGTTCTGAAAGATCCTGCCCCGGAATATCGTGAAGTCATGCGCACGCTGACTGCTCTGTCCGACAAATTGATCGTCATGAGCCAGAAGGCTGTTAGTTTTCTTAAAGAGATCTACAAGGTGCCTGAAGAAAAAATTGCCTTTATTCATCACGGCATTCCTGATACGCCGTTTATGGACCCCAACTATTACAAAGATCAGTTCGGCGTGGAAGGCAAGAAGGTTCTGCTCACATTCGGCCTGCTTTCCCCCAATAAAGGCATTGAAACCATGCTTCATGCGCTTCCTGAAGTTATAAAAAAACATCCGGATGTTACATGTATTATCCTGGGGGCAACCCATCCGCATGTTTTAAAATCCCAGGGAGAGGAATACCGTATCAGCCTGCAGCAGCTCGTGCTCAAACTGAACATCAGCGATCATGTCATATTTCAAAACCGTTTTGTTGAGCTGAAAGAACTATGTGAATTTCTAGGCACCGCTGATATTTATATATCTCCCTACCCGGAAGAAGCCCAGATCACTTCCGGCACACTGGCCTATGCCATGGGGACCGGCAAGGCCGTCATTTCAACTCCCTACTGGTATGCTACCGAGATGCTTGCAGAAGGACGGGGCAGAATTGTACCCTTCAACGATCCTGATGCCATGGCCGAACAGATTATCGACCTGTTAGATAACGACACCGCCCGTCACATAATCCGCAAAAAAGCCTATACCTTCAGCCGCGAGGCAATCTGGAAAGAGGTTGCCCGAAAATATCTCGGGGTCTTCAGCGAGGTCAGGACCGAGCGTGCCAGGCATCCCCGCCCTCGGCACACATACGTAGAAAACATCAAATCCATCACAAAATTTGAGCTTCCAGAACTGAAGCTTGATCACCTGAAAACCCTGACCGATGATACCGGCATTTTACAGCATGCCACCCATACCATCCCCAACCGCGAGCATGGCTACTGCACCGATGATAATGCCCGGGCACTTATGGTTGCTGCCATAGGTCATAAATACCTCGCCACAGACAACAAGCTTTTTGATTCTCTCACCAATCAATATCTCAGCTTTCTTCTGTATGCTTTTAATGATGAAACCGGTCGTTTTCGCAATTTTATGAGCTTTTCGCGCCAATGGATGGAGGATTTGGGGTCCGAGGATTCCCACGGCAGGGCACTCTGGGGTCTTGGCAAGGCTGTCGCTGTTCTTGAAAATCCCGGACAACTGGCATTGACCACGACCCTTTTTAACCGGGCGTTGAAAGCTGCTGAACATTTTGTTTCCCCCCGCGCCATTGCTTTTACACTTGTGGGCATGCACGCTTATCTTTCTAAGTTCTCAGGCGACAGCGAAGTACGCAGGATTCGTGAATTCCTTGCAAACAAGCTTTTTAATAAGTTCAAAAACAATGCAAAAAAAGACTGGCCCTGGGCAGAGGACTCCTTAACCTATGCCAATGGCAAGCTGCCCCATGCGCTGCTGCTGTGCGGCCAATGGTTGGAACGTAGTGATATGACAGATATGGGACTCAGATCCCTCAAGTGGCTGCTCACTCTTCAAACCGAAGAAGGCCACTTTGTCCCCATCGGCAGTAACGGATGGTATGAAAAAGGAGGCTCCCGGGCCCGTTTCGACCAGCAGCCAATCGACTCTAATTCCATGATCGAGGCCTGTGTCGAAGCTTTCAACATCACCCGGGACAAAACCTGGATCAGCAGCGCGGTTATGTGCTTTAACTGGTTTCTGGGACAAAACGACCTGAACATGCCCCTCTATGACGCCAAGACCGGCGGCTGCCGCGACGGTCTGGAGGCTGACGGCATCAACCAGAATGAAGGCGCCGAATCGACACTCGCCTGGCTGCTCTCACTGATGACCTTGCAAAAACTTTATGCCGATGAGATTTTAAAACAGTCATCACAACCCGCCATTTAGACAAAAAGGAATAACTATGAGAATCGGGATGCTTTCACCCATTGCCTGGCGAACACCGCCCCGACACTACGGCCCCTGGGAAAGCGTGGCTTCACTCATAACCGAGGGCCTGGTAGCACGGGGCCATGATGTGACCCTTTTTGCCACCGAAGATTCACAGACAAGCGCCAAACTCAATGCTGTATGTGCGAAGGGTTACGAAGAAGACCCCGGAATTGTGCCTAAAGTGTGGGAGAGCCTGCATATTGCGGAACTCTTTGAACATGCAGACGACTTTGACATCATCCACAACAATTTTGACTTTCTACCCCTGACCTACACCGGCCTTATCAAGACCCCGGTGATAACCACCATACACGGTTTTTCATCACCCGGAATCCTGCCGGTTTTCAAAAAGTACAATAAAAAGGTTTTTTATGTTTCCATCAGCGATGCCGACCGCTCTCCGGATCTTGACTATATCAAGACCATCCATCATGGCCTTGACATCAACCAGTTTGATTTCCAGCCTGACCCGGATGACTATCTGTTGTTTTTTGGCCGCTTTCATCCTGACAAGGGAGCAAAAGAGGCCATCGAAATTGCAAAAGCCTGTAATAAAAAACTTATCATGGCCGGCATTATCCAGGATAAAAATTATTTCAAAAAGCATGTCGAACCTTTTATTGACAATGACAGGGTTATGTACCTCGGCAGCGCTGACCCGGTCAAGCGCAACAGTCTGCTTGGGAAAGCAAGTGCGATGCTTCATCCCATAAATTTTAATGAGCCTTTCGGACTTTCCGTTATTGAATCAATGGCCTGCGGTACCCCGGTTATTGCAATCAACCGCGGCAGCATGCCCGAACTTATCCAGAATGACAAAAACGGGTTCCTGGTCTCAAACATTGATGAGGCTGTCAATGCAGTTGACCGGATTAAAGAAATTGACAGAAAATGCTGCCGAAAAACAGTTGAAAACAATTTCACAGTAGATTGCATGGTGGACAAATATATTGACGTTTACGAACAGGCCCTTGAAAAGACAGAACAGGAGGACCATCGGCCATGGGGCTATTATAAAATTCTGGCCGATGCGGATAACTACAAAAGCAAAGAAATTGTCGTTTTCCCTGAAAAACGCCTGAGCCTTCAGCGGCACCGGCAAAGGGATGAACACTGGTTTCTTCTTGAAGGTCATGCTGAAGTAACGCTGAATGACAGTATGCTGAAGCTCAACCCCGGAGAATCGGTAAATATACCCAGATGTTCACTCCACAGGATAGAAAACACCGGTTCAGAAAAGGTTGTTTTCATAGAGGTTCAGACAGGGGACTATTTTGGTGAGGATGATATTGAGCGCCTTGAAGATGATTTCGGTCGATCATAGATAGAATGAAAATTGGTTTTATACAGCCGGACGGCTGATTTTCTGAGATACGGCCGTTCTTTTCGAACTTTGAATTTTAGCCGGTTTAGTCTAAAAACAATTATAACCTAATAATATTACTACCGGAAAACATATGCCGGCAACAGATAACTTAGTTAAAAGATACCCCCAAAACCCAATCCTCACCCGGGATAATGTGCCATATGATGTTGGTACAGTTCATAATGCCGGAGTTGTTAAGTACAATAATCAGTACATCATGCTTTTCAGGTCCCATCTTAAAAACGGGCGATCCATCATCGGCCGGGCTGACAGTAATGATGGTTTTTCGTTTAAGGTTAACCCAACCCCATTTCTCACTCCTGCAACGGACAGCATCTTTGGAGAGTATGAAGAATTCGGTGTCGAAGACCTGCGTATAAACCCGGTTAAGGATGAATATCTTCTCACCTACAGCGCATACTCCCGGCACGGGGTTCGTATTGCGCTTGCCCGCACAAAAGACTTTGAAAGCATTGAGCGCGTCGCACTGATCACTCAGGCCGATCTTCGTAACGTGGTTATTTTCCCTGAAAAATTCAACGACCGGTATGTGCGTCTGGACCGGCCCCATTCGGAGATCTCGCCCTGGTCAATATGGATTTCCTATTCACCTGACCTTGTTCACTGGGGTGACTCAAAAGTGATTATAAAACCTATTCCCTATCACTGGGATGAAATGAAAATTGGTCCCGGCGCACCGCCATTTAAAACGGAAAAGGGCTGGCTTTCCATCTATCATGGTGTTTTTAAAACCATGGCCGGTGCGGTCTATCGCCTGGGTGCTGCCCTTCACGACCTGGAAGATCCGGCCAAAGTGATCGGCGTTTCAGATGAATGGATCCTTCAGCCGGAGGATCCCTGGGAGGTGAGCGGATATGTACCCAATGTTGTTTTTTCCTGCGGCGCTGTTCCGGAGGAGGATGGTACGGTAAAAATATATTGGGGCGGTGCTGACACAGTTATGTGTGCCGGCACGGCAGTGATTGACGATCTGGTACAGTTATGTCTAACAAAAACTCGGCCGCCGCTGTAGTTTTTTAAACGGTGCAAAACTCATATGAATATGCAAAAGCTATGAACGTAAAAAACAATCTGAAACCAAAAGTAAAAAGAAAAAAGAAAAAGATTCTTGGGGACTCTTCCCGCGTGATAACCCGCCTTCATGTACCTGACGGCATTCATCGTATACGAAAAATCATGGAACGCATCATAGATCTGCCTGACACGGAAGCTGAAAATCTTCTCGAACAAATCATGCTTGATTTTTCCGAGCGGCACAAAAACATTAAGAGCCTTTTAGAAAAAAATTTAAATGCAGTAATAGAGTATATCCCTCGAGACACAATTCTCAGTCCAACTAAAAAGACGCTTATCGGCGCCTATTTTACCATGGAATATTCCATTGAATCTGCTGCTCTTTTTAATCCCTCAATCGTCCTCCACCCCGATCAAAAAGGTTTGGACACCGGCTGTTTACGTTTCATTATGAGTCTTCGCGCGACCGGTGAAGGGCATGTTTCTTCGATTGTATTTCGCAGCGGCATTCTTGACCAGAGCAATACCTTCCTGTTCGATCCGGTCAGCAAGTATGTTGAAACCGCGGATATCCATTTATATTCGGTTTACGACCGGCATCTGTTCCAGCTGAAACTCAATGAAATGAATGCCTGCAATGAAGTAACCGCTCATATTCTTGACCAGCTGCCCAGAAATTTCACGTATAATGAACTAAAAGAAAAAATTAGTGCGCTTTACGAAACCCCTGTTTTTTCCGAGATACACCAAAACGAAACCTTTGAGATTATGAACTGGCTTGCCAATTCAAATTATGAGATGAGTTTTAGGCCAGACCACCTCATATCCGAACGGGTTATCTTTCCTGTTTCGGAAAATGAAAGCAGCGGCATTGAAGATGCCCGGTTCGTACAGTTCTTTAATGAGAATGGCGAGATTACCTATTATGCGACCTATACAGCCTATAATGGCTTTAAAATCCTTCCGCAGCTGATTGAAACAAAAGATTTTATTAAATTTAATGTTATAACACTTAACGGCAAAGCCGTTCAAAATAAAGGAATGGCTCTTTTTCCCCGTAAAATTAATGGTCGTTACATTATGCTCTCGCGCCAGGACGGTGAAAACAATCACATCATGTTTTCGGACAATATCCATTTCTGGCAGGAATCCAAAATTATCCAGGAACCAAAACGACCCTGGGAATTCATTCAGATCGGCAACTGCGGATCACCCCTGGAAACCAATGAAGGATGGATCGTACTCACTCACGGAGTCGGTCCCATGCGCCAGTACTGCATTGGTGCCATGCTGCTTGATCTTGACAATCCGGCAAAGATCATCGCCCGTCTGGAGGAACCGCTGCTTGTCCCTCATGAAGAAGAGCGCGAAGGGTATGTTCCCAATGTTGTATATACCTGCGGTGCACTCATACATAATAATGAACTGGTTATTCCATATGCCATGTCTGATATCACTTCCGGCCTTGCCACTGTCGATGTAACTGATTTAATCAATTGCATGCACAAGCTAGCTTGAAAATTCAATTCGAATCTTTTCAGATATTAAAATTCTGTTTTTATATTTGCGCTGATATTTTTCTTTGACAGTCCGTTTACCCTCCGTCAATTTCTGATAATCATATATAATAAAGTAATTACAATAGCTTAAAAGCTAGAATAGGGTTTTGACTCCCACCGCCGCCACCATACTTTATAAAAAAATCAAGAACTTCGTACCGCATTCCCACAAAAAAAGACCGCCAGTATAGCGGCGGTCTTTAAATTTTAATCACATTACCAAACAGCAGTTTTCAACATTTAATCTTTGCTAACCTTATCCTGCACGTTGTGATTACCAAAGACTATCTGAGGCATTAAACCCTGCGCTAAAATTTTTCTCAGTGCAGATCTTTTGCAGCTCTCTTTTTTGCGTACGCTTCTGAAATTAAATAAGCAACTAACAACACAGAAAATGCGGCTACAACAAATTTCCATAAACCTAAATAAATCATTATTACCAGAAAAGCTGCGATAAAAATAATTTCCATAGTTTACTCCTCCCTGCAATAGTGTTTTCTGGATAGATTCAACCCATAAAACCAATTCCGTACGTTACTTACAAATGATGTTTGATTCGGAGCAAGGGGTTTCCCTCTATTTCGTTTGGGACAACCCCACCATTATTCCAACCCATCATTGTTAGCCTTACTTTTTCGGTCTGGGCCACAGCATAGCAACTAAGAATCCAACATTTAACGCCGTAGCAGCCAGCACACAGAAACCCGCAAGCCCTATCAGAAGAATCTTCGGATAGGTAAAAACGGCAGCAGCCAGACCAATCAGGCAGAGTACGATTACAAGGGTGCGAGCGATCTTCTTTTTGGCTTCGATTTTTATTGTCGTGGGGGCATTTTCAAAAATCAGGTTTTCGTTCATTGTTGTTGTTTGATACATGGCATTCTCCTTTTCTTTAAGTAATAAGTATTATTAAATTCATTTGATCTTTACTTATTTATTTTGCAAGGGACGTGCCAAGAACGAGGGCTTTACAGGAAGGCATTTTTGATATAAAAACAACGAGTTTAATATAAATTAGACAAATCTTTTCACCTGCAGGACTGAAACAGACTGCAAAATATTTTTACAGCGCGTAAATTTATTTGGCTGAAGGCAGGGAAAGTTGATCTACTGCGGAGGATCTTTTCTCACAGAGGCTGCAATGGACAAACCATATTTCTCAATTTTGGTCTGGAGGGTGGGACGGGAGAGTCCCAGCAGCTTTGCGGCCAGGGTCTGGTTGCCCTGAGTATGTTCCAGGACATCATGGATAACGATCTCGGTAAAGCGGTCATTCAATTTGGCAAACAGATTAGATTCCCCGGGATTCCGCAGCATCTGGCGAACCCAATCTTTAATAACGGCCTCGACATCAACTAAATCCTGTTCAGGTTCAGAAGCATGAATAATCCTGGAAATATCATCAGCATCGACCGGCCCCCCGCGACTAAAGAGCAAAGCCTTTTGAATGGTATTGGCCATTTCACGAACATTACCCGGCCAGGAAAAACTGCGCAGCAGGTCCTGAGCCTCATCGGTAATTCCGGGATTCGGTATTGCCGTTTCTAAAGACATTTTCTTCAGAAAATAACGTGACAGCAGGGGAATATCCTCACGGCGCTCCCGTAAAGGCGGCAGGTTGATTGTCACCACATTTAACCGGTAATACAGGTCCTCCCGGAACAGGCCCTGGGCCACACATTCCTCAAGATTCCGGTGGGTCGCAGCAACAATGCGCACATCCGCCTGGATCAGCCCGCCGCCGCCGAGACGCTCGATGGTTTTTTCCTGAAGCAGACGCAAAATCTTAGCCTGAATCGTAATAGGCATATCACCAATCTCATCAAGAAAAAGGGTTCCCCCCACGGCCTGCTCGACCTTACCCACACGCCTGCGGGTCGCCCCCGTAAAGGAACCCTTTTCATAACCGAACAGCTCAGACTCCAGCAGTGTTTCCGGAATAGCCACACAGTTAATTATCAGAAACGGACGCTCACAGCGCTGACTGTACTGATACAGCGCACGGGCCACCAGTTCTTTTCCGGTACCGGACTCCCCCCGAACAAGAACCGTAGTGTCGGTAGGCGCTACCCGGCCAATCGCTTTATAAACTTCCTGCATGGCCGTACTTTTACCGACCATCGCCTCCTCGGCATCCTCATCCTGAACAGGATCCATTTGAACCGGGGTGCGCATAAAACGGCCTGTTTCCAGCGCCTTATCAATGATCTCAAACATCTCCGGAATATCAAACGGCTTCAGTACATAATCGAAAGCTCCCAGCTTGGTTGCCTCAATGGCCGTGTCGGTGGTCCCGAAAGCGGTCATGATAATCACAGGCAGTTTCGGTTCAGTCTTTCTCATGCGCTGAAAAGCCTCCAGACCACTTATACCGGGAAGCCGAACGTCCATGACAACAAGGTCCAGGCTGGTCCCTTCCAATACACCGCAGCCCTCTTCTCCGCTGGCCGCACTCAGCACCTCATGCCCCTCTTCGCGTAGTAGGTTTTTAAAACTTTTACGCAGCTGCGAGTCGTCATCCACGATCAGGATCTTAGCCATTCCCCACCTGCCTTCCAGGAAGAATAATTTTAAATATCGCTCCTTCACCTGCATGGGGTTCCAGGTCCAGCCAGCCGCCATGCTCTTCGACAATCCGGGCAGCAATCGAGAGCCCCAAGCCACTGCCCTCCTCCTTGGTGCTGAAAAACGGGTTAAAGACCTCCCGAAAGTCTGCTGGAGAAATGCCGGGACCGCTATCCTGGATGCGGATCACCGCAACCGGTCCCCGCTGTTCATCCATTTCTTCTGATTCCCGGATGGTCATCGCCCCACCCCACCCCATGGCCTCACAGCCGTTTAAAATAATATTCACAAAAACTTCTTGCAGCTGCTCGGGGTCAAGCGCTACCGGTAAAAGCCGGTTGACGCGCAGCAGGGTCATCTGGAGGCTATGCGCGTCAAGACGCGGACGCAACAGCAGCAGGGCCTTATCCACAATATCAGACGGACTAAGAAGCTGCGTTTTCATTTTGGGAGGTCGGGAAAACTCAAGAAAATTACTGACAATGGACTCAATATGATCCATTTCCTGAGACACAACTTTCAAATCCTCTTTGGCTGTGTCTTCCGGATCCAATTTACGCCCCAGTGAAAAAAGACGCATTTTTATGGATGTCAGAGGATTTCGGATACTATGCGCCATAGCCGCCGCCAGGCGTCCCAGAGCAGCCATTTTCTCTGAACGCATCAACTGGTTTTGCGTCTGCCGCTTCAATTCCTCGTCACGCTGCCGCAGCGCGGCAGTCATGGTGTCAAACGCCTTTTCAAGCTCCCCAATCTCTGCATGCGACTGTTTTGTCAGTGTAACGGAAAAATCACCGCCTGAAATTTTCCGGGAGACCTGAACCAGCCGTTTAATGGGCCAAACAATTGTATCGGCAAACAGATTGGAAACAACCAGAACAATAACCATCCCGATGAAAGTCATGCCAAAAAAAATCATCAGGGCCCTGTTCCGGATATCATCATATTTCTGTTCCAGCATACCAACATACAGCATGCCGACGATCCGGTCATCAATATCGCGTATAGGCTCATACGCCGACACAAACCAGGCATTCACCACAAAAGCCCTGCCGATCCACTGCAGGCCCCGGCTGATCACCT
>Ga0208279_1001517_pt1 | contig 12422 bp, 9 predicted proteins | sample AntAceMetag02UKM_FD_184766 | JGI IMG/M metagenome (GOLD analysis project Ga0208279, IMG submission 184766) | Saline lake microbial communities from Ace Lake, Antarctica - Antarctic Ace Lake Metagenome 02UKM (SPAdes) (version 2) | ecosystem: Environmental > Aquatic > Non-marine Saline and Alkaline... | reverse complement strand
CAGGATAATTTGAATGATTTTTCCCGGATTGCCGCCAGGGCTTGCCGATGCGGTGTGACCAGATGTATCACAAGCTTCATGGACCATTACCCAAAAATTAAAAGACGGATTTCCTGCCTGCCCGGATTTTTGTTTGTGGATCCGCCGTTGAAAACAAAAAAGGCAATTTTAATGAAAATGGAAAAAGAACTTTCCGAAAAACATATTGATCTGTATACCTGTTGTGAAAAAGACGTACTCAACGCCCTGCCCTCAGATTCAAACATAAAAAAAAGTTCATGTATTCCAAACGATCTTTTGGTGAAAATTTTCGGGGGCAATCTTAGTTTTAAAAAAGATACCGGCCAGAGGGTAACGCACGGATGCGGATGCATGGTGTCCGTAGATATAGGATCTTATCACTTGCACCCATGCTATCACAACTGCCTGTTTTGCTATGCGAATCCGACTTCCCAAAAAAAGTTGTAGATAAAATGAAAATAGGTTCCGTTGCACTTGATAATATCACGGTGTTAGCCCCGCTTGCAGGGATTACCAATCTTCCCTTCCGGCTGCTGGCCAAAGAAGCAGGTTGTGCCCTGGTCTGCTCGGAAATGATCAGTTCCCACGGTCTGGTTTATAACTCGGTCAAAACGCATGAATTGCTCCGCAGCCAACCTGCAGAAAAACCCTTGTCCGTTCAGATATTCGGTTCGGATCGTTCGCTCATGGCCCAAGCAGCAACCATCGTTGAATCCTCGGGAGCTGACATCCTGGACATCAATCTTGGCTGTGCGGTAAAAAAAGTGCTGAAATCCGGCTCAGGCGCGGCCCTTATGAAAGAGCCCCGAAAGGTTGAGAAAATTCTTCAGGCAATCCGCAGAACGGTAAAAATTCCATTGACGGTAAAAATAAGAACCGGTTGGGACAGTTCCGGCGGCCAGGCCTTAAAAATAGCTGAAATAGCTCAAGCATGCGGTGTGGATGCAATTACAGTGCACCCGCGTACGGCAATTCAAGGGTTCCGGGGCAAGGCTGACTGGTCTCTGATTGCCGCTATTAAAAACACTGCTTCAATTCCTGTAATAGGAAACGGAGACATCGTAAGGCCTGAAGATGTATTGAAGATGCAAAACCAGACCGGATGTGATGCCGTCATGATCGGCAGAGCGGCCATCGGAAATCCCTGGATTTTTTCTCAGGCGCTTGAGCTAATCCGAAATAATAAAGTCTCATTGCCTGACCCATCCCGGCGTTTTGAAGTTATGATTCAATACGTTAAATTTTCTGTAACATACTTTGGAGAGCAGCGGGCGATCCGGATGATGCGCAGCAGGCTCGGTTGGTTTGTCAAGGGATTGCGTTACAGTAGTAGATTCCGTGAATCCATCAAACAGATTTCAACCCAAAAAGACGCCTTATGCCGGATCGAAGAATATAGATCATTTTTTATTGACAAAATTCAGCAATTAAATCAGTGTGGTTAGAAAAATTCTCAGAGATATGTTCCGCTGGGTCAGCCTCTGAAAAAAAACAGTATTTTGAAAAACTCGACAATTAAAAAATAACTCGGAGAATTATCATGAAAAATCAGCCGACTTTTGCTTTGGCACTTATGTTTCTTCTGATAATTTCTTCTGTTGGATATGGTAGCGAATATCGGGGCCAGGATGTTGTTGAACAGAAGACAAAAGGAGTCATTAACTGGAGCAGAGGAGTAATTCAAGCAAAAGGGATCGGGATTCTTGATGATAAGCTCCCTAACCGTGTCCAGGCACGTTCATCTGCTTTAAAAGATGCAACCCTGGATGCCTGCCGAAAAATCCTTGAACTCGTGAAAGGGATCAGAATCCATGGCGCTACAGTTGTCGGTGATTATTCGGGCAAAAATGATATAATTATGTCTAAAATAAAAAGCATGGTTAATAGCGCCCATGTTGTAAAAAAAGAATATTTTTCAGACGGAACCGTAAAAGTTACAATGGAAATGAAGTTAAGAGGCGGGTTTGCCCAGCTTGTTCTTCCAGCGGAAATCAAACCGTTGGAGTCCATCAGAACCATGGCCCCTGTTCACATATCACCCTCTGTTTTTACCGGATTGGTTATTGATACCCGGGGCCTTGGAATAACGCCCGTCATGGTCCCAAAAATACTTGACGAAGACGCACGTGAAGTTTATGGATCAGCCTTCGTCAGCCGTGAATATGCCGTACAGCAGGGCATGAGTGGGTATTCAAAGGACCTTGCGGCAGCTCAGAGTAATCAGAGGGTTGCAGACAATCCTTTGACGGTAAAAGGGTTGAGGACAGAAGGTGTCAAACATTCCAACGTTGTCATCAGCAACACAGATGCTCACAGGCTTCGAAGTGCTTCCGAAAATCTTTCCTTTATGAGAAAATGCCGAGTCATCATTGTGATTGAGTAAAAAGATGACCCAACAAAACTCGGCTTTTATTTTGCCCTGAAAAGCCTGGTCCTTAATTCGCTACGTTCCCATACTCCACGATGCCAGGTATTTTTTCTGTTCAGCGGTGAGGTTGTCAATTTTAACCTTCATGGAAGCCAGCTTTTCTTTGGCGATGGCCTTGTCTATTTCCTCGGGCACCGGATACACATCCTTTTCAAGTTTCTTTTTATTTTTTACCATATATTCGACACTTAACGCCTGATTGGCAAAACTCATATCCATAACACTTGACGGATGTCCCTCGGCAGCCGCAAGATTTATCAGCCTTCCATCACCTAAAACATTAATCCGCTTGCCGTTTTTCAGTATATATTCTTCAACAAAAGGCCTTATTATCCTCTGGGTTTTTGTTATGCTTTTGAGACCCTCGAGATCGAGTTCAACATTAAAATGACCGGAATTGGCCACAATAGCGCCGTCTTTCATGACCTCGAAATGTTCTTTGCGTATCACATTGATGTTCCCGGTAACCGTACAGAAAAAATTACCGATCGTTGCCGCCTGGCGGATGGGCATTACCGTAAATCCGTCCATGACCGCTTCAAGAGCGGTTGTGGGATCGACTTCGGTTACAATAACATTTCCTCCCATACCGCACGCTCTCATTGCAAGACCCTTGCCACACCATCCATAACCGCAGACCACAAAACTGGACCCTGCAATCAGACGGTTTGTGGCCCGAATCATGCCGTCCAAAGTGCTTTGACCCGTACCGTAACGATTATCAAAAAAATGTTTGGTCCGGGCGTCATTTACAGCGATGATCGGGTATTGCAAGACTCCGTCTGCCGCCATGCTTCTGAGTCGAATGATTCCGGTGGTGGTTTCCTCCGTACCCCCGTTGACGCCCTCAATGAGTTCTTGGCGCTCCGAATGGATTGTGGAAACCAGGTCGGCGCCGTCATCCATGGTGTAATGAGGTTTGAGGTCTATGGCTGAATGGATATGCTTGTAATATGTTTTGTTGTCTTCACCTTTGATGGCAAAAACAGATATTTTGTCATTCTTTACAAGGGACGCCGCTACATCGTCCTGTGTGCTCAGCGGGTTGGAGGCGCAAAGTGTCAGTCTGGCGCCGCCGGCTTTTAATGTCTGCATCAAAGAGGCGGTCTCAGTGGTAACATGAAGACAGGCTGCGATGCGTTTGCCTTTTAGGGGTTTTTCCTTTGCAAACCTTTTCTTTATATTGTTTAGGACCGGCATGCTCTGATTGGCCCATTCGACCCGCAACAGACCTTCCTTTGCCAGTTTTACATCTTTAATATCATATTCCATGGATTATTCATCTCCTTTTAGGATTCCGTTAAACAGTTAAGTTGCTGAGTGGTGAACTGATTGAAAATTTGCTTATTTCTGTCTTTCTTCTTTTTAATCATCAATTTTCAATCGTCAATCTTCAATTCCTAAAGCCCTGCCTTTTCCCTGATAACATCCACCATATTGGTTTTTTCCCATGTGAATTCAGGTTCATTCCGGCCAAAGTGCCCATAAGCTGAGGTTTTACGATAGATTGGCCGCAGCAGGTCCAGATATTCAATAATTGCTGCGGGTCTTAAGTCAAAAACTTCTCTGATAATTTCTTTTACCCGATGTTTGGGGATTACACCGGTTCCCATAAGATCTACCATCACGGAAACCGGTTCTGCCACACCGATAGCATAGGCGACTTGCAATTCACATTTTTTTGCAAGGCCGGCGGCAACAATATTTTTTGCGATATGTCTGCCCATGTATGAAGCGCTTCGATCGACCTTGGAAGGATCTTTCCCTGAAAAACATCCGCCGCCGTGACTCCCCTGGCCTCCGTAGGTATCAACAATGATCTTTCGCCCCGTAACCCCGCAGTCTCCCATGGGGCCGCCAATCACAAACTTGCCGGTGGCATTTATAAAGTATCGGGTGTCACCGTCCGTTAGCTCCCCGGGGATCACCTTTTTTATAACCTCTTCTACGATCGCTTCTTTCAACTCATCGTGAGTAATATGCGGTTTGTGCTGGGCGGCAATAACAACGGTATCCACCCGTTTCGGAGTCCCGTTTTCATATTCGATGGTCACTTGAGATTTGCCGTCAGGCCTTAAGAAATCAAGGGCTCCGTTTTTTCGAACCGTGGCAAGACGCTGGCATAATTTATGGGCATACATAATCGACATGGGCATCAATTCAGGCGTCTCATCCGTGGCAAAGCCAAACATAAGCCCCTGATCTCCGGCGCCCTGGTCTTTGAAAAGTCCTTGACCGACGTTCACCCCTTGAGCGATATCCGGAGATTGGTGATCAATACTGGTAATAACCGAGCAGGTCTGCCAGTCAAACCCCATCTGGGATGAATGGTATCCGATTTCACGGATTGTATTTCTTACAATATCAGGCAAATCTACATAACAACTGGTTGTAATTTCACCGGCGATAAAAGCCAGGCCGGTGGTTACGAGCGTTTCACAGGCAACCCTGCAGGCTTTGTCTTGTTCGATAATTGCGTCGAGAATGGAATCCGATATCGCATCTGCAACCTTGTCCGGATGACCTTCGGTCACCGATTCGGAGGTAAAAAAGAATTGTTCGTTACTCATAAAGCATCTCCTTGGTCTTCTTTTATTTTAAATTCTATTCGCTATTGATTCAGCATCATATTGTCAATCAGGCGGGCTTTTCCGACTTTGACAGCCAGAGCCATCACTACCGGCCGGTCAATGGCTTTGATATCCACAAGCGTCTCAGGGTCGCAGATGGCAATATAATCTATATCCGTCTCAGGATATGACTGTATCAGCTCTGTTGCCGCGTCAATAATCGTCGCCGCGTCTCTTATGCCACTGCTAATAAGCTCCTTTGCTTTGTGTAATGATTTGTACAGGGAAAGGGCGCTAATCCGCTGTTCGGCGGTAAGATAATTATTGCGCGAACTCATGGCCAGCCCGTCCGGCTCCCTTACCGTGGAAGCACCGATTATTTCTATGCCAAAATCGAGATCGCGAACCATCTGACGAATGACAACAAGCTGCTGGTAGTCCTTCAGGCCGAAAACGGCCACATGCGGTTTAACCGTGTTGAACAGCTTGGCAACAACGGTTGCAACACCTCTGAAGTGTATGGGTCTACTAGCGCCGCAAAGGTAATTCGGCAGGTTTTCCAGCGTAACATAGGTCTGAAAATTTTTGCCGTAAATTTCCTTTGCATCAGGGGTAAATACCGCATTCACTCCCTGTTTTTGCAGCAGCTCCAAATCTCTTTCAAGATTCTTAGGATAAGACTCCAAGTCTTCTCCTGGGCCGAACTGTGTGGGATTGACAAAAATGCTCACAACCATGTCATCTCCATATTCGTGTCCTTCTTGAATCAAAGACAGATGACCTTCATGGAGAAATCCCATGGTAGGAATGAAAACAACGGTTTTAAACTGACGGCGCATCCGGTCGGATCGCGCGCGCATCATTTTGGTTGTGGTAATAATTTCGATGGCATGTACCTTACTATATTATGTTAACCGTATTTATATTTAGAACAGACAAAATAAAACAATAATAATAAAATGTCAACTAACCGCCCACCAGGAATTTGTCAAAGTCACCTCCAACTGGTTCGGATAAAAGCGATTTTCTTTCCTGCATACGGCAATAAAATTCCAAATCACAATACTCATTTTTTTTGCTTTCAATAAAGCAAATCCCCCTTGGGGATAAAACAAAGCCCGGTAATATAGGTCAGGATTTTTGTCAGGCTCGGGCTGACGGATGCTAAAGCCCTTCGAACCGTCAGCCGGTCTACCATAGATTTGTATCAGGAAAATTCAGATTGTCGATAAAATACCGGTTAAAGTCAAGATGAGTGGACAGTTCAACATGTTCTATGGATTTAGACAATTCATTGGCCATTTGCCAGTAAGGCCTGGATAAGAGGACCATCACGGCGCCCTTGCTGGCAGCGTTGCCAAGGGACTTGATTTTGTCCGGTTCAACCGTAGGAAGCAGGCCGATTCTCATGGCACTGTAAGGGTTAACAAAATTACCCAGTGCACCCGCAAGACAAATCTGGTCAAGATCCTGAATCCCGACACCCATTTTATCCATAAGTGTCTGGATACCGGCCGCCACAGCACCCTTTGCAAGCTGAAGTTCGCGTACGTCTTTCTGGGTCAGATATATCCGCCGGTTGCCCGATGTTTCCTTTCTATACGCCACAACAAAGTCTTGAACCCCTGATTTGGTAACGACCCTCGAACTCAGATAATCATCAGCGTTTTCCCGTGGCTGCAAAATCAATCCTTGGGAATCGATAATACCGTGATGCAAAAGCACGGCCACCAGGTCTACCAGTCCGCTTCCACAAATCCCTTTTGGTAAAATGTTGCCGATAACCTGGTATTGGAGCCCCTCTTCATCAAAACTGACGCCTTCAATAGCACCGCTTTTGGCGATCATTCCCTGTGAAATTTGCGCACCTTCCAAAGCCGGGCCGGCCGCTGCTGAACAGGTCAATAGCTTTTGCCGGTTGCCTAAGAAAATTTCTCCATTGGTGCCAAGGTCAAGACCGAGAATCATTTTATCATCCTGTTCTGCGGCAGAGGATGCGAGGATAGTGCTGATCATATCGCCGCCGATATAGCCCGATTTGCTCGGCATTACATACAACACAGCTTCCGGATGCAGTCTTAGTCCGGCATCTTTTGCACTGAGAATCAATCCATCGGTTAAAACAGGAGAAAAGGGCGCACATGCGATTCCCAGGGGATTCAAATTCAGAAAAATGTGCTGCATAGTCGTGTTTCCGGCGGCAACGGCAATAAAGACATCGTCAGGAGTAAGCCCTTCCACCTCTAAAAGGCGTTGGGTAATGGAGTTCAAATCCTTAACGATAAGGTCGGTAAGCTTGAAAAGGCCCTTTGGATTATCGTTAATGTACTGCAAACGGCTAATGACATTTGATCCGTATTTGCTTTGGCTGTTGAGCCTGGAGATCGCTGCCACCTCGCTCCCGTTCAATAGATTGACGAGTTTTCCCACCAGCGTGCTGGTTCCCAGATCAAAAACAAGTCCGAAAACCCGTCCGGCTTGTTTCCGATGTTGCCATGCCATTAAATAGTTTTCGTGAAGTACGGCCGTTCCGTGGTTCTCCGTTTTTTTTAACATTTGGGGCAAAAAACGGAGACAGTGAAGGGATGCTTTCAGGCCGCTGTATTCCGAGCCCATGCCGACTTTGACGCGGTCCAGATCGGACATTCCCTCATGGCCGATTTCAGGCGGCAGGTCAACCGGTCGTTTGTTTATAAGCGAATCAATATCAACCGTGGGTCTGTGGCCGGTTTTAAGTATCTGGTGAAGGATCGGCTCATCATCCGATTCCCCGGTATGGATAACAAGGTCCTTTCTGATTTTGACCCGACAGGCAAGACGAACACCGTTTTTCAGTTCCTCCGGATCGAGAAGCTCTTTTTCTTCCGAAACAGGGGGTCTTACCGAAGAAATGACTCGTATTTTACATTTCCCGCATTTGCCCAACCCCCCGCAATCACCTTCCAGCTCCACGTCGGTCTTTTTCAGGGCCTCCCATATGGTTGTTCCTTTACGCAGTTTGAGCCACAGATCATCGGGAAGCACATTTAACATGACATATTTACTTTTCTGCTTTTTCTGAGGCAAATATCCCGTAGAACTGCGTCTTTTTTTTGAGGGTTTCTTATTTTTTTTCAGCTTTTTCATGTGTTCTAATCCTACCCGGAGGCCGATCAGGGACGATCTGATTGATCTGGTGCAATACCCGGGTGTATCAAATGAATGAGTCTTTTTTCCAAATGCGTATAATCGGCGTCTATTATCTCTAGAGACAGATTTAAAAATCCGGCCAGTTTACCGGCTTCGGCCTCTAAATCCGGATCATACGGTTGTCTCACATACATCACTTTTTTATAGTGCTTGAAAAAAGACTTTCGAATTTCACTGTCGTAAAGTTCCAGAGGTTCGAGACAGTATTCCCTGAAGTTGACAATAAGCTCTCTTTCTAAAAAATAGGTGCCGGCTGTTTTTGCCATAATCTGGTCATATTTATCGCTCCCGAGAAGCATTTCATAACAGTGGGCGCCGGGAACCTTGTGCGCGCAATTTCGGGTACATATTTCTTCGATATCCGGAAAGCAGTAACCGTATAACAATAAGGGCCGTTCATTTCGTTTCCGGGCACAGACGATCTCGCCGAGCACATTTTTTTTTAACGTCCGCGGATACAGGTGCAGATTAGACGGCAAAAAAGTTACGCGCAATTGCGGATATTTTTCTTCCAGCCGAAGCAACTTAAGGGCAGGTCTGAAAACTCCACAAGCGATAAGACGTATTATTGAGCAAATTTTTGCCCCCTTTCTACCCTGTGACCCATGTGAGACCATCATGTTTTGATGTGTGTAATTCACTGATGTTAGTTAACAGCGGTCATTTATTACTTTCCATCGGAATTCGAAGGTCTGGTTTCAGGTGTCGGGTGTCAGGAGGACGAACGTAAGAGCTGACACCTGAACACTGACACCTGAAACCTGGATTGCTTGAGCTAAATCACCAACAATCTTGATTTACAGCCTGTTTTGATCGTCTCCTAAAAAGTCAAAAAAATGACTTTTTCACGAGAGCTTTAAGTTTTAAATATTTTGTATTTCCGGAAAACGAACTTTTATCCCGGAAATAAGCTCTGGGTCTAAGAGCCCATCCGTATTTTCTTTTAAAATTTTCTCAACCCGTTCTTTGGCCCGGCTCAACATGTTGGGCCGACTCCGTTCTTCCCAGATATCAAAATTGCAGCGCACGGCAAGATCGGGGTAGAAAAATTCTTCCATCATATGTTCGACGGTGTGGTCTGCCATGACATAATTGCCGCCCGGGCCGACTTCTTCAATTACGTCGGAACCGAGCGTTTCCCTGCTCACCCGGATACCGGATAGAATTCTGTAAATCATGCCGATAATTTCATTATCAATAACGTACTGTTCGTAAGAAATTGAATTGCCAGAATCCAGCATACCTGCCGCCAGATGAATAAGATCCGCTCCGCTCATGGCCACCATTAAATTGGAAAGACTTTTTTCACAGCCCGCCTGAATATCGGGCCTCTTGGCCTCGGTAACTCCGGCCGAGGCGTAAATGGGCAAATTATAAAGCTTTGCCAGTTGAACCGAAGCAGCGTTCATCAAAGCCATTTCCAATGACCCCATGGTGTATTCCATTTTCCTTAAATCCATTGTTGAGGGCACCGCTCCATAGAACACCCTGGCGCCCGGGGAAAATACCTGAGCCATGGCTACGCCGGCCAAAGCTTCAGCATGCATTTGGGAAAGGGTGCCGGCCAGGGTCGCCGGGGCAGTGGCACCGGAAATGGGCGCCGGTGCGCAAGTGACAGGAATACCGTTTTCGCAACAAAACTTAAGAATATCCAAGGTGTCGTACCCAAAGGTAAGGGGGCTTATGGGATTGGTTATCACGGACACAAAAGGTTTTTGACTGAGGTTTTCTTTTCCTCCTGCTACAAAACTGGCAAGCTCCCACATCTGCCTTACGCCTTCCAGATTATCACAGCCGCCCATTACATGTTTGGTGGTGTGGTTCATGGCATAATAGAAATTATTCAAATGATAGTATGGCGGTTCTATATCGTGAGCCTGGCAGGATATGATATATAAACGAATATTATCGAGCTGATTTACCAGAGCAGCGGTGTTGGCCACATCTCTGAGCATGGTGAGCCGGTACCCTCCCGTTCCCATATCAAGGATTCGAAACACCCTGCCGCCGTTAGAAAAATTGATCTGGCCTGTTCCCATATGAACATCGTTGACACCGTCACGGGAATAGAGAACAAAGTCGGAGGGGGCCTGTGCCAATGTGTCATCCAGCCAACCCGTCTCAAAGCGAGCTGTTTGAGTATTATTATCAATCTGAACTCCCGCTTTCTCCAACAATTCCAGAGAAAATTTGCAATGGATTCTGACCCCCACACGTTCCAAAATCCGTCGTCCCGTATGGTCTATCTGTTTGATATCTTCCGGTGCAAACAGACTGCTGAAGGGAAATTTATTTTCCATGATGAATTCAATTCTCCTATCCTACTGAGTTGCAAAGAAAACCTAAATATTGAAGTTAGAGATCCTGGAGAATATCGTTAATTTTCTTGATCACTTCATCCGGTTTTGGAACCACCTGATGTTCGGACAGAATTCGTTTTGCCTCCAAATTACAGCGCATATAAAAATCCATAGCCCCGGCACTTTTCCAGGAATCATAGCGGGAACGATCCAGAATTTTGGGAAGAAACAAAGATTGCATGAAATTTTCAAAGGTGTGATCATCCGTGAGAAATATGGAACCCGGTTCGCCCTTGGCGACCCTTTCGATGGCCTCCAAAGCCAGGGTTTGGTCGGTAACCGGTATCCCCTCAGCGAAAAACCTGCTCATGGAGATAAGTTCGTTGGCCATACAGACCATCTCAAGACAAGATGTGCTTCCGTATTCCAGAAACCCCACATCGTGGATCAGGTTTGAACGAGACAACAGGGCGGTAATGATGGAAAACATGGCTTCCGCCCCTGCCTGGGCATCCATGACCTTTGCGTCGGAGGCGCCGGCATATGCCCATATGGGCAGGCCGTATATCTCGTCTCGCATATCCGCGAGTGCGGCCTGAGTGAGACTCCACTCCGGGCACCCGTACGAAACCACACTGGACTTCATATCCAGGATGCTGACGTTGGGACCGAAAAGAAACGGCGATCCTTTACCCACCATCTGGTGAACCACGAGTCCCACCAAATTTTCAGCGATTCCCAGCGCCATGGCCCCGGCGAGGGTGACCGGTGCTCCGCCGCCTGCGTTTGAACCGGACGGAAAGCAGACGGGAATTTTCTTCTCGGCGCAGAACATCAGCCGTTCCATGACGTTTTCAGGAAAACGCAAAGGACTGATGGCCTCCGAATAATTTAGAATAAAGGGCTTTCTTTGAAGGGCATCTTCGCTTCCGGCCACCTGACATGCAATATCATATATTTTGGCGATGTCCTTACCGCTGTCCGCGATGAATACAATGGGTTTGTTGGTGTTTTTAACCATTTCGGCAAAAACATACACATAAATATGTTCGATGGGCACATCCTCAGGGTTACTCATTGACATGGCAAAAGCGATGTTCTCAAGCCCGTCCACCAGCCTGGCGAAGTTTTCGACGTCTTTTTTGACCGCACGCCGGCGCACACCGGTTTCCAGATCCAGGGTGAACGTGGCATCTGAACCGGTTCCATAAAACGGGTTGCCATTGGCAAGAGGCATTGTTTTGTTCCCCATCTGGTCATAAAGCGTTATCTGCGTCGGGGCGGATCTTAGAGCCTCTTCGACAAGGTAAGACGGCATCCGTAACCAATCATTGTTTAATATCCGGCATCCGGCATCCGCAAGCATTTTCCGGGCGCCGGGGTGCTCCATCTTAAAGCCCGTTTTATCGAGAATCTCTAGGGCCGCAGCATGGATTGCCAGGGCCTGGTCACGGTTTAAAACCTTAAGCCGAGGTTGAAATGTGGGAATTTCCAGAGGTTTCATGCTTTACTCCTTGTTTGCAGGGTTCGAGGTTCAGGAAATGCCGAGTACCTTTTTCGCTTCAATCACGGCAGATCCCGCATCGGGCGCATAAGCATCCGCCTTGATTTCACTGGCAAAATTGGCCGTAACCGGTGCCCCGCCAATCATCACCATAACTTTGTCCTTGATCCCGGCTTTCCGGAGTGTCTCTATGGTTTCCCGCATGCCCGGCATGGTTGTGGACAGTAAGGCGGACATGGCCAGTATATCGGGTTCAACCTCCTGCACTTTTTGTACGAACGTATCCGCCGAAATATCAACCCCTAGATCGGTGATGGTAAATCCTGCGCCCTCCATCATCATGGCAACCAGGTTTTTCCCGATATCGTGCAAATCTCCCTTTACGGTACCAATGACCACTTTTCCCTTGG
>Ga0208279_1001515_pt1 | contig 12431 bp, 11 predicted proteins | sample AntAceMetag02UKM_FD_184766 | JGI IMG/M metagenome (GOLD analysis project Ga0208279, IMG submission 184766) | Saline lake microbial communities from Ace Lake, Antarctica - Antarctic Ace Lake Metagenome 02UKM (SPAdes) (version 2) | ecosystem: Environmental > Aquatic > Non-marine Saline and... | reverse complement strand
AGATAGGGGTTATTAAGGTGAGTTGGTTGCGATAAGAAGAGATGGTGCCGGCAAAACTATTGACGGTACCTTTTTTGAGAGTGTGGAGAAGATAGGGCTGGTTAAACCAAATGAGGTTAATTTGACTACCGCTGTCTTTAAGGGTGGCGATTTGGAGATTCTTGTGGGTTTTGGTGTAAATATTTTTGATAAAGGTAAGTTGGCCGCGGATGGTGACGTTTTGGTTTTCTTTTACTTGGGAAATAGGGATAAGGTGACGAAAGTCAATGTATCTCCGGGGAAAATGATAGAGGAGATGGTGGGGAGTATTGATGTCCAGTTTTTGCAGTTTTTGCAGGGTTTTGGGTCCGATGCCGGTGATGTCTTGGAGGTGTTTCATAGGCAGTCTATGTTATCATTAAGCAGTGAAATTGAGAATAAAAAAAAAGACATTGAAGAAAGTAATTTTAATAGTAACTTTGGGGGCGTTGGTTTTGTCCGGGATGGCACCGTTTTTGAGCGTTTTGTTAAGATAAAAGCAGTGGCCAAGTTGTTGTTTTGGCTGGAAAATATGAAAAGACAATGGAGGAAGCTAGACAAAAAAAGATTGAAGATGATGATATGGCGGGTTTTGCCGATTATATTGGTGTTGGGGGTGGTGGGAACGGTGGGAATTTTCGCTTGGTATTCTAGAGATTTACCCAGTCCTACCAGTGTAGTTCGACGGGAAGGTTATGCTACCAGAATTTATGATAGAGACGGAGAGTTGTTGTACGATGTTTATAAAGATGCCAAAAGGACTCCGGTGGAATGGGAAGACTTACCGGATTATTTAAAACAGGCCACTATTGCCATTGAAGATAAGGATTTTTACGAACACAAGGGTTTTGATCCCTTAGCTCCGTTTAGAATTGCCAAAAATGTATTGACTCGGGGAAGACTAATCGGAGGCTCAACTTTAACTCAGCAGTTGGTTAAGAATGTGTTATTGACCTCAGAGAGGAGTGTCAATAGAAAAATAAAGGAGTTTATTTTATCGGTACAGATTGAGGCCAAATATGACAAAGATGAAATTTTGTTGATGTATCTGAATGAGTCACCTTATGGCGGGGCGGCTTGGGGAGTTGGCAGTGGGGCGGAAATGATTTTTGCCAAGAGTGTGGCAGAATTAAATCTGGCCGAGTCGGTGATTTTGGCCGGTTTACCTCAAAGACCCAATGCATACTCCCCTTTTGCCGGGGATGGCTATATCGGCAGGAGCGAGGATGTGTTGAGACGAATGGTGGAGGATGGGACGGTATCGCAAGATTTGGCCGATCAGACAATGGAACAGGTGAAGAATTATGAATTTTCGGATAATAAAACAACCATGGGGGCACCCCATTTTGTTTTTTGGGTTAAGTCAATTCTGGCTGATCATTACGGGGAAGATGTGGTGGAGGGGGGTGGTTTGAAGGTGACGACGACTTTGGATAGCGAGCTTCAAGAAAAAATGGCAGAAGTGGTGGCTGATGAAATAGAAAAAGCGGAATCTAAAGGGATATCTAATGGGGCGGCGATAGTGATTGATCCCAGGGATGGTCAAGTGCTGGCGATGACCGGATCCAGAGATTATTTTTCTGATAAAACTGACGGTAAATTTAATGTGGTGACTCAGGGGTTAAGACAACCGGGGTCGGCGATTAAGCCGGTGACTTATTTGACGGCGATTAGGAAGGGGTGGACGGCGGCCAGTTTGATGATGGATGTGGAAACTCATTTTCCCGGAGGAGCAGGACAAAAAGATTATGTGCCTCAGAACTATAATGGTCAATTTAGCGGACCAATGTTATTGAGGAATGCTTTGGGTAATTCGATTAATGTGACGGCGGTAAAAATGCTGGCCAGCGTGGGAGTAAAAAATATGTTGACCCAGGCTTATAGCATGGGGTTGTCGACGCTGGAGCCTACTACGGAAAATATGCGGAGATTTGGTTTGGCGGTGACTTTGGGTGGGGCGGAAGTAACTATGGCGGATTTGGCGGCGGCTTATGGGTCTTTTGCTAATGGAGGTAAAAAAGTGGACTTGGTGGGAGTATTAAAGGTGGAGGACAGAGAAGGTCGAGTTTTGGAGGAATTTAAAGCAGTAGAGGGAAAGGCGGTAATGAGTCCACAGGAGGCTTTTATTATTTCACACATATTATCTGATAATTCAGCCAGGAGATTAACTTTTGGCGAGGTAAACGGATTGATTATTTCCAATCATCAGGTGGCGGTGAAAACCGGAACGACCAATGATAAAAGAGATAACTGGTGTATCGGTTGGACGCCGAATTTGTTGACGGCGGTGTGGGTGGGAAACAACGATAACAGTCCGATGAAGAGAGTGGCTTCGGGTGTGTCGGGAGCCACGCCGATTTGGAGGAGGATAATGCAGTTTGGTGTGAGTCAAAGAAACAAACAGGATTTTCCAATTCCCGACAAGATTGTCAGTTTGGAAGTGGACGGGTTGTCAGGTTGGTCGGCTCATGATGGTTTTGAGTCTAGGCAGGAGTATTTTATTGACGGTACTCAGCCGGCAGGAGAGGATCCGGTTCATTTGAAACTGAAAGTTTGTCGGGGAGCTGATGGTTTGGCCCCACCGGAGGATGTGTCTTCGGGGAATTATGATGAGAGAGAGTATATAAGGTTGGTTGAAGATGATCCGATTTCCGGTGATGGTCAAAATAGATGGCAGGAGGCTATTGACGCTTGGGTGGCAGGCCAGGAGGACAAGGACAAATATTATCCTCCGGAGGATTATTGTCGGGAGGGAGGCCGCTTGACGATGGATTTTTCCAGTCCGGGGGATCAATCGACTACCAGCAATGATATTGAGGTGAAGATTAGTACGGCTTCATTGGTTAAGGTGGTGGAGGCTAAGTTGTGGGTAAATGGAGAGGAGAAGAAAAGGTGGGAAGAAAGGCCGTTTGAAATTATTTTGCGATTGGATGATGGTAAGTACACACTGAAGGCGTGGGCCAAAGACAAGAATGGTAATGAGGTGGAGAGGGAGATTAAGATCGGGGTGAATATGGCTTGGGATTGGCAACCCTCCCCGACTCCAACGATAACACCTGAGCCGACGGTGACACCGTCGGTGACACCGACAACGGTCCTCAGTCCGACGGAAACTATGACACCGAGTTTGTCGCCGACTATTTGAGATTGTTTAGATTGAAGACTTTTAGATGAAGGGTTTTGGCGGTGGCAGAATTAAGGTTGAAATAGGAAACTCTGAAGGTGTAGCGGTATAGTTTCTTGGCAGTATCGTGGTAGATATCAGTGATGACAATTCGCCAGAGATGTTGGCCGATTTTTTTGGAATATTTTCGGATAAGGGTGGTGGGGTTGATTTTGTTTTTTAAGTTGAGATTGGCATCAAGAGTGGTGATTTGTCCGGTGAGTTCGTAAGCGGTTGTTCTTTTTTGTTTTTTGGCGGAAAAATTATTGTTTTGGTGGAGGTGTTTTTGATCGACGATATTGGCCAAACTATCAAGAATAATTTCAACATAAATGTTTTGTCGATGTTTTTGAATAAGGGGGATATCAACTAGTTGATTGGAGTTGAGTTGGAGTTGAGATAGGATGGTGTCAATATCGGTTTGTAATTGGGTGACGTTGGGGTGATGAAGGGCCAGAGAATATTTTTCCTGGTAATCCCCCACTTTTTCCTGGTAGTAGATTTTACCGATTTCAAAAAATTGTGGGTTTTCCAATTTGAGGCGGTGGTATTGTTGTTTTTGATTGATCAGAGAAGGAATGATGCTTTGGCGCAGAGCCGGATATTTTGAGTTGATGGAGTTTTGGGTGCGGATAACTGTTTTGGGATTGATAATTTGGGATTCTTTGATCAGAGGCCAAGAACGGACTTCGTCGTAGCCCAGCGAAACAAGAATGTTTTTTAGCGAGCGGGTGAGGTTGGCGATGGGTGGGGTAATGTCCGGGAGAGGTTGATCGGAAATGGGTTGATCGGTAGGGATTTTGTCATAACGCCAGAAGCGAATGATTTCTTCGATCAGATCTTCTATTAAGTTGAGATCACGACGGAAATGGGGTGGTTTGACTTGATATGTTTTGTGGCGCTTATTGACAATACAGCCAAGTTGTTTGAGGGTATCAAGGGCAAAATCATTGGGAATAGAAACTCCGGCGTATTGAGAGATTTGTTTTGGGTCAAAATTAATAATAATCGGTTTTTCTTTGAGGAGACAATAATTATACGTTTGACTAGTGATTTGTCCGTGACAGTGTTTTAGAATCAGACTGATTAAGTAAGAAAAAGCTGGAGGAATCAGGTGGTGACTGAGTTCTTTGTCGAGTCTGATACCGGCTTCGGTAATGGTTTTAAGTTGGTGTGAGTCGGCTCTAACTTTGGATCGATTGTAGACGGCCATTTCAAAAATAACTTCGGTGGTGTCTAGATTAATGGCGCAGGCTTGTCCCCCCAGGAAACTGAGACTGAGAGCTTTTTTGGGATTGTTGACCATTAGAAGTGAGGGGTGTAGTTGGAGTTTGGTACCGTCAAGAGTGGTGAATCGGTCAAATTGGTGGTTAAGTTCCCAAATTAAGTGATTGGTGGATTTGGCGGTGTCGAAGGCATGATTGGGGATGCCATAAAGAAACATAATGTAATTGGTCAGATCAACAATGGTGTTGATAGAGTTTAGTTGATGAAGTTGGATGAATTGTTTAAGCCAGGTAGGAGAGGGGGTATTTTTTAGATTGGAAAGGCGCAGGGCCATAATTCGTTTGACGTCACTTTTGGCAGTTACTTTGATGGGGAGTTTATCTTTTTTGGTGATGGGGGGGAGATTGACGGAGGGGGTAACAAAAGGTATTTGATAAAGGGTAGCAAGTTCTTTGGCGATGCCGTAATAACTCAAACAATCGGCTCGGTTTTGGCGGATTTCCAGGTCTATGACAACTTGATTGTCGATTTTTTCAACACTGTCGGCGAAATGACCGATTAGGGATAAGTTGTCGGCCACAGTTTTGGGATCAATTTTGAGCTGAGGGATAAATTTTTGTAAATGGGAGTAGATAATTTTCATGGTTGGTTGGGTTTGTAGGCCAGATTGCCACCAAGTAAGGTCCTAATATCTTTGATGTTGTATTTAGCCATGGTCCAGCGATCAAGGCCCATGCCAAAGGCGAAACCCCGCCATTTTTTGGGGTTGATGCCGGCCTTTTTGAGAACAATGGGATGAATAATACCGGCCCCACCCATTTCAATCCAACCGGCGTCTTTACAGAGGGAACAACCGGAACCATGGCAGGAAAAACATTGGAGATCTACGCCGACTCCGGGCTCGACTTCGGGATAGTATTTGGTGCGATAACGGACGGTGACATCGGGGCCGTATAGGGTTTCGAACATTAAGTTAATAGTGCCAAAAAGGTTTTTAAGATTGATGTTTTTGGTAACGGCAACGGCTTGATATTGATGGAAAACAAAGTGATTACTTTTGTTGACTTTTTCATTGCGATAGACTCGACCGGGGAAAGCGACCTTGAAAGGAGGTTTGGCGGTGGCCAAGAGTCGGGCTTCAACAGAAGAAGTTTGAGTGCGTAATAGGGTTTCCGGTTCTCGGATATAGATACTGTCTTGTAGTTCTCGGGCCGGATGGTCTTTGGGGACATTGAGACGTTCGAAGCAATATTCATCGGTTTCGATTTCGGGGCCGTCATAGATGGAAAAACCCAGTTTTAGAAAAAGATCATTTATCATATATTCGGTAATGCTGATGGGGTGAAGATGGCCGATTTTGGGTAAGGTGAAAGTCGACTTTTTGGTTTTTGATTTTAGACTTGGTGAGGATGGATGGGTTTTGGCTGGCTGAGTTTGAGTATGGATGGCTTTTTCGATAGTTGTTTTAACCAGATTGAGATCTTGACCGTATTGTTTTCTTTTTTGAGGAGATATTTTTTTTATATCTTGAAAAAGTTGATTTATCTTGCCTTTACGTCCCAATGATTGAATGCGAATTTGTTCCAGTTGATCAGCGTTGTTAGTTAGTCTGATTTTTTTTAACCAGTTTTTTTGTAATGTTTGTAGTTTTTGGTCCATTTATTAAAAAATCCCTTGTATTAACAAGGGAGGGTGAATTAACCGGTGAGCCAGGAATGGCTTGACATGATTTATTTTACAGAATCAACGATAGAATTAAAAGTGTTGGGGTTGTTGATGGCCAATTCGGAAAGAATTTTGCGATTCAGAGTGATTTTTTTCTTTTTGAGACTGTTGATGAAGCGAGAATAAGAAATTTTGTGAGGGGTGAGAGCGGCGTTGAGGCGGGTAATCCAGAGGCGACGGAGGTCGCGTTTTCGGAGACGACGGCCGTGATAGGCGTATTGACCGGCGTGCATGACGGCTTCGTTGGCGACCTTGAAGCGTTTATGCCTAGTCATCCAATAACCTTTGGCTAACTTAAGAACCTTTTTATGGGCTTTTCTTCGAACTGTACCGGTTTTAACTCTCATTTTATTTAATTTTTACCTAATAATTTTTTAACTTTTCTGGCCCAGCGACCACTGACTATTTTTTTGTTTTTTAGTCGGCGGAGCTGGCGTTTAGATTTTTTACGCTTTAAATGACGATTGAAGGACGGCATTTTGAGGACTTTGCCGGTTTTGGTAATCTGGAAACGGTTCCTAACCGATTTTCTGATTTTAAATTTTCTGTTGGCCTTGGTTTTTTTCATTGGTATCTTTTTTAATTGCAGTTTTCTTTTTGACGACAGTAAAAATAGTGATTAGCCTTTTACCCATGAAGCGGGAGGTGCTCTCGGGGGCGGCAATATCAATCAGGTCTTTTTTAAATCTTTCGACTAAATCATGGCCAAATTCCTTGTGAATTATTTGGCGACCATGGAATTTTATACTTAATTTGACTTTATTTCCAGTATTTAAAAATTTTTTGGCTCTTTTGAGTTTGGTTTGATAGTCATTTTGGCTGATGAAAGGATTGGCTTGGATTTCTTTCAGTCCCCCACCCTTACTGCCCTTTTTTTCGGCTTTGAGTTTTTTGGCCTCTTGATATTTGAACTTGGCAAAATTAATAAGTTTAACTACGGGGGGTTTGGCCTTAGGGGCAATTTCTACCAAATCAAAGCCACTTTGTTGGGCTTTTTGTCGGGCCTCGTTGATAGTGAGAACCCCCAATTGTTTGCCGTCAGCCTGAAGAAGGCGGATAGTGGGGGCCGTGATCCATTGATTTATACGGTAGTATTTCCTGTTTCTTTTGTTTCTGTATGAGCCCATAATTGACCTATTTTATCAGGTTTAGAGCCTTATTGTCGATCAGCCGGCTGATTTTTTGAATAAAGTCATTTGTTTTGGTGCTTTTTAAATCTTGCCCATCTCTTTGGCGGATAGAAACAGTGTTTGATTCGACTTCGCGTTGGCCGATGATCAGCATGAAAGGGATTTTTTGCTTAGTGGCTTGGCGGATTTTGTTTTGCATGGTTTCGGATCGAGAGTCGATTTCAACACGAATGTTGTTTTCGATTAGTTTTTGAGCTACTTTTTTAGAATAGTTGAGCTGGTCATCGGTAATGGGAATAATTTGGACTTGAATTGGGGATAACCAAACAGGAAAAGCGCCGGCAAAATGTTCGATTAACAGGCCAATGAATCTTTCCATAGAACCATAAATGGTTCGGTGAATCATAATGGGTCTTTTTTTCTGGCCGTGGGCATTAGTGTAGGTGAGATCAAAATTATCCGGTTGGGCAAAATCGAGTTGAATAGTGCCACACTGGAAAGTTCTACCCAAACAATCTTTGAGGTGAAAATCAAATTTAGGTCCGTAAAAAGCACCGTCACCCTCATTAATACGATGTTCAATATTGTCTTCTTTCAGGACTTGTTTCATAGTATCTTCAGCCTTTTCCCACATGGTGTTACTGCCGATGGATTTTTCGGGTCGTGTACAAAGCTCTATGTGATCTAAAGGTAAGCCACATGTTTGGTAAATTTCTTTACAAAGTGAGATGGCGGCTTTTAGTTCGTCTTTGATTTGATCGGGGGTGCAGTAAATGTGGGCGTCGTCCTGGGTGAATTCTCTGACTCTCATCATCCCATGTATTTCTCCGGAGCTTTCATAACGATGAACCACTCCCAGCTCCCCCATTCTGATGGGAAGTTCTTTGTAGGAGTGAGGGTTATTGGAGTAAACAAGCATGCCACCATCGCAGTTCATGGGCTTGATAGCATATTCCGGTTTTTTTGAATCACCGGTTTGAGCCAGATACATCTTGTCGATGAAATTTTTCATATGGCCGCTTTTTTGCCAGACAGGAATGGTGAGTAAGGTGGGGGTTTTAATCTCAACATAACCCTTACTTTTATGGATTTTTCTCCAGTACTCGACTAGGGTTTGGTAGAGCTGATAGCCTTTTGGATGCCAGAAGACGAAGCCGGGGCCTTCCGGATGAAAAGAGAATAAGTCGAGTTGTTTGCCTATCTTTCTGTGGTCGCGTTTTTTGGCTTCTTCCAGGTTGTGTAAATGTTGTTTTAGTTCTTTTTTGGAAGGGAAAGCGGTGCCGTAAACACGGGTTAACATTTTGTTTTTTTCGTCTCCATGCCAATAAGCGCCGGCAACAGAAAGTAGTTTGAAGGCTTTAATTTCTTTGGTTGATTGGACATGTGGCCCGATGCAAAGATTGACGAATTGTTTTCCGGTCCAGTAAATAGAGATTTTTTCTCCCCTATCCCCTATCCCTTTTAGCCACTCTTGTTTGTATGGATTGTTTTTAAATAATTTCTGGGCTTCCTTTAAGTCGATGTCTTTTTTGGCAAAACTTAAGTCTTGGTCGATAATTTTTTGCATTTCCTTTTCGATTTTGGCAAAATCGGATTCTGAAATTTTGAAGTCACCCAGAGCTTCGAAATCGAAGTAAAAGCCTTGGTCGGTGGCGGGCCCCATGGCTTTGTGGAATGATTTTTGACCAAAAAGATTTTCCATGGCTTGAGTCAGGATATGTTCAGCGCTGTGACGAAGAGTAAAAAGTGAATTGTTTTTGTTTTTTGACATTTTGTTTTTTTGTTAACTATTAACTTATTTTAACAGGAAGAACTAAAAAACCTCCCGGTTGGGAGGTGTTTGTCTTTTTTGAAAGTTTGTTTTAAATCACAAATTACCTCCACGAGATTGGAATGGTGGCGGTAGTAGTGATTAAAACAGAAAGATTCATTTGGCTAAAATTGTACAAAAGAAAAGAGTGTTTGTCAAAAAGATGGGACCAGGTGAGTCTGAGTGGACTCGAACCACCGACCTCTTCGATGTCAACGAAGCGCTCTAACCAACTGAGCCACAGACTCGGGTGAATGATTATATCAACAGGCAGATGTATTCGTCTATATTAGGCGGCGGCGCGAGAAGCAGAATGTTCACCGGAAAAGAGGTATTGTTGTCCCCCTCTCTTCTTGTTCTTGACCTTGCCCCAAAAGGCGTTTTTCTTTCTTTTTTTGGAATTAAAAACTTCCAGCCAGATAGCGGATTGGGAAATATTTTTCCTGAAGTCAATGATAAATTTTTTGAGTCTTTGTAAAAAAGAAACTTGGTATTGACTGGGTTCGGAGGTGGAACTGATGACGGTTCTTTCGGCTTGTTTACTGACTTTTTGACTGGTTTTAATCAATTTGGCAATTTCTTCTCTAAGCTGTTGGATGGCTTGTTTGAGTTCCTTTTGGCGGCTATCCAGAAGGATAAGGTGTTCTTTTTGAAGATGATTGACGGGCCAAGAGTACTGTTCTTTTTGAGGCAGAGCCGGTGATGGGGAGATTTCTATGGTTTGGCCTAAATTAAGGATGCCGGCCAGCTTGTGAGTAATTGCTTTTTTTTCGGGGGGGGTGGGAGATTTGTGGAGAAATTCACTACTGAATCCGTTTTTGGTGAATTTCTGTTTTTGTTTGTTTTTGGTGTTTTGAGGAAAGGAAACCATTTGGGTGAATTATATCACAAGGTTTCAGTTATTTAATATTACTATGGGCTTGATTTATAATTTCTTGAGGAAGTCGATGACTTTTTGCTGAAGAACAAAGTGGTGGAGGGCTTGGGGATTAATCGGGGCAGAACTGTCTTTCGGAGTGGCTTTTTTGATGTCATCAGGATTGACTTCTATTTTTTCTTTTTTGGCGATTTGGTCGAGGGCCAAATTAATGGCCCATTGTTTTTTAATTTGGCTGGATAAGTGTTTTTTGTATTCTTCCAGATTGGTTTTTTGAGACTGGAAGTATTGATCTATGGTGAGACCGGCTTGCCTTGTTTGGTCGATTAGAGAGGAAAGTTGTTTTTGTAAATCAGCCTGAATTAGAATGGGAGGTAATTTAACTTGGCTGTTTTTTATCAAGGTATCCAAGATTTGGTTTAACTGATCTTTGGGTTTGGTCAGATTAATCTTTTTAAGTTGTGAAACATATGAGTTTTTGAGGCTGAGTTGAGGTAACTGACAGCCGGTGATTTCGATTTGCCATTCTTTATCTATTTTGACAGGAGGATTGTTGAATTTGATTTGGGGTTGGATGATGGGTTTTAGGTTATATTGTTTGACTTTTTTGGCATATAGTTGGGGAACCAGACGGGAAATTAATTCCTGGATGGTATCGGCAGAGGAAACATTTTGCCTAACTATATTTAAGGGAACTTTACCTTGACGAAAACCTTTACTTTTAAATGTTTTTTGGATGGAAATCAGTAGTTGTTGATATTCTTTGGCGACTTGATCTGGGGGAACGTTTAGTTGAAGAATAAAAGTTTGATCGGCCAGTTTTTGCAGTGTTTTGTCTGTTTGCATTGATGCGCCTATGATATCATAAATTGAGAGTTGGATTAATATGCGACAAAAATTGATTTCCACCGCCAGCAGGTTGTTTTTTTTGACCGTAGTTGTTTTTTTGGGGGTGGGTTTGGTTTATTGGGAGTGTTCGACACTGAACGATTTGAGGAAGGGAAGACAGACTTTGGTGTCAGGAATGATTTTGGGTAGTGTGGATAGGGTGACAGTGGGGGGCAAATCATCGGAAGAAGTGGATGTGTCGGTGGATTCGGTGGTGATGGCGGATGATGCTCGGCCATTGATTATCAGGCGATATTTGGAAAGATATAAGTCTCCTTTGGCGGATTATGCCGATTTGATATTTGAATTGTCGGAGACTTACGGTTTTGAGTACTATTGGATTCCGGCCATAGCTCAGCAAGAGTCGAATCTATGTAAAAAAATACCTGAAGGTTCGCATAATTGTTGGGGTTATGGGATACATAGTAAGGGGACTTTGGGTTTTGACAGTTACCCGATAGCCCTAAAGAGTTTTGCCGAATATTTGACTCGAGAATATTTCGATAAAGGACTGAATACGGCCGAGTTGATGATGACGAAGTATTGTCCCCATTCGAATGGTTCGTGGGCCTTTGGGATAAATCAGTTTATTGACGAGATGGAGACGGGTGATTTTTGATATGTAGTGGTGTGGTAGAAAAACTTGATTTACCTGTAATATTTTGATATATTGTGTATTAGATCCTGGGGTGGCTCCTCTAAAAAGTTGCTCTGGGATTTTTTTTGGTCTGGTGATAAAATATGACCTATGGCAATGATTAATACTTCTCAATTCAAAAAGGGTGTTTATATTCTTTTTAATGATGTACCTCACATGATTGTGGGAACAACTTTTGTGTCACCGGGGAAAGGATCTGCGTTTTATAGGACAAAGTTGAGATCGCTAAAAAGCGGAAATTTGGTCGAGTTCACTTTTAAGTCGGGAGAGAAAGCGGAAGAGGTTTTTGTGGAAACACACGAAGCGGAATATTCATATTTTGATGGCAGTAATTATGTTTTTATCGAACCCAGAACCTTTGAGCAGTATACGGTGCCGGTGGGAGTGGTAGGTGAGGACAAAACATATCTTAAAGAAGGCCTGTCTTATCGGGTGAAGTTTTATAAAGATAGTGCGGTGGGTTTGGTGTTGCCCAAGAGTATTGTGTGTGAAGTAGTGGACACCGAAAATTCAATTAAAGGGGATACGGCTACCAATGCTCTAAAACCGGCGGTGGTAGATACAGGGATGAAAATACAGGTGCCGTTGTTTATAAAGAAGGGGGAGAAGGTGTTGGTGAGTACGGAAACGGGGCAATACGTGTCACGAGCTAATAGCTAGGCGTTGGGTGTAGACAATTCAATAAATTGTGCCGCAGAGAGGAGTTGAACCTCCACCTCGTGAGAGACACGGTCCTAAACCGTGCGCGTCTACCAGTTCCGCCACTGCGGCAGTTCTCTATTTTATCAGTTATGGGGTTATTTGGGAGTAAAATTGGTAAAATATTGTTTATCCGTCCCCATAGCTCAACGGATAGAGCACTTGCCTTCTAAGCAAGAGATGTAGGTTCGATTCCTACTGGGGATACTAAAAGCGCCCATAGCTCAATGGATAGA
>Ga0208279_1001513_pt1 | contig 12439 bp, 13 predicted proteins | sample AntAceMetag02UKM_FD_184766 | JGI IMG/M metagenome (GOLD analysis project Ga0208279, IMG submission 184766) | Saline lake microbial communities from Ace Lake, Antarctica - Antarctic Ace Lake Metagenome 02UKM (SPAdes) (version 2) | ecosystem: Environmental > Aquatic > Non-marine Saline and... | reverse complement strand
TAGATGATGACCATGGGCTGATGTTTCATATTGGACAAATCATAAATTTTTCCCTTCACATCTTTCAGCGAAAACAAGGGAACATGTTGCCCTGCCGGAAGCTGGCTGTAACAAATACCGGCTGTCGCAATTCCAAGCATGGCGGCAATGAAAAAAGAACAAAATAGTCTTAGTACCGGTTTCATGACACCTCCTCCTCAAGTTTTAAATTTTATAATCAGTTGGCGGCTCAATATCATCAGTGGATGCATTACCAGTTTGTTAATTGCTATCCAAGACTTTTTGGTTTCAGGTGTCAGGTATCAGCTAATTCGTTTCTTACTCCTGACACCTGACACCTTTTCCCCAAAGCTAAATACGTAGCGCATACGAACATGAATTTTCATATTGCCAACAGCCGTGATTCACACCCTCACACTTCTTATCCAATAGGTATCAAACGCACGTGTAGCGGAGTTTTGCCCGGCGTGTTAATCTGCAACTGAGCTTCCCATTCATAATAATCCGGTAGGTTGACCCGAACCTCGTATTTTCCAAACGGAAGCTCAAGAGTTATGGGAGTTTTGCCTTTAAACGAATCGTCTAAATAAACTTGAGCTTGGGAAGGTGAACTGGTCACCATTAACATCGCATCCGCAGGTTTGCTTTCATCCACCCGGGTGGATGAAAGGGATTCCAAGTTGCCTGATTTATCCTGTAATTTGCCTTGTTGAGACGATTCCGTTACTGTAGATTCCCCTTTATTCTCTTTACGAATCAGTTCATTAATATGTGGCCAAAAAAAATAGATCGCCCCTCCAAAAACGACTGCCGCCATTAGACCCATAATTAAAACAGATGCCACAGGCTTTTTTTTGGGGCTTATCGGTTTTTCGGGCGATAAAAGAAATTCTTTTATCTGGAGACAGGATTTAAGGGCATCGCCCATTTCCTTACCGGTTTGAAAGCGTTCATCCGGATTTTTAGATAAGGCTTTCATGATCAGATCAGAGAGCGACGGTGGGATAGAGGCGTCAATTCTTAAAGGTGCCACGGGGATATCATCTGTAATGGCCCTGAAGATGGCGGTAAAATGATCTCCCTCAAAGGGCTTACGACCCACAATCAATTCATAAAGGATAACTCCAAGGGAAAACAGATCCGATCGCCCGTCAACCCTCTTTCCCATGACCTGTTCCGGTGACATATAGAAAGGGGTCCCTAAAATCACTCCTGTCTGGGTTTGTTGAGCCGCAGTTGAATCTTCTGAACGGGCAATCCCGAAATCGGTTAGTTTTACCCCCCCCTCATCAGTCAATATAATATTGGAGGGTTTAATATCCCTGTGGACAATCCCCTTATTATGAGCATACCCAAGAGCATCTGCGACCTGTAAAGTAATATCGATTATTTTCTCGACATTCAATCTTCCACTACGGATCACTTCATTAAAGGCTTCCCCCTGAAGATATTCCATAGCAATGTAGATGGTTCCATGGTCTCGCCCCACGTCATATACTGTGACGATATTGGGATGGGAAAGTCGACCGATGAATTTTGCCTCTTTAAAGAACCGTAACACAAACTCTTCGTTGACCACGCGGTCCACCCGCAATACCTTTAAAGCAACCGACCGGTCAATCTGAGGATCGTGGGCCTGGTAAACCACACCCATTCCCCCTTTGCCCAATTCTTTTATAATTTCATATCGCCCGTATTTCATAAGAAGTTAAGAAAAAAGACCATTGTCTTCAAATTTATTTTTTTGATCACAGTATTTCAGCCAGAACCACGGTGATATTATCCTTTCCTCCGGCGGATAGGACCATTTCAACGAGTTTTTCAGTCTTTTGAGACAAAGCTGTGTCTGAATAAAGGACCTGGCTGATAAGAGGGTCATCAATCATATCGGTCAGGCCGTCTGAACAAAGAAGAAACAGGTCGCCGGCGTACGTTTTTCCCATTAAAATATCCAGAGCCAGACTTTCATTTATGCCCACGGCTCGAAGGATGACGTTGCGAAGAGAATGGTTTTTAGCTTCAGTGGGTGTAATCACCCCCCGATCTATCTGATCCTGGATAAGAGAATGATCCTTGGTAAGCTGCTTGAATTGTCCATTCCGGATACGGTAGATTCGGCTGTCTCCAATATGACCGATGACAAAGCCTTGCTCATGGAAAGCGATGAGTTCAGCGGTACACCCCATGCCTTGGTGGTGGGGATTACCCTCTACGTATTTTAAAATCCTTTCATGGGCGGAGCGGAACGCCTTTTTAACCTTCTCAACAGTTCTATTTTCAGATTGATCCCTATCTGCCGAGAAAACCTTGAGTGCGGTTTCAGTAAAAATTTGGCTGGCCAATTCACCGGCGGCAGCGCCGCCCATCCCATCTGACACCAAACAGAATCCCATATCAGGTTTGATGAGAAACGTATCTTCGTTATTTGGGCGTACAAGCCCAACATCTGTCTTTCCAAAATAATTTATTTTCATCATATTCTTTTAAAAACACGCACTCCATTTTTTAAGTCGTTTTTTCAGCTTTTCTGAAATTCTTCTTCATGAAATTTGCAAGACTGGATGCATCGTAAGTTATATTCAATTTGTTTTTCAAATTCATCAGATCATCATGGATTTCCTGGGCACTTTGATACCTTAATTTTTTATCTTTTTCCAAACATTTCATCACAATTCTATTAAGCTCATCCGGGATGTCCGGTCTTATACTGATCAGAGGAGAAATCTCTTTCTTTGGAATGGACTGGATGGCCTCCATATGATTGTTGAATCGATACACCTTAGTTATAGGAAAGTATTTCATAAAAGACGAGTCCCAGTGCATATTGTAAAAACTCACCAATGGCAACATTTAACGCAAGTATATCTTTCCCCAGCAAAGATGAACCGGTCTTTACAGACAGGCTTTGGGTCGCGGATATCCCTTTTTGATAAAAATCATCTCTCAGACCTGTCGCAGTATGGCGATATATCAAAAAGCCGCCTAAATTAATGACGACCCAAAGATAAGACATATGGAGACACCTTTTTTGTTTCGTTTAACAAATTGAATATTAAGCAGTTTATTGAAAATGGTGAAAAAGGTCCTTGTTGAAAATTGCTTTACCCATAACATAGTCGTTGAAACTTTTTCACTAACACTCATGATGTTCTCTCCACCAAGTGATTTATCTGTATCTCATATTAGAAATGGATGGTTTCAGTTATATGTGAAAAGTTAAAAATTTTCTAAAAAAATATTATAATATCAGACTGCTGTCAAGAAACTTATGGGATTGTTTATCCCGAACATAATCCATACAACCGGTTATGGTGTGGATCAGGGGTCTTAGAACCGGATAAACAAAATTAATTTCGGTGAAGCGTAGCGACGGCCTTCTCCCTGTATTGAGATTCAAATGCGCTTGCCCTGATTCTAAAAACCATTATTCTTGAATTCATGATTATGCTATGCTATGTGTATCACTAACAAGCAAATGGTTTACAAAGAGAACTTATCACAATTGGAATGTTGGAAGAGTATAATTTTCCAAACACTTCCGTACGGCTGCCCGTACATTACCCGTGATGAATTCGAAATTTAATAGAAAATAAGGCGTTATAATGGCAAACATACCGGTTATTGTTATCCAGCTTATTCATATTGAAGGACCTTTGAGAGGCGAAATCCAGGATTTTTCAGATCCTGAAATTTCCATCGGCCGGCATTCGTCCTGTCATGTCCAGTTCCCCAAAGACTTAAGGACTGTTTCCCGGGAGCATGCCCGGATCATCAGGGAGGGAAATCGATTTAAATTGATGAACTTGAGTAAAAACGGAACCTATTTGAACGGGAAAAGAATCCCGGAAGCGTATTTGAAAGACGGGGATGTCCTAATGTTTGCCCAAGGCGGGCCAAAGGTTAGTTTTTTAACCCAAATTGAAGCAGGTCGGTCGGCTGTAAATATTTCCACACCCGTTAGCCCTGAACCGCCCCAGGCGCCGCCGATCATCCCATCTACACAAAGGCCTCCGGCGCCGCCGGTTCAAGCCAAACCACGCCCTGTTCCGGAAATTTCCATTCAAAACACAAAGGTTCCGCTGATCATACAATACGGCCCCACGCTCCGGTCCTTTAATGAACTGCCCGTTACCATCGGAAAAGGCCCGGGCTGTGATTTTATTCTGGATCACCCTTCAGTTTTCGATCAACATGCCCAACTATTTTTCAGCCAGAATCAATACTGGGTAAAAGACCTTACCGGCCGGCAGTCTGTATCCATAAACGGCCAGCCCATCAATATTAAAGCGCCCCTGAATCCCGACAACCAACTGGCGTTGAGCCTCCAAGGGCCAAGGTTTCGGTTTCTAGGGGGGGGTCGGTTGGCTGAAATCGAAGAGCCTATTCCCGAGGTTCCGTTGGATAAACCTCTGGCCAAAGAAAAAGCATCAGAACAGACAGATCCTAATGAAACTGACCCTAAAAAGCCGGGATCTGTTTTTAAAAAACTTTTCTTTTAGAATTGGAAAAAATTATGCAATCTACCCCCATACCATTCAAAATTCTGGCCCTGGCACCTTTTCGACTAGATGACGAAATATGAACACAACCACCAATTTCAATTGATAACATGGAGTTGGATTCGGCTACGGACGAATTTGGAATTTCCTTTTATTTGCCGATTTCAGCGGATCTATGTCCGGCAGGAGCACTGGACATTAAGTTTTTAAAATTAAAGGATTTCCATCCGGATGCTCTTGTTCAAAACAATTCCTTTTTATGCCATCTTTTGGACGCCAAAAACTACCTGACCGATACTGAAACCAAAAACCTCTCTGCACAGGAAAAAATACAAGGGCTTAAATGATGGTCGTATTCTTATGCATCAAACTCTCAGATCTCAGGACATCTCTTCCCAAAATTTGCTCAACTCAGAATATATTTACTGAAACGACCTGAACCTGAGATGCGACAATGTGAATTTATTTTTGCATTACCGAAGCTAAGGGATTATCAAATTCAAAACCAAACACACGAGGATTCTCGCCAATAACAGCGGCAGAAACAATATAAAACACATAGTCATAGGTCTGTTTGGGAATCTGTTCTTTATGTTCTTCCAGCATACGCCAGAAATTTCTTTCCCTCGGATTTTTATGCATGGTTTGGATAATCTTGATCACACGTCGCTCACCCCAATTATACGAGGCCATCACTAGAAGTCCGGAAGCCTGTGCCTCTGTATCGTAAATATCCCGTATGTATTTTGCGGCAGCCATGGTAGACCGTTCAAAATCGTGACGGTCGTCCTGTGGATCGGGCTTCTTGACTTTAAACAATGGCCCAATCTGGAGCCCATATCTGTCAGCTGTTGAAGGAATAAATTGCCATATTCCTTTTGCGATACCAAACCTGGTTTTCGGTCCGCAGGCATTGATGTCAAATGAGCTTTCCTGCAATCCAAGATAGAAAAATTGGGGCGGTAAATCATTGGATTCCATAATTTCGACAATTTTGGGTATGTAGCCTTTCCTTTTTGCCCGCTTGATGGCCTTTTCCAACCGGGTCGTTGTTTTCCACTTTTTGATATAGGACAAAACTTCTTTTGCAAAGCCCTTTGGCATACTAATTTCACATTCACCAAAAGTGCGGGCAACCCTCAATATTATCCGTTCTTTTTCACCAATACCTTTTCCATATACATCCAGGGTATTCACAAACTGGTCGTATTTTTCTTTCATTTCTTTGCGTTGGAACCTATAAGTCTCGATAAGTTTTTGGGATTCGGCATCCTTTTTCAGTTTTATTTCCTTTAAAGAATCGGCAAACTCAAGCTCCAACTTTTTCATGGCATAAAAAATTTCTTCAGCCAGAGCTTTCTGCTTATTGACTTGTATATGCTTATAGATGGCATATGTTCCTGCAACCAAAAACAGAAAGGCAAAAATCGCTATGATCCCGGCATATTTCTTTTTTTGTTTCTTTTGTATTTTCTTAAATGCACGGCGAACCATCATGGTATGTTCGCCAATATGAGCGTCATCGGCATCACCAAAATAATGAGCGCTATAGCTGTCCGTTGAGTGGCAGTCGACTTTTGGTTTTTCTGGGAGTCTGATCTCTAAAATGGTGACGGAAAGCACGAGTCCGATCTGCCCCAGTCTTATTTGGGTATTGTTATTCAGCAGCGCATGTTCTACTTTTTCGCCATCAACCAAAATGCCATTGGCGCTTTGAAGATCATATATTCGCCACCGGCCTTGCTCAAATCTTATTTCAGCGTGGTACCGACTTACCATCTCATCCTTTATGCAGATATCGCATTGGGTTCCCCGCCCAATTTGAAAAGAATCCGTAAAACGAAACTCGGTTTTATCAGCCTTGCCTTCCTCTATTGTCACCGTAATGGCAGGCGGTGTTAATGGATCTATCATCTTTGCATCTCTCCTAAATTATGCAAGTATCAAGTCTGCTTCAAGATTCAAGAACGTCACATTTGGGCGAGGTAATCATCTGCCGTCCCGCCCAGGTGTTAGTAAGGCATTAGATTTACTGAAATCTGAAACTCCGTTAGGCAAACAATCTTTAAAAAATCTTGAGACACCTTCAACATGGCTGAGACCATATGCTTCTATCATATATAAATATGCTATAATGTCAATATGTCAGAAATTGTTGCCGTTTAAGCAGGCCCAGGCGAATCAGTACGATTACCTGCTGGACAGGTGCTGTATTGAGTCCGGCCACCGATTGTTGGACATCGGTTGCGGGTACGGGACGCTCCTTCACCGGCCCTGCACCGCGGAGTCGTCGGCGTTGGCATCACTGTCACACCCCCGAGCAGGTCCGACACTGCCGCCGTAACTGCTTCGACGTCCACCTCATTGATTATCGGGTCCCCCGGGATTGGGATCGAACGTTCGATGGGGTGATCGCCAACGGTTCGATCGAACACTTTGTCCGGCCAGAGGACCTAGCGACCGGGCAGGCGGACGATGTGTACAGGCACCTCTTCGCCAAAGTCCACCGGCTGATCGACCAGGCCTCCCCGGTTCGGCGGTTGATGATTACGTGATCGGTTCCGACACCCCGGTCGAAGCCTACTTTTAGCAGTCAGCCCGTCGAGAGATCAACGGGAAAGCTTTGCATAAAATACCTGTAATTTTCTGGGGTTGGGCAAAAATTAGTAAAAAGAAACGATTGACAACCGGGTTGGCCTTTAGTATGAAGGTTTTGATTGTCACCGCAAACAATGGGCTTCCATATGTTGAGGTTTGTATGAGTTCCATACACAATAATAATTTTTCAGTCTACTTCACTTTATCCGCTCTCAAAAAGCGAGTTCTTATCATTTTCTTATCATTTCCATGACCACCAGGTCAACAGCTGAGGGTCCCGGGAAAAAATAATTCCACATCTTTCTTGCCGGGTCCCTGAGTCGTCTGTTTTAAGCAGCCGAACCACCGCATACGCACCTCCTATGTCCGGGGGTGTGGGAAGGAGGATAGAATGACAACACAAAAAATCAAAATAGGACTTTATGGCAAAGGCGCGTTGAATGGAATGTTCTCGACAATGGCTCAAGAAATTATGCCGGATGCTGTGTTCTATGAACGATCCAAGGCCTTTTTGGCCTTTCACAAGCATGAAATTGAATTAGGGAGAAAAGGTTATGTCGACCCGCGAACCGCGGTCCGCGACCTTCCTTTGGAAAAAATGGATGTGCGGGTTTATTTTAAACAGACACTGTTCAACGATGAAGACATCAAGACGACGGTCACGATAATTCATATGGCGAATCTGCAGATGAAAGATTTGCACCTGTCTACAAAGGAAGACAAGGTTTCGAAGAACGACATTGAAACAGTTTTCCGCACCCACACGCAACAGATCGTCGGCGTGATCCGTCGTTTCTCCATGCATGGGTCCAATGTCAATGTGAAATCAGGTTTGTCTTTAGGAAGACGTCCGTCCACCGCCGTCTTCACAGGCGTTGGCCGTGTTGTCGGTAGAATACCAGGGCCACAAGGCCTTTAGGAAGGGGCTTCAGTGATCACAACACTGGTGAATTTACCGATACTTCCCTTAACTTCAGCACTCACTTTAAGTTTCTTGGTCAACTCAATATCTGGAATGGATGGGATGTCACCCTCATTCGCGAGCAGAGCGGCAAGTGCCGCACCACCAACCATTAGGGTCATCGGCAGCACGTCCCGACTTAGCAGTAGATCTTTGAGTCTTTTCCCTTGGGTTTTCTTGATATAAGCTTTCAACGTCGACTTGAAGGCCTCTTTGTACTTATCTTAGTCTTTCTTGGAGAAGTTGTATGTTCCCAACCAAGCATCAATAATCTCACCGATTCGCTGTTCTTCGGCAGTAGGACTTCGCATGTGCACTAGTGGACGTGATTTGCAATTAAAAGGTTTAGGAATTGTTCTGTTCATGATCGAATTCTTTTTTATATTAACGACTATGATGATCAATTCTGAGCTTACAGCACCTCTGTTTATTTCCGAATGCGAGTCACAACTCTCATCCTTCTTCTTGGCTCCGATTACACCTATTCTAAGAGAGTCTTTTCATGCAAACGTCGGCATTTTTGTCCGTCCTGTCACCCGCCTGCCTTGCCTGATTTTGAGGTGAAATGGATATAATCATTCGGCAACAGCAAAGAGAGAAAATTTGTAACAGATTGGGGCGGCATTGTCGGGCAGGTCAGAAATGGGTGGTAGAATTCGGTGAGTGGCTGTGTCAGAAGGTAGTAAAGGCATTGCCCCACCGGCCCGACACCCCGGTCGAAGCCTACTTTTAGCAGCCAGCCCGTCGAGAGATCAACGGGAAAGCTTTACCTAAAAAACCTGTAATTTTCTGAAGTTGGGCAAAAATTGGTAAAAACAAGCGATTGACAGCCGGGTTGGCCTTTAGTATGAAGGTTTTGATTGTCACCGCAAACAATGGGTTTCCATATGTTGAGGTTTGTATGAGTTCCATACACAATAATAATTTTTCAGTCTACTTCACTTTACCCGCTCTCAAAAAACGAGTTCTTATCATTTTCTTTGTGGTCGTGGTAATTTCTCTTTTTCCTTTTGTCCATTGGTATGGAGAGGAGCAAAGTATTAAAGGAAATCTACAGAACGTCATAACAAAGCGAAATAAAATAGATACGATTTTAACCCAGCAGTCGGGCGCATACCCCGCAAAGAGGATTGGCTCATCTTGAGCGATAAGACGAACAAGCCGCATCAAACCGGACGGGCCGATGCCGATGCCCTTCTGGCTTCGGCGCGTGAATGGATCGACAAGGGGCAGTGGGACGAAGCATCCCGCATCCTGATGGCCGCCCTGGAGGCCAACCCAGGGCATGCGGATATTCTGCGAAACCTCGCCCGTGTCCAGCTTCACCGCCATGAGTACCTTCCCGCCTTACGGACCTTCGATCGTCTCATTGGATCCGGCCAGGCCGACGCTGCAGACTACACGGATACCGGAGATGCATTGACCGATGTCGGTGAATATGCCCAGGCCGTCGACACCTATCGTCGAAGTCTGAATTTGATGCCTGACGATCCCCGAAACCACCACAACCTTGCACGGGTTCTTTATCGGCTGGGGCAAACGGATTCGGCAGCACGTCATTTGAAGCAATGCGCGAGGCTGTGCGACCAAATCGATCCCTGGTTGAGCCTGGCCACGATCCTGCCCGGCTGCAGCCACGCCACCCAGCAAGACATCCTCTCGGCAAGGCGGCAGTTCGCCGATCGATTGACGCATATTGAACCGGCCTCCAAAGCAATCCGGTCCAAACGACCGAAAGCTTCTGCGAAGTCAAAACTGCGGGTGGCATATCTGTCGGCGTTCTTCCATTGTGCCAACTACATGAAACCGGTGTGGGGATTGATCAATTCACACAATCGGGATGCATTCGAGATTCATCTGTTCAGTGACAGCCCCAGGGATAGTGACTGGCCCGGTTACCTCCGGCATCCAGACGATCAGGTCCATGAAGTCGACGCCTTGGACAATGCCGCCCTGGGAATGCTTATTGAAAGCCGAGGCATCGATATCCTTGTGGATTTGAACGCATACAGCGAACCCCGGCGGCTGGGGCTGTTCCTCGAACACCCCGCCCCGGTGACGCTGGCCTGGTTCAACATGTACGCGACCTCGGGACTGCCGGGTATTGACTATCTCGTGGGCGATCCATGGGTGGTTCGACCGGAAGAAGCGGGCTTTTTTTCGGAAACCCTTTTAACCCTTCCGGTCAGTTACCTGACCTTCGCCGTCTACCACGACGCCCCGGAGGTGGCGACCCCACCCTGCACTCACACCGGTGAATTGACCTTTGGCAGCCTGGTAACCCAATATAAAATCACCCCGGCGGTTCTGGATGCCTGGGCCGAGATATTGAGAAGAACCCACAATACCCGCCTGTTTCTGGCAAACCGGACGCTGAAGTCCAAATGGAACCGCCACTATCTGCTGGAAGAGTTTCAACGGCGCGGGGCGGACATCGGGCGCATCACGTTGGACGGCCCCCGGGACCATTACGCGTACCTTCAGTACTACGATCAAATTGATATCGCCCTGGATGCATTCCCTTACAACGGAGGGACCACCACCATGGAGGCCCTGTGGCAGGGGGTGCCGGTATTGAGCCACGACGGGGACCGCTGGGCCTCGCGCACCACCTTCAGCCTGTTGGCGCAGAGTCCGGTAAGGGACTTTGTCGCTGTGAATTGTCGGGAAATGGTCGAGCGGGCCGTGGCAATGGCCGAGGACCCGGCCATTCCCGACCGCCTCGGCAAGCTGCGCCGGCATCTGCGAAAGCGCTTGGCGGACAGCCTGGTGTGCGACACGGGGGCCCTTTGCAGGCATATGGAGGCGCTGTACTTCAAAGTCTGCTCTAAACAATGAAAAAAGGCGCCACCGGCCAAACATCCAGTGGGGGCGCCAACCGGTAACAACAATCCATTTTCTCCACTTGATGGCATCCTTCAGGGAGGCTGTCATTGCCGGTTCGCTGGATGCGAGCAGTTTGAAATCAAGGTTATACGCTTCGATCACCTTTTCAGAGGTCTTCATAATGCCGGCACCGGCGTCGATTCCCACAATGCGGCCCTTAAATTCTTTTTTATGGTCATTGAGTTCAGATATTTTCGTAATGGGGACGTAGTCCGGCACCACCCAACCATTGATGGTTCCCTCGTAAACATGCCCCAGATCGACAATCTTTTCCTTGTACTTCTTCGACATAGTCCTTGTGCAGTACCGGCAGCCAGGTTTCCATAAACGCATCCATGTCGCCCTGAGCAATCGACGTATAGGCCGGCCCGACATCCGCCGCCGTGATTTTCACATCGTACCCCATTTTTTCTTCCAGCAACACCTTCGCCAAATGGGTATAGGCAACCCCCTCCGCCCAATTGACATACACGAGGTTGGCCTCTTTGTCCGCAGCAAAAGACGGAGCGACAATACCTGTGATGAATATCGCTAATACGAATATGAAGAAGTATGTTATTTTTTTTGAAAATAGTTTTTGTCGCATCCTCGACTCCTTACTTTCATGATACATTAACATCTTTCATTTCGGGTTATCGACCTGAAGCGCTTTTTGCCAGGGCCTGGATAACACGGTCCAGGTAAATGGCAAGTACAAGGACAATTTTGAGACGTTCGAGCAGGTTTACGAAGACCGGTTTGAACGGCAGTATGGCTTTTATCGTCCTTATGTCCGGCAGGTGATTTACCGGTATCTGGACTGCGGAATCCTACATAACGGGTTTGCTCGCGTACGATGTGAGGATTGCGGTCATGAATTTCTCTTGGCCTTTTCATACAAACGTCGGCATTTTTGTCCATCCTGCCACCCGCCTGCCTTGCCTGATTTTGAGGTGAAATGGATATAATCATTCGCAACAGCAAAGAGAGAAAATTTGTAACAGATTGGGGACGGCATTGTCGGGCAGGTCAAAAACGAGTGGTAGAATTCGGTGAGTGGCTGTGTCAGGAGGTAGTAAAGGCAGTGCCCCACCGGCCCGACACCCCGGTCGAAGCCTACTTTTAGCAGCCAGCCCGTCGAGAAATCAACGGAAAAGCTTTACTTAAAACACCTGTAATTTTCTGAGGTTGGGCAAAAATTGGTAAAAACAAGCGATTGACAACCGGGTTGGCCTTTAGTATGAAGGTTTTGATTGTCACCGCAAACAATGGGCTTCCATATGTTGAGGTTTGTATGAGTTCCATACACAATAATAATTTTTCAGTCTACTTCACTTTACCCGCTCTCAAAAAGCGAGTTCTTATCATTTTTTTCATATGGTGTTGCTGACACTGCCCGATAAAGAAAAGAAGGAGGTTGATTCCATGAGCGTGGCCACTGAAATCGTCAGATTCGCCCGAAGTAAAATCGGAACCATTGAAAAATATGGTAAAAAACCGAAAGGTAAGTGCGAGG
>Ga0208279_1001506_pt1 | contig 12475 bp, 11 predicted proteins | sample AntAceMetag02UKM_FD_184766 | JGI IMG/M metagenome (GOLD analysis project Ga0208279, IMG submission 184766) | Saline lake microbial communities from Ace Lake, Antarctica - Antarctic Ace Lake Metagenome 02UKM (SPAdes) (version 2) | ecosystem: Environmental > Aquatic > Non-marine Saline and... | reverse complement strand
CTTCCCGAGCTTTTTAACAATAATTTCCCGGCCCAAAAGCTCATGGGTGAGATTATATTTATTCAGAAAATTATCATCAAAGAAATGCCCGTATGGGCCGTGACCCACGTCATGAAGCAAACCGGCAACCCTGAAAAGTTCTTCAATATAATTAGGAGATGGAACATCCGGACACTCTTTTTTTAAACTGGAATAAAGATGCCGGGCAAATTTTCCTGCCATGTGCATTGTCCCAAGCGAATGCTGAAACCGGGTATGCTCGGCAGAAGGATAGACCCACATCGCATTTTGAAGCTGGTGAACACGGCGCAGCCTCTGCATCCAGGCACTGTCAATAAGATCCTTTTCTGTCTTCTCACCGGAATTAGAATCGCTTGGTACTGTAAAAGGAATATAATTATTAATTGGATCAGCAATAAGCGCTGTACCCTTATATGGAAGAGGAGTCTCTTTTTTCATAACCATATCATTAGTTTAGTAAAATTTTTAATAAACTCAACTTCTTTCATCATTTTCTTTGTTCGCTCCAAAGAAAACGATGCAAAAGAAAGGGCGCCCTTTGTCCGGCTCCGATTGCATCGGAATTCCCTTGCTTGATAGCTTTTTGCGGTCGGCGTCACAAACTCGTCTCGATTCGTCGAGACTCAGACATGCGCCGCCTACAGGTCCCCAAAAAACCCTCAAGCTTCGGCTCGAACAAAACGGGTTTCAAAAATCAAAAACATCCAAGCAGTGTTCTTTGTCTTTTCTTTGTTGCTTGAGTCACCAAAGTATCGTGGTGACCGCTACAGCTCTTTAGATGAGTAAGAATGAAACATTCACCACTGCGAATCAAAGCAAATAATATTTTTGCAACAAGAACTTATAATTAAAGACCCACAATACCTAAGCCATCAGATGCCAGAACGTTTTACAACCTCTAGACGATTTTTCATCTTTTTCGAGAGTTCTCCGAACTCCTGAAGTAAGGCTGAAAGACTTTCTGTTTTTTTATGTAAAAGTTTTGCAACCTCTTGCTGCCAGAATTCAACGACCTCTATCTCTTTTTGCACAAGCTGCTTTTCTATTTTTCTCTGCATCTGCTCCACAAATGCTTTATCCATAATATCTACCTTTCTAAACTGCGCTTCAAAAGAACCGCGGGCTTTCTATTTATATTTATCACTCTCCGGTTTATACCGACTCATCAGAATTCCAGACGTTCCTTAAACTTTAGATCTCATCATATTACCGCTTATACCCTATAATATTACTTAAAAGCTCCAACCTGTCCTTTTTGTCGCTCTGTGTTTCAACACCCTTTGGCGAATAACCGTCTACAACACCAAGCACTCCACAACCCTGATCTGTCTCCGCAATAATTGCTTCAACCGGATTTGCAGTTGCACAGAAAATATTGCAGACTTCCTGGCAGTTTTTGATACGGTCAAGAAAATTTATCGGATAGGCATCTTTCATGAGTATATTAAACACATGTCCCGCTTTCATCTTTTCACAGTTTTTTACAGCAGCATTTATAAGCTCATCATCATTTCCATCCGATCTTATAAGACAGGGGCCGGAAGCTTCATTAAAAGCAATACCAAACTTTACATTTGGCACAGTGGTCACCATTATTTCATAAAGATCCTCAATGGTTTTGATAAAGTGTGACTGGCCAATTATAATATTTGCTTCTTCAGGGATTGTTATTTCAACTGATTTTATCTCCACAACAAACTCTCCTTATTTAGGTTCGTTAATAAAATCCGTAAGCGGATTATTAATGTTAATTAGAAATATATACTGTTAAAATAAAAGGTTATAATTATGAAGGTAATGGCTTTTTTTGAGACCCGTTTAATAAAGCTGGATTTTACCGCAAAGACGCAAAGTACGCAAAGAACTTCGTAGCTTTTCACACCCTGCTTTTCTCTGCGTGCTCTGTGACTCGAGCGAAGCGGGCGGTGATACCCATAGATTTTGTTGAAGATCCCTTTTTTATAAAAGTTTATCACTGCTAATAATCCTCATTCTTGATATTTTCGAACTCTATCACAAAATATTTCAGAAATCTTCATAAAACAAAATAAGTCTTGAATTTTACAGAATCTTCATATAAAACAAAAGAAAAGGTACGGCTTTGATTGACAAAATATCTAATCATGGTATATTTATCTATTCACTGTGCGCCTGTAGCTCAGCTGGATAGAGCAACGGACTTCTAATCCGTAGGTCGGGGGTTCGAATCCCTCCAGGCGTACCAATTAATAAAAAATAGAATTGTGGTGGGTGTAGCTCAGTTGGTTAGAGCGCTAGGTTGTGGTCCTGGAGGCCGAGGGTTCGAGACCCTTCATCCACCCTCTTTTTTTCCTTCGCACCATCTTGTCCCTGACAACTACCTGCGGAGATAACATAAACACATCAAAGATAAAGCGGTAAAAATATGTCGAGAGCATTCAGCGGTACAAAAATGTCAAAATTAGGCACTGAAGTAACAGATAAAATGTTTAGCGGCAACAAAAGAGCAAAGATTGGCACTGAAAAAAACCCTGCTCAAGTCTCTGTACAAACAGAAAAACGCTCAAAAGAAGTAAAGGCTCAGTTTGAAGAACACGGCTGGCACCATACAATTGAGCTGGACTCTGACAAACCGGAAGACATTACTGAACTTGAAAGATTATTAAACCCTCCTCAGCCAAATATATCCGATAAAAAAGCCGGGCGTAATGAGCCATGCCCATGCGGAAGCAGTAAAAAATATAAAAAATGCTGCGGTAAATAATCCCTCCTCCTCAAAGCAACAACCCTTAAATTTTGATCAAAACACCTAAGCTTAAACCACTCTTTCCTATTACATTACATCTTTTTCCATAATATTTGCTTGATAATTATTTTAAATTATTATAATTTGAAAGTAATTTAATTAAATGAGTTGCGCATATAATAACTTTAAGAAAAAAAGTATAATACTAATACATAAACACTTATATTCTATATTTTAAGTTTTAAGCGGTATTTTTACAAAAAGTACTACGAACAGAAATGTAAATAGGCCGCCATTTTTCCGTATATCACGCTGTATAGGAGTAATAGACCGCCAAATGGCGGTATTTCACGCAATCGTATGCCAAATGGGCGTGTTATAACACGCCCAATAGTCGGTATAATAATAGTTATGCGCAAAAAAAATGTATTAACTCATGGCGAATAATTGGAACATACCAGACTGGTTGGAAAAGGAAGTCAGGGAGCGAGATAAAACCTGTGTGTATTGTGGTGTTGAGTTCACGCCAGTAAAAATCTCGAAAAAGACAGCAGCAAGTTGGGAGCACATTATTAACGACGCAAAGATAATCACAAGAGAAAATATTGCGCTTTGTTGCTGTGGTTGCAACGCCAGCAAGGGACAGAAACAGCTTTCAGCTTGGATTAAATCTGACTACTGCAAAAAGCGAGGAATAACCCCTGACTCAGTTGCACTGATCATTAAGCAAGCTATAGAAAATGGACAATAAACTCGCATAACCATCTGCTGCACCGGACGGCTCTCAAGCTCGCCGCCCGTGAGCAGCAACGTTATGCATAAGAAATAAAAACAATGATTGACTACAGTTTATTTAGGCCAGTAAAAGTTTGCGGGATAGGTTGTATTATTTTTACAATCTTCGGCTTGATTTTTTTTTACAACACATTAACAAATCCAGAAACAGGACAGGACATTAAGTATTTCATTACAATAATAAGTGCTTGGCATCTTTTTACAGGGCTAGGTATCTTAATGCAGAAAATGTGGGGGTATTACCTAATGAAATTCTATTTATATGTAATGTGTCTAGCAGTGCCAATTGGTACATACTACGCATTAAGAGGCTTGCGTTACCTGAAGGAAAACGAAATCAAAAAATTCTTTGATAAATCTATAAGTATATAAAATGAAATAAAAGCATAACAATCGGCTTGAGAGTGACTTGCATGTACGCTGGCGCTCCCACGCAAGCCCCTCAGCCAAAGCGTTATAACCACAAAAATATTACTACGGCAGGGAAAGAGCGCATGTTTAATATTAAAATTATTTCTTCCATAGTAGTTTCATTGATAACAATGCTACTCATTTATTTGGGACATGATGAGAAAAAAAACGCGCTAATTTGGATTTTGGCTATTGCCACAACAGCTATCTCCTTAATTTTAGTTATCCACACAAGATATGAAGAGCATACGAGTGAAACGCATATTAAAGAAACAATAGCTCCTTTAATACGTGGAATCGTTTCTTTCAATTCAACTTGGTTTAATATGATGGCAGTTGAAGCAAAAATGCCCACAGAGCAACTTCGTCAAGTTACTGAAGATAAGTTAAATCAAATCCTAGGAAAGATACACCCACATACTAATTCTCCTATTGTCACAATTCCTGAGAAGAAACAAATAAACTGGTTAGAGTTCTTTTTTCAACTATGCGAACAGACCAATAACAGAATTAAAGAAGTATTTTCCCATTCTTCTAAAACGGACTCTGCTCTAATTAAAATATTAAGTAAAATTGAAAACTCATACCTTTATAAGGATATACAACTTCAAGCACACCAAGGGGTTGATGCACCAAACTTACAGTATGAGCTAAAATTTATTTATGAATATTTTGACCTCATTAATCAGCTTGATGCTTACTATGCAACACACCTTAAAGACTTTGATGATGGCAGTTTGCAAAATGCAATGAGACCATTTATGGAATAGCAATAAATGGTTATAACAAACGGCTTGAAATGGACGCGGCAAAAACCAGCCGCGCCCCTCATCCATAACGTTAGATCCTTCTGGTGGAGAATGGAATGAATGCTGTGAGAAAGTATTGGCCCTATGCGGTTGTGTTAGCATTGTTGGGCATTGGTTTGTATTGCCTGCCCAAGCCGGATATTGCGCTGTCAGCGTTTGCGGGTGTTCTATTTGCGTTCTTGCTTGGCCTTGTTAAGCAATCAAGAGACAAACTGGATACTGATGTGGCTCATGGTAACTGTGTCCTGTTTGTTTTGATGGCGCATTTCATTATAATGCTGACACTCCGGGAAGACATCCTGAAGAGCGTTGAGGGAGATCTTGAAAAACTATGTGTGTTTAAGAAAGCAGTTGAGAGTGACGGGGATGTAGGGTCGGATCCGTTCAGTGGTATGGTGCACTTAGATGTGCCAGCACTTGAGGCTGGGGATCCAATAGACAAGGTTGATCTGAATGGGTTGATTAGTATGGGCCTGTTTGAAAGTTCGAACGCTTGCTGGGTTGCCCAGAGGCAGTATTTTAATGCTGTTGGGTGCTTCAATAAGGTAGTCGCGGTAAGTCAGAAGTTCAAGCTTGATCAGATCAACGGTGTATGCAAGCAGCCAGTGGAGCTTGTTTTACTGTATGAATCGCGACTTAGGGAAACATTTGTCGTTGTCGAAAAGGCAATCAAGATGCTCCATGATGCTCATGGTGAATTGTTTGCAGACCTATGTCGTCAATATGGTGGTCGTGGGTATAAATTCGCCGGTTTGACCTCTGATAACGCGAAGTATACCGCATGCCTCAATCGAATTGTTGACAGTGAAGATCTAAATCGCTAGAGTGTCGACGCGCTTAAATCCGCGCGCGTCTCAGCTCAAACGTTATAATTCTAGTCTAGCAGAAATATCAAAATCAACTAATCCTTTAACTTTTTGGAACATAACAAATATGACCGAACATATCTTTAATCGTAAAACTCTGAAGAAAAAACTTAATCTCTTTGATTTAACCAATGTGGCTGAGTTACAAACGAAACGTAACCAGATTAATCAATGGAAAGAATCCATTAACAAAGGAGTTGTTAAAGCAAGTAAAGAGGAATCACTCCAGGGGAAATTTCTGGAAGATATTTTTTTTAAAGTGCTTGGTTATTATGGGAAGATCGAAAATCCGAACAAGTGGAATCTTGAGCATGAAAAAAAGACTTTAAAAGACGGAACAAAAGCTGATGGAGCTTTAGGTTTTTTTACGCATAATAACGATTCCGATATTCACGTTGTTATTGAACTGAAGGCTTTTAAACAAGGGTTGGGAAACAAGCAAAATCGAGAGGATTACCCTGGTTCACCTGTTGATCAGGCTTTTACCTATCTACAAAAATCCGGGGAAAATTGTAAATGGGCAATTGTTTCCAACTTTAATGACATTTGGCTTTTGCACAGGGGTAAAGGGTCTACACACTGTGAGAAGTTCCAAATAGAACAGCTAAGTGAAGAAGAGGAATTCAAACGATTTTATTATCTTCTTTCATGTGAACATCTTATTCAAGAAGGGAATAAATCATTAATTGATCAATTATTCGAGGACAACCAGGCCGAAGAAGAGGCGATCAGCAAGAAATTCTATCAAGAGTTTAAGCAGGCACGCCTACAACTTTTCGACCACCTTAAAAAAAACAACCAGAACATAGATGAAATTTCGCTATTCTCACATACTCAAAAAATCCTGGATCGCTTTATCTTTGTCTGTTTCAGTGAAGATATCGATATGCTCCCGGAAAGAGTTTTCAGGAAAGCAATAAAAACAGCGCAAATGAGCTTTAATCCTTCCGATTGTAACATATGGAGACAAGTAACCGGTTTATTTCACTCTATTGATCAAGGAAATCCACATCTGAACATCAACAAATATAATGGTGGATTATTCGCGAAAGATGACGCTCTCGATGCTTTGATAATTAAAGATGAAATTTTTGAGCCTTTAGCGAGAATTACAGACTATGACTTTGAGACAGACCTGAACGCCAATATTTTAGGGCATATCTTTGAGCAATCGATTACAGATATTGAGGAAATTAAGGCAGATATTTTAGGAGAGCCAACCGATACTAAAAAAGGAAAAAGGAAAAAAGACGGGATTTATTACACACCCGCGTATATTACAAAATACATAGTAGAACAAGCCGTTGGCGGTTGGCTGAATGAACAAAAGAAGCAACTGCAATACGAAGCTTTGCCGAAGCTGGAAGAAACAGATTTAACATCCATTAAGTTTACAAATAAAGGATACAAGGCCAGTAAGAACCTTACTGCACATATTCATTTTTGGGAAAACTATAGAGAAAAATTATCGAATATAAAAGTACTTGACCCCGCCTGTGGTTCAGGTGCTTTTTTAATCCAAATTTTCGATTATTTATACTCGGAAGGGCAGACGGTAAATAAAACGATCAGTGATTTATTTCAAGGGCAAACGAGCATCTTTGACTTAGAAAAACACATTCTTCAAAATAATATTTATGGTGTCGATCTCAATGAAGAATCGGTTGAAATTACCAAGCTTTCCCTCTGGTTGAAAACTGCTCATAAAGATAAGGAACTGACAGCTCTTGATAATAATATTAAATGTGGGAATTCATTGATCGATGATCCCGAATACGCTGGTAAGCAATATTTTGACTGGAATGAAGAATTCCCTCAAATTATGAAAAAAGGAGGTTTTGATGTCGTTGTTGGAAATCCACCATATGTCAGGCAAGAAGCATTAGGAGAAGTTAAGCCCTATTTTCAAAGTAAATATCAATGCTATGCCGGAACGGCAGACCTATTTACCTATTTTTATGAAAAAGGGTTACACCTGCTAAAAGAAAACGGGTATTTCAGCTTTATCTCCAACACATTTTTTAAAACCAGTGCCGGGGCAAATCTAAGGAGCTACTTAAAAAACAATAGTCGGTTTATTAGTCTTACCGATTTCTCCGACATTCAAGTGTTTGAGGACGCAACGACTTATCCGATTATTCCAGTCCTGAAAAAATCACAACTCTCGGATACCCTGCAATATTTCAAAGTAAGAACGGAAGACCTACTCGCTCTGGAATGGAGCAAAAACAAGAATTCTTTCGCTGTAGATCAAAACAAATTGAAGGATGAGAACTGGACTTTCGAAAGTGAGACAGAACAAAAATTAAAAGAAAAAATCAGGCAGTATCCAGTAGTAAAAGAGTTATTTGGGAAATGCTTTCGAGGTCTTGTGACAGGATTCAATGAAGCATTCATAATCACAAGTGAAAAAAGAAAGGAGATTATTTCTCGAAATCCCAAGGAAGCAGAAGTAATTAAACCTCTTTTTGAAGGAAAAGATCTCAAGAAATGGAATTCTCCTGATATAGATAAATGGCTGATTTTTTTGCCTTGGCACTTTCCTCTACATGAAGATCAATCAATCACTGGAGCATCAAAAAATGCGGAGAAACAATTTGAAATACAGTACCCTATTATTTATGAGCATGTATTTATGTATAAAGATAAGCTCAACAATAGAAATAAAACTGAGACTGGTATTCGATATGAATGGTATGCACTGCAAAGATGTGCCGCAAGCTATTTAAATGAGTTTTCTAAACCCAAAATCATTTGGCCAAATCTTCAATCCGGTAATAAGTTTGCGTTTGATGAGGCAGGTTTTTATATTAACGCCCCCGCTGTTATTCTACCCGCAAATAATAAATCTCTATTATGTATTCTCAATTCAAGACTTGCCTGGTTCTTTTTCCAGGATATTTGCGTTATAAGAAGCGGTGGGTTTATTGAGATGAAACCACAATATTTCGAACAACTTCCTGTGGCCATGCCCAATGATGAACAGCCCTTCATTGAAAAAGCGGATTGTCTTATATCTACAACAAAGGATTTGCAAAACTGCCAATTGGGTTTCCTTAAGTTTATGATCAGCGAATTAAAACCAGTGAAGATAAGCAAGAAATTGAATAATTGGATTGATTTAGATTGGGACAGCTTCAAAGCTGAACTTGGGAAAGGTAAGGCCAAACTTCAGGAATTGAGCCTAAAAGACAGGAAGGAATGGCAAGAATACTTTGAGGAAGAAAAGAAAAAAACAAATACGCTCCGGGAGCTGATTCGAAAAACCGAAAAAGAAATCGATCAAATGGTTTATGCTCTCTACGGACTGACAGATGATGAGATTACGATTATAGAAAACATATAAAATTATGCTATGGCGAATAAATCCGGAGACACCATACTAATTTAATTATAGAATAATTTTATCTAACTATACGCTCGAGAAATTGATGCGCTTAAAGCAGCTCGCGTCTCAGCTCCAGCGTTGGGTGAATAAAAAACCACAAAAGGATGCATTACAATACAATGGAAATAATAGATTCATCGCCATATATCCTGGCGATTCTTTTTTTTATAGTTGCATTTATATATTCTTCTGTTGGGCTCGGAGGCGGATCCTCATACACCGCATTAATGGCAATTTTCGGCATCAGCACGGTGGCAATACCTTTGATCTCTTTATCTCTTAATTTATTTGTAACATCAGTCGGGAGCTATAATTTTATTAGAAACAAACACGCCAGGATAAAACTTATTGCGCCATTTTTATTATCTTCCATACCAATGTCATATTTAGGAGGCTCCTTTAAACTACCAAAAGAAATATTTTACGGGATCTTATTAATATCCTTAGTGTTTGTAGCGATACGCATATATTTTTGGCAAGACATATCCATTAAACTGAATCTTGGCCAAAAAGAAAAAATAATTATATCACTCCTATCCGGGGCTGTCCTTGGTTTGGTTGCCGGTATAGTTGGAATTGGCGGGGGAATTTACCTTGTCCCGTTGATAATAATTTTAGGGCTTGGCACTGAAAAAGAAGCTGCGACTTGCGGCGCAATTTTTATCTGGCTCAATTCTTTATCCGGTCTATTGTCACGCCTTCAGCACAACTCCATTGATTTAACAGCATATATCCCATTAATAGTCGCAATTCTAGTTGGGGGAACATTCGGTTCATTTATGGGGTCATTCAAGTTTTCACCCACCACAATGAACAAAATGCTGGGCACAATAATTATTGCAGCAATATTTTTCTTATTCCCAAAAGTTATTAATTTTTAACGACTCGAAAACAATGCCCCCCAACAAAAAGGTCAAGTCTTTGCTTGACTCATTTAGATAAAAAAATAGTTAAATTATGCGTTTCATATTTTCAAAATACGGCAAGAGCATCCAATGAAAAAAGACGAACCCTATAATGGATTTGAACAGGGCCGAATCCGTCCGCCCAGTGAAAGCGGAAGCCTGTTGATCCGTGTTATTAGAAACTGTCCATGGAATCGCTGTACCTTTTGCGGTCTTTATAAAGATACAAAATTCAGTCTGCGCCCGGTAAGCCACATCCTCAAGGACATTGATCTCATTCATGAATATGCTAAAATGATTAAAAATGGCGACCTCCAAAATAACCGGAATGAGGAAATCGCTTTTCATGCTGCATTGACCTGGGTTCGCAACGGAATGAAATCTGTATTTCTTCAGGATTCCAACAGCCTGATCATGAAACCTGACGATCTTGTAACAATTCTGCAATATCTAACAGAGACTTTCCCGGAAATTGAAAGGCTCACCTCCTATGCAAGGTCCCATACGATTGCACGGATCAGCGACAATAATCTTGACCGCATGGCTAAAGCCGGTCTTAACCGCATCCACGTTGGCATGGAATCCGCATCCGATAAGGTCTTGTCTCTGGTTCAAAAGGGGACAGACAAAGCCATGCATATTCTTGCCGGTTGTAAAGTGAAACAGGCTGGTATTCAGCTATCTGAATATTTCATGCCCGGTCTTGGCGGCAGAAAGCTCTCCAGGGAACACGCACTGGAAACAGCTGACGCCTTAAACCAGATTAACCCTGATTTTATTCGGCTAAGAACACTTGCCATTCCTGACAATGTCGAACTTTTTAAGGATCTAAGCTCCGGCACATTTGAGCCCATGAACGACACCATGATAGCAGAGGAAATCTTGTTGTTTATCGAAACCTTAAATAATATAAGCAGTACAATTAAAAGCGACCATATCCTGAACCTTTTGCAGGAAGTCGAGGGAACCCTGCCAGCTGATAAAGAACAAATGACAAACATCATTAAACGCTTTCTGTCCATGGAGCGCAAAGAACAGATGCTATTCCAGATAGGAAGTCGCAGCGGAATTTTCTCCCGACTGGACGACCTGAGTGACCGAAGACTTCGAGTGTATGCTGAACGCAATTATTCAGATTTAAAAGTAAGCCCGGAAAATATAGACGGCATTATTTTAGAAATTATGAAAAGATTTATTTAATGATGGACAATAAAGACAAACAACCTTATGGAGACATAATCATGTCAGAACAGACAAATCCTGCCGAAGCATTTATTAGAAAACGTTTTGAAACCTTTAAAAAATTATCAGAAGAAACCAGCCCGGAAAAAGCAATGCTGACCATGTTTGAAGGACATACGGAGCAGGTCAAACAGAGGATGGAACCCTATTTAAACAAACCAACCCTTGCGGAAGGCCTAAGTGAAGCAGTTGCAGAATTCAACAAGAACGGCTGGAATATGGATGTGGTTGACCTTTCCAATAAGGGCATTGACGGTGCGCTTGAAATTCAAAGGTTTTGCCCGGTAGGTGACATCCATAAAGAATTCGGATATGAAAGCCCCTGCTTTTTGATCTGCGACCCTGATGGTCCGGCAATCAAAGAAGCGTTTCCAGGTTTGAAAGCTGAAACCCTGTGCCGCCAGGCCGAAGGCGCCTGTGTCTGCATGTTTAAATTTGAGCGCCCTTCCCTCTCCTAAAGATACAATAATCTGACAGACTTTCTTTCGACCAAAGGTCAAATATCCAAAAAGATCCACACTTCTTTTGGGATAAAGTCCCTTTGAAAAAACAAGTACTATCCACTTTAAAAAGTGTGGTTTTAGGTTGATCCCCAAAGGGGCTTATACGAATAGACACAACTTCTTTCATCATTTCTTTGACGGCCAAAGAAACGATGCAAAGAAAAGCCGCCCTTTGCCCGGTTCCGATTTCATCGGAATTCCCTTGTTTGAATATTTTTTGCGGTCGGCGCCACAAACTCATCCTGATCTTTCAGGACTCAAACATGCGTCGCCTCAAGTCCCCAAAAAACCCTCAAGCTTCGGCTCGGTCAAAATGGGTTTTAAAAATCACAAAATATTCGAGAAGTATTATATGCTTTTTTTCTTATTTGAGTCACTAATGTACCGGGCGGACAAGTGAGAAACGCAGCGCCTGCTACTGCAGATAAAATGATGAAGATTATTCTTTTAACTCTTAGCCCCCGAAACACTGAAAGCCTATGTTTTAATCTTATTAAATATAAATAGTATTTGCGCAAAACAGAATTTAGCTATATTCTGTTTGTTTACCTGTTAACTTGTCCTACAAAAAAAAATATGCGTTTATCACAGACCTTTTCCGCACTTAAATATCCCAACTACCGCCTCTGGTTTTTCGGTCAGCTGGTATCTCTGTTTGGCACCTGGATGCAGATGATGGCCCAGAGCTACCTGGTCTTTGAACTAACCAAGTCACCGGCTTTTCTGGGATATGTCAGCTTTGCCTTTGGTCTGCCTTCATGGATTTTCATGCTCTACGGCGGGGTAATTTCAGACCGCATGTCCCGGCGC
>Ga0208279_1001498_pt1 | contig 12522 bp, 6 predicted proteins | sample AntAceMetag02UKM_FD_184766 | JGI IMG/M metagenome (GOLD analysis project Ga0208279, IMG submission 184766) | Saline lake microbial communities from Ace Lake, Antarctica - Antarctic Ace Lake Metagenome 02UKM (SPAdes) (version 2) | ecosystem: Environmental > Aquatic > Non-marine Saline and Alkaline... | reverse complement strand
TATGCAGGGCTTGTTTAGAGTTATGCTTACTTTTGTGATTGAAATTCCTAATCCCAACTCGGTGAAAACTGGAGGAGCGATTTCGATACTACTGGGGCTGATGGCCTGCTTGAGCTGGCCATTTTCAGGCTTGTGGTTTCTCTCCTTTGCGCTTAGTGCTGAAATTGCCAGCCGCGGATGGGCATTAATGTTTTATGCAAATTCGATCAACAAGCAAAAAAGGGCTAGTGAATAATGCTTTTACAGATAAACAGGTCTGAGTGATCATAAAATCAGAGTTCAAAGGTATATTTTCAAGTTGCAGACCTATTTTAAATAATTGCAATGGAAGTCATATTCCTCAAATAGAGGCCATACGATACAATATAGCGCTGCATGGTGTTGGGTTTCAAAGTCAACTTCAAACCATGCAGATCTCTTCTGCCAGCAATTAATTTGCCCTATCAGAAATTATTGGCCCTTAACTTACTGCAGATTTCTTGAATAATTTTCGCTATTGCATCTTTCACCTTTTTTGCTGGCTTCTGGTATTACCAGTTTTTCTTGTTTACTCGGGTTTGCTTTATGCTGCTCCAGAAATAGACATTACTGGTTTAAGTGATGAGCAAGAAGCGAATGTTCGTGCTTATTTATCTTTAAGCAGTGAGGCTTGTGATGCACCCAGCTGGAAAATCAAACGCTTATCTAAGCAAGCGCCATTGCAGGTACAGAATGCTTTGCGTGCTTTAGGCTATTATCATCCACAAATTACTAAAAACCTGAGTTGGCAAAATGACTGCTGGGAGGCTTTATTTGCTATTGAGCCCGGGCCTCCGGTAATTATCGATTCAATAGATATTCAGGTGCTGGGGCCAGGAGCAAATGAGTTATTTTTTAGCGAAATATTACAACAATTTAGTATTAAAGTTGGCGATACCGTCAATCACGCAGAATATGAGAAATTTAAGAAATCATTAAAAAACCGTGCGGATGCGAAAGGCTATTTCGATAATTATTTTGCGCTTAAGCAATTGTCTGTCGATATTGATACCAATACGGCGCTTATTCAATTACATTTCCAAACAGGAAAACGCTATTATATAAGCCGCATTGATATTGAAAAGAATGCTTTAACTACAGATTTTACCGGTAAATATTTGACGGTTAAGACGGGGCAAGCTTATGACCGGGCAAAGATTTTTGAGTCACATCAGTTGCTAGATGCATCGGATTATTTTAAAAATGTCGACTTCAAATACCTGCAAGATCAAGTGCAAGATTATCAGGCTCCGCTAAATATAAAATTGACTAATCTGCCTCGACATGTGATGTCGGCAGGTGTTGGTTATGATACTGACCTGGGTTTTCGGCTTAGTGCCGGGTATAAAAATAGGTATTTGAATGAAAGCGGACATCGGTTTATTTCCGACTTGAACCTTTCACTTAAAAAATCCAACCTGATGTTCGAATATGTGATGCCATTGAGTAATCCATTAAAAGATCGTTTGTCTTTTTTTGCTGGTGCTACTTATGAAAATACGATCTATGTTGATAATCAAACAGCAGAGCTAGGTGTGAGATTATCTAATCGCTTATATGGTCAATTAGTTTTCGCTGAACAATTAAAATTTGTCTTTGAACGATTTCGTAATTCAACAGTCGATCCTTATCAAACAAGTTTTTTGCTAGTGCCTGGTATTAAATTGTCTAATGTGAGATCTACGAAAAAAGGAATGTATTTAGAAGGTTATAAATATATGTTTGAGGTGAATGGAGCGCATCGTAGTGTCGGGTCTTCGGTGAGTTTTATTCAGCCAAAATGGTATACCAAAGTTTCTTACCCTACCTTTTATGGAGGGTGCTTGATAGCAAAAATTGATCTGGGTGCAACGGGTGTAGATAATTTTGCAGATTTACCTACCAGTTACCGTTTTTATGCGGGGGGAGGAGAGAGTATACGCGGTTATGATTATAAAAGTATCGGTCCGCGTAATGCATCTGGAGCAGTAGTCGGCGGACGATATTTAATCACTAGCAGTCTGGAGTATGAACAGCGCGTTTATGAAAACTGGAGCATGGCTGCTTTTGTTGATGCGGGAGATGCTTTTAATAACGTCATTTCTATGAAATTCGGGGTTGGCTTAGGTGTACGCTGGTATTCAATAGTGGGGCCAGTGCGTCTTGATCTTGCCGTACCTACTGATGATTTTGGTGATGTGCATGTGCATTTTAGCTTGAGTACGGCCTTGTGAGAAGGCTAATACGTGCTGGATTAAGCATGTTGTGCGCAATAGCGCTGCTATTTGTCGTTTTGATTGGCTTATTGGTTTACAGTCCACAGTTTAATAACTGGCTGGTGTTGCAGGCCATCAATCAAGTGTCTGGAATAAGCATTGCTAAGGTCGATGGGCTGTTATTAAGTGACATGTCTGTAACTGATATTAGCTATCAGGATGATACGCTAGCAGTCAGTATCAAGTCACTGTCTTATCAGTTTAGGCTAATGGATTTGCTGGATTCGCGTGCTTTATTTGAGTCTTTGCAGGCGACGGGTGTTGATGTTGTTCTACTTGAAAGCAAGAAACCGTTAGAAGAAGAGCCTGAATCGCCTCCTTTTGTTATGCCGGTGACTTTAATGGTTAGTCATGTCTCTGTGAGTGACTTGCGTATTAAACATGGTGAATCCGATTATTTGCTAGACAGGATTAGTCTGGCTTTGTGGTATCAAGGGCAGGACTTGCAAATTAGCCAGTTGCTGCTGGATAGCGAGATGGTTCAATTGCAGGACGGCAATGTGGCCCTGGAATTGGGGCCTGACACGCCCTTTACAGTAGATGTGAATGTGGCGAAATCGGTGCCTGATTTGGCCGATGTAAAGGCGCATGTATCACTACACGGAGATACTCAGAAAATCTATCTGGATGCCAATGTACTGGCACCGAGTGATGTACATGTACAGGGATGGATAGTATTGAGTGAGGCATCCCCGCAGTTTGATATACAAATGGCCTGGCCAGTATTGCAATGGCCTTTACAGGGAAAGCAGCAATACGCAAGCAGCAATGCAAAACTTAGCGTGCAGGGTAAGGTGGATGATTATGTATTAAATTTTGAGAGCGATTTGTCGGCTCAGGATTTTTCTGTTGAGCACCTGCAGTTACAGGGGCAAGGAGACAGCAGACAAATCACTTTAAATACTTTGAATTTAAAAGCATTTAAGGGAGAAATACTGGCTAAAGGGCGGTTTAGCTGGACGGAAGGTTTACCTAGTCAGCTACAGTTGCAGGCGAATAAGTTACAACTGGCATCACTGGTAGTTGGTTATCAAGGGGAAATAAATCTGCAGACAGAAATTTCAGGGCAACTTGTTAATGAGCCTGATATTCGTCTGCAAGTGAAAAATCTGGATGGCAAAGTATTGGATAAAAAATTGCAAGGTAGCGCAAAAATTCACTATACAGCGGAGCAAACCTCTATTGAACAATTGCATGCAAGTGTTGGTACAAACTATATGGATATTCAGGGTGAGATCGGTAAACGCAATTTACTGACCTTTATTCTGAATGCAGAAAATTTACATGATCTCAGTCCCGGTTTAACTGGTGCAGTGTTTGCCGAAGGGTCGCTGCATGGGAAAATGAATCAACCTCAAGTGAAATTTCATTTATTGTCGGATGGTTTTGGTTTTGAAGACTACAAAGTCGGCAATATGGTCGCTAAAGCTACATTAGATACAGCGGGTGACGGGCAATTAGATGTAAAGGCGACAGCACAGAAGATTGAGTTTAATGATCAGCAGATTGAGCTCATTGAATTACAAAGCATTGGTCAAAATGCACATCATGAGTTGCGCGCTCAGGTAAAGAGTGAGATGGCTAATCTGGATTTAGCCGTACAAGGATCATGGGAGCCAGTCTCCAGGAAGTGGCAGGGGCAGATACAACAGCTTCAAATGCAGAGTGAATCGCAGGGCATATGGAGAATTATAAAAGCCAGCCCATTGCAGCTTGCCTTTGAAAATCAACAAGTACTCAAGCTGGATACAGAACTTTGTTTAGCTCAAGAAAGCGGGACTGGATTGCTATGTTTAATAGCTGAGCCAGAATCGACCGGGCAAAAACTGGCAGGAACTATTAGGCAATTACCTTTATCTGTATTTGCCAACTGGATGCCCTCAACGGTGACAGTAAACAGTCTTTTGCAGGGCCAATTTTCCTTGTCTTTACAACAAGCATTGCACGGAAATGTGCAGCTAACACTTGATCCGGGTGTAATGATAATGCAAGACGAGGAGCTGGGTGTGCAGAGACTTGATTTTAAGACAGCACATTTTGATGCGCGGCTTTTAGCCGATTCTATGCAGTCTGATTTATCTCTTGTTGTAAATGATACTAATCAGCTTAATGGACAGGTTAAAATAGAGGGTTTATCAGATATGGCAACAGCCACAATAAAAGGCTTACTGAATGTGCATCTGGATCAGATCGGTTTTATCGGGGCTTTTGCTGATTCAGTGAGTAATGTCGAAGGTATTGTAGACGGCGAAGTGCACATACAAGGCTTATTAACATCTCCAGGCTTAAATAATAGCAAGTTGAAATTACAGCAAGGCAACATGAATATCATAAGTGCAGGTTTGGCGCTTAGCAACTTGAATCTTGAGCTAACGCATGCACAAACAGAGCAGATTTTTTTTCATGGCGGAGCCGATATAGAAGGGCAGCGCCTATTGCTTGACGGTCAAGTCGATCACTATGCCAGTGCCCAGTTGCAATACAATATGACATTTAAAGGCGAAGATTTGCTGCTAGTTAAACTACCTGAAATACAGGCTTGGGTGTCCCCCGACTTGTATTTAACAGGAAGTAAGCAGGGGGCTAAGCTGCAAGGTAAATTGACTGTGCCTAAGGCCATTATGGTGTTCCATACTTTGCCGGAAAGTTCAGTTGGGCTGAGTGATGATGAGGTGATTATTAGCAATAAAACAGCAGAGATTAAACCGGCTGCCTATCCAGTCGATATGGATGTCATTATCCAGCTGGGAGATGCTGTTTCTATTGAAGGTTTTGGTTTGAAAACACGTTTAGAAGGTCAGTTACGCGCGTTACAGGAAAATAATAAGTTAAAATTATTCAATGAACTGAATTTACGCGAAGGCACCTATATCGCTTATGGACAGGATCTGACTATTGATAAGGGGCAGTTACTGTTTGCAGGAAATGTAGAAAACCCCGGTGTCAATATTTTGGCTTCACGTAAGGCGAGAGACTGGAATGATAAGACTATCGCCTATTTAAGTTTGACCGGAACGCTAAAAAATCCAGTTACCCGTATTTTTACTGAGCCAGCATCAGGTGATAATGATGCATTAGCCTATTTGTTGACTGGTGCGCCACTCAATAAGAGCGGAGATAATAGTACAGCCCTCATGGCTCAAGTTGCATTAAGTCTGGGGCGGGAATATGTTGATGCGATGATGGGAACTGTTGGTATTGATGAGCTGGAAATAAAAAGTACCGCTTTGGGTCAAAATTCGATGGTGATAGGGAAACGTATAGGTCCTGATTTATATGCAAGGTATATTATGGATGTGCTTACTGCGCAAATGCAATTTGCAGTGGAATATAATTTCACTAAAAACATCAGCGTAGAAACGCGAGCAGGTTCTACCTATAGTAGTGATATTAAATATAGTATTGAGTTTGATTAGGACTGGCAGTCAGTTGAAAGCTTAAAACACTTTATGCTGTATTTTTTATTAACTCAAAGGAAGGCTTGCATGATTCTAAAATCTCCCTTCAAAGTGTAATCCAACTAAGATAAAGGCTGATGGTTTTGTGTGTCAGTACATAAGTTTATGCAGCGAGATAGTGGCATTATTGGTGAGAAAAATTGAATATGGCCTGTTTCCTGCTTATGATTATATAATACTGACACTCGTTTGCCGCGCTAATTCAAACCTGGTCAAACCGGCGGTCAACATGCAAATAAACAATTAATTTTTATTTTTACTAAAGGAGAAACAATGGCTAATATTCACTTTGTCGGTGGTGAAAAAGGGGGGGTCGGTAAATCTGTGGTTGCAAGAGTTCTTGCTCAATATATGATTGATCGTGAAATTCCTTTTTGTGCGTTTGATACTGATCGTTCTCACGGTTCTTTATTACGTTTTTATGCTAATTATTCTGTGTCTACACAGGTAGAAGCCTTTGAAAGCCTGGATGCTATTGTTGAGGCAGCGATAGAGGATAATAATCGGCATATTCTGGTTGATCTGGCCGCACAAACATTTCACCCCTTTGTTAAATGGTTTGAAGAGACAGGTGTGGCTGAACTAACAGAGAAACTTGGGATTACAGTGACTTACTGGAATGTGATGGATTCTGGCAAGGACTCAGTTGACCTTCTAGGTCCGTTATTTGCACAATATGCACCTAATATGAACTATGTACTAGTGCTTAATGCACTCCGCGGGGATAATTTTGAGATATTTGAAAACTCAGAAGCGAGAAAGCAGGCACTAGAGTTAGATGCTAAAATCATGCCTTTAAAACGCTTACATCCGCCTCTGATGCAAAAAATTGATGCCACTAGCGCAAGCTTTTGGGCAGCGAAAAACAGTGTTCCTGGTAGCACAGTCAAATTAGGCCTTTTAGAACGCCATCGCGTAAAAATCTGGTTGCGTGAAGTCTATCATCAGTTAGATTTGCTTGGTGTCTAATCTGGATTATATGCCCTGGCTTAAGCTAGTAGCCGAATAAGGCTTTGTGTCTCGAGTGTTAAGATATTATTGGCTGTAGTGGTACAAGAATGCTTACTATATAAATGACGCATGAATGTTAGTTCAGTTTCAATTAATAGTTACAGTACAGGAGAATTCCAGTATGGCGATTAGTGTATTTGATATTTTTAAAATTGGCATTGGACCTTCTAGCTCACATACCGTTGGGCCTATGCGTGCTGCGCACACTTTTGCACAAGCTTTGCAGCAGCAAGATTGTCTGCCAGGCATGGCGTCAGTAACTATAGAGTTATTTGGCTCACTGGGTGCTACGGGTAAGGGGCATGGCAGCGATAAAGCGGTTATGCTCGGGTTGTTAGGTGAAGTACCAGACACGATAGATCCGGATGGTATTGACGATAAGCTAAAGCGCATCGGGCAATCTGGTGAAATTTTTCTTTTAAGTCAATTCCCGTTTAAATTTATCCCTGCTGAACACATAATCTTTCACCGTAAAGCATTGCCTTTTCATGCTAATGGTATGCGTTTTACGGCAAAAGGTACTGACGGAGCACCATTACTGGAAAAGGATTTTTACTCAGTAGGCGGTGGTTTTATTGTTAGCGAAACCGATACCAGTATTAGCTTTGATAGCAATGATGCCAGTTTACCTTACCCTTTTAAAACTGCTGATGAGCTATTAAAGCTGTGTATGCTACATAAATGTTCATTTAGCCATATTATGTTGAATAATGAAAAGGCATGGCTTAGTGAAGGTGAAATCAGGCGTAATTTATTGCATATATGGGAAGTTATGCAAGCTTGCGTGCAACGTGGGTTTACCAGTGAAGGAATTCTGCCAGGCGGCATGAAGGTAAGGCGTAGAGCAGCGGCTCTATATAAGCAACTGATGAATGAAGAACAGGCACAAGCATCAAAAGTGCCTATGGGAACGTTGGACTGGGTAAATCTGTATGCACTCGCGGTTAGTGAGGAAAATGCAGCGGGTGGACGTGTAGTCACAGCGCCAACGAATGGTGCCGCGGGCATTATTCCAGCGGTACTGCATTATTACTGGAAATTTTGTAAAGGGGCAAATGAAGAAGGCGTGATCCGATTTTTATTAACGGCGGGGGCAATAGGTTTTTTGTATAAGGAAAATGCATCTATTTCCGGGGCTGAAGTCGGTTGTCAGGGTGAAGTGGGCGTCGCCTGTTCGATGGCGGCAGGTGCCTTGGCAGAAGTCTTGGGAGGTTCCGCTGAACAGGTTGAAAATGCGGCTGAAATTGGCATGGAACATAATTTAGGACTTACTTGTGATCCGGTGGGCGGTTTGGTTCAAGTCCCTTGCATTGAGCGCAATGCGATGGGCGCAGTCAAGGCTATTAATGCCGCGAGGATTGCCTTGCGAGGTGATGGGACGCATTTTGTCTCATTGGATAAGGTAATTAAAACGATGCGTGAAACAGGTGCGGATATGCAAACAAAATATAAAGAAACATCACGTGGTGGCCTGGCAGTGAATCTGATTGAGTGTTAGTTTATACCCTGCAATATTTTCTAGCTCAGTTCGCAGGTTGATAATTGTTAATAGAATAAAGACCAGGATAGGATATATAGCGTTTATGAAAACGCTATATATCGTTCCTCAGAATTGCATATGAAATAACTGCCGCAACCTGAATATTGTAGATTTGGTTTTGTGATTGATATTTAACGCCTGTCATCGCTCTGTTGTAAAAATATTTATTCAGATTGGTGCTGCTTCAGCTAGTCAATTACCTGGTCGAAATTGGGGTGATATCACGAATGCCAGCACCAGTATATAACTGCCTTGGTCGGCCTATTTTTTGTTCCGGATCGGTAATCATCTCATCCCATTGCGCAATCCAGCCGACGGTTCTAGCCATGGAAAAAATTGCAGTAAACATTTCAGTAGGTATTCCCAGCGCACGTAACACAATGCCTGAATAAAAATCTACATTAGGATACAATTTCTTTTCGATAAAATATTCATCTTCCAGAGCAATACTTTCCAGTTGCATGGCGAGTTTAAATAGCTTGTCGTTATGTAGTCCAAGTTCATTAAGTACTTCATGACAGGTCTGACGCATTAATATGGCTCTAGGGTCGAAGTTTTTATATACCCGATGGCCAAATCCCATCAGTTTAAATGGATCACTCTTATCTTTGGCTTTTGCTATAAAGCGGTCGATGTGTGCTACATCACCAATTTCTTCCAGCATGACTAACACGGCCTCATTTGCACCGCCATGAGCAGATCCCCACAGGCAAGCTATTCCAGCAGCTATACAGGCATAAGGGTTGGCGCCACTGGAGCCTGCCAGTCTGACGGTAGAAGTTGATGCATTTTGTTCATGATCTGCGTGTAAAATCAGAATTCTATCGAGAGCTCGCGTTAATACAGGGTTCGGAAGGTAGTCATCACAAGGTGTGCCGTGTAACATACGCATAAAGTTTTCACTGTACCCTAAACTGTTTTTTGGGTGCATAAATGGCATACCAGTCGAGTATTTATGGCACATAGCAACAATCGTAGGCATTTTTGCGATTAGGCGGATAGCTGATAACTTTCTGATTTCTGCATTTTTTACATCCATCGATTCATGATAAAAAGCCGACATTGCTCCAACTACGCCTACCAGAATTGCCATAGGATGAGCATCACGTCGGAAGCCGTTAAAAAAATTGGTCATTTGTCCATGAACCAGCGTGTGATGAGTGATTAGATGCACGAATTCATGCATTTCACGCCCATTGGGTAACTCCCCGTTTAATAACAGGTAGCAGGATTCCAGGAAATCACATTTTTCTGCAACTTGTTCTATCGGATAGCCGCGATACAGTAATATTCCTTTATCGCCGTCAATAAAGGTAATTTTAGAACTGCAGCTGGCGGTGGAAGTAAAGCCTGGGTCGTAGGTAAATGTACCTGTTGTTTTATGCAGTGTTCTGATGTCGATTACATCTGGACCAAGGGAGCCTGATTGGATGGGTAGTGAACTGGTGCTCTCACTATTCGATAATGTAATGCTTGCTGTGGCATTTTCGACCATAATGTCTTCCTTTAGCTAAAGTGTTTATTGCGTATTTTTCATAAAAGCAAATATCAGTCCATGAATGTTTTTAAATGGATGCAAATAAGTAATTTTTGCTTGCATAAATGTTTTTCTGTTATCTGTGGGTGGGCCGTTTTGTTATGAACCAGCTCTGTTCGGCCGGTGTTTGATACTCAATCGTTAATTGTAATTTGACATGTAATTAAGTACACAAATGTGGATTGATTTTAGAAGGGTAAATACTTAAATATTTTATCTGTGATGCGCACAGCTATGGTTCGCTAGGGTTTCATATTGGTGCGATTTGGCATTAACTGGGTTTTATACGATGTTTTAATAGTGATTGTGTTTCGGCCTGGAACTTGCTATATGTATAAATACAATCGCGCAGCAATTAGAAGTTTAAATAGAATAGGGGTAAAACATGTCCATTCGTGTGGCCATTAATCATAAAACAGTTTATAAATTCGACCGTTCCGTATCGTTATCACCGCATATTTTTCGCTTGCGTCCTGCTGTGCACAGCAGAACTCCTATAAAAGCCTATAGTCTACGCATTTTGCCCGAAGAGCACTTTATCAATTGGCAGCAAGATCCGTTTGGTAATATTTTAGCGCGAGTGGTTTTTCCGGAGAAGACTAGAAAATTAAGCGTCGAAGTCGAAGTCATTGCGGATATGACTACCATCAATCCGTTTGATTTTTTTGTTGAAAGCTATGCAGAATATTATCCTTTTAAATACACTGAGCAAGCGATCAAAGAGCTGGAGCCTTATCTAGAAGTTACCGAAGACGGGCCATTATTAAAGCAATGGCTAAAGGATTTTGATACTAAGCAACGTACTATCAATGATTTTATGGTGTATGTAAACCAGCAGCTATATAAGGATATTAAATATAATATTCGTATGGAAGTAGGCGTACAAAGCTGTGAAGAAACACTGACTTCATTGAGTGGTTCATGCCGTGATTCCGCCTGGTTACTGGTGCAAATCTTACGTCATTTAGGATTGGCTGCACGTTTTGTTTCTGGTTATTTAGTACAATTAACATCTGATGTTAAATCATTAGACGGTCCATCAGGTCCAGAAGCAGATTTTACTGATTTACATGCCTGGGCTGAAGTATATATACCAGGCGCTGGCTGGATTGGTCTTGATCCAACTTCTGGTTTACTCGCCGGGGAAGGGCATATTCCTTTAGCGTGTACGCCTGATCCAGCGAGCGCCGCGCCGGTAACGGGGGCAACTGATGAGTGTGAAATTGAATTTGAATTTAGCAATACGGTAACGCGTATTCACGAAGATCCAAGGGTTACAAAGCCTTATTCTGAAGAGCAATGGCATGCCATTAATGCTTTAGGTGAAGAAGTCGACCGGCGTTTTATCGAGGATGATGTGCGTCTAACCATGGGGGGGGAACCTACTTTCGTATCTGTTGATGATATGGAAGGTGATGAATGGAATACTGGTGCCGATGGTGAGCATAAACGCAAACTTGCCAATGAATTAACCTTTAAATTAAGTGCAGTGTTTGCTAAAAATCCTTTACTACATTATGGACAAGGTAAATGGTACCCCGGCGAAGCTTTACCGCGCTGGCAATATGGTATCTTTTGGCGTAAAGATGGTGTGTCTGTCTGGCAGGATGCAGAGTTATTAGCCGATATTCACAAAGATTATCAGTTTAGCGTTGAAAATGCTTTTCAGTTTATGCACCGCTTATGTCAGCATTTGCATGTTGCCAAACGTTATATTAAAACGGCGTATGAAGACCCCTTTTACTATTTGTGGCAGGAAGGAAAGGTACCGACAAATATCGATCCGTTAAAAAGTAAGCTGAAAGATACGATTGAACGCCGCACTTTGGCCAAGCTTTTGGATCAAGAGCTGGATACGCCAGTAGGGTATGCTTTACCGTTGCAATGGGATTCGGATAAACAAGCCTGGCATAGCGGTCCGTGGGAATTTCGTCGTGAGGAAATGTTTCTAATTCCGGGTAATTCACCTATGGGGATGCGTATGCCATTGGATAGTTTGCCTTGGGTTGCGCCAGATGATCGCGATCATCAGGAGCCGCAAAGCTTGTTCCAGCCTTTGCCTGAATTAGGTGATTATTACGGTGCGGTAACACGCCGCTATAGCCAGCTGATCGCAAAAAAGAACGAACATCCTGAAATTATTGAACAAGATTTAGCTGATGCGGAAGATAAGTTAGTTAAAGTTCCGCATACCGCACTTTCAGTAGAATCGCGTGATGGCCGCCTGTATATTTTTATGCCGCCATTAACCTCACTGGAGCATTATCTGGAAATTATTGCCGCAGTAGAAGCAACTGCAGCAACATTGAAAACGCCGGTGGTTGTTGAGGGTTATGAACCACCGAGAGATTTTCGCCTTGAGCGCTTAATGATTACGCCAGATCCCGGTGTGATTGAGGTTAATATTCACCCATCGAGTAGCTGGAAGGAACTGGTTGATAAAACCCATATTATTTATGAGCAAGCGCATCAAGTGAGGTTAGGCGCAGAAAAGTTTATGCTCGATGGTCGTCATAGTGGGACAGGCGGTGGTAACCATATTACCTTGGGCGGCGCAACGCCAGCTGATAGTCCAGCACGGCGAAACCGTTCTAATTATCTTGACTTTAAAATTAAAATATGAATTTTCTTGAATTTTTGGTCATCCGCAGATAGTCAAATACCCGCCGTACACTACGAGCTAGCTTTTCAATGATTGAAGAA
>Ga0208279_1001496_pt1 | contig 12544 bp, 8 predicted proteins | sample AntAceMetag02UKM_FD_184766 | JGI IMG/M metagenome (GOLD analysis project Ga0208279, IMG submission 184766) | Saline lake microbial communities from Ace Lake, Antarctica - Antarctic Ace Lake Metagenome 02UKM (SPAdes) (version 2) | ecosystem: Environmental > Aquatic > Non-marine Saline and Alkaline... | reverse complement strand
GACTATACCTGGTGATAATCTCGATTTTGTCGCCAATAACGGTCATATGGATTTGATCATCAAAAAAGTACAAGAGAAATTGACCGGGAAAGAAGTTGTCGTTTTCACCGAGAAAGAGATGCTGGGAAATTAATAACAAAGAGATTGCGTCCTTAGAACAGATGGGGACGAAGTCCTTCCAAATGACTCCGTCCCTTAACAAAAAAACCGCCAGCTGTATAGTTGGCGGTTTTTGATTTAATCGTGTCGTCTATCAGACTACGCCGTAAGCAAGCATTGCCTTGGCAACCTTTAAGAAACCAGCAATATTTGCACCCATAACGTAGTTGCCGGGGTCTCCATAAGCTTCCGCTGCATCGAGGGCAGTTTTATGAATGCTCCGCATGATGCCGTGAAGTTTTTCATCCACCTCTTCCCGGGACCAGGCCAGGCGGGCGCTGTTCTGGCTCATTTCCAGACCAGATGTCGCCACACCGCCAGCATTGGCAGCTTTTCCTGGACCGTACATTAAATTGTTATCCTGGAAGATATCGACTGCTTCCTGAGTGGAAGGCATATTTGCGCCTTCAGAAACACAGATGACGCCATTGTCAACCAATGCCTGGGCATGGTCAGTGTGGATCTCATTCTGGGTTGCTGAGGGGAAGGCCAATTCAGCCTTGATGCCTTCTTGCTTGACTACATCCCAAACACTCATGTCCGGGAAATAAGGAACATCGTGAGCCTCGGCATATTCCTTGATGCGGCCGCGGCGGATGTTTTTCAGTTCCATGGCATACTTCAGTTTGTCTCTGTCAATTCCGCCCTCATCGATAATGGTTCCGGAGGAGTCGGACAGGGAAATGGGCTTGGCGCCCAGATCAAGAAGTTTTTCAATGGTGTACTGGGCCACATTGCCGGACCCACTGACGATGGCCGTTTTGGAGGCCATGTCCATATTGCGAACTTTGAGCATTTCACCGGCGAAATACACCGAGCCGTAGCCGGTAGCTTCTGGGCGGATCAAACTTCCTCCATATTCCAATCCCTTTCCGGTCAATATACCAGTATGCTCATTGCGGATTTTTTTATACATGCCATACATGTAGCCGATTTCCCGGCCGCCTACGCCAATATCTCCAGCAGGGACATCCGTGTCCGGACCGATATGGCGGTATAGTTCCCTCATAAAGGCATAACAGAAGCTCATCACTTCCCGATCGGTTTTGCCTTTGGGGTCAAAATCCGATCCACCTTTTCCGCCGCCCATGGGCAATGTGGTGAGAGAGTTCTTAAAAATCTGTTCAAAACCGAGGAATTTAATAATGCCCAGGTTTACTGATGGGTGGAATCGCAAGCCACCTTTGTATGGACCAATCGCATTATTAAACTGGACCCTGAAACCTCGGTTAACATGCACCTCTCCATCATCATCTACCCAGGGGACACGAAACATGATGACCCTATCGGGCTCTACAACACGTTCGTAGATCTTGGCCTGAACGAGTTCCGGGTGTTTCTCAACAGTTGGCTCCAGGGTATTTAATACCTCTTCTACCGCCTGATGGAATTCGGGCTGGGCAGGATCTTTTTCCTTGGTTTTGGCAATCACATCTCGAATTAGGGACACAATAAACCTCCTTGCACAATACTGTCACATGATTATCTGTTTGTCTGGACAACTCCAGCGCTTATATCATACAAGCCTTAGGCGCAACTGGTGTTGTCAATGGTTGTTTTTATGACGAATGTCAATCTAATTCAGTGATAAAGAAATAAATCTCCATCAATAAACTAGCTGCCGGCTATTTCCTTTTTTAATGCAAGTCCCAATCTTTTAATACCCTCGACAATAACTTCCGGAGGCGCATAAGAGAAATTCAAGCGCATCGCTTCATGGCCGCCATCAGCATTGGGATAAAAATTAATTCCCGGGACATAGGCCACTTTCTCTTTGAGCGCTTTCTCCCTCAGGAATTTATCTGTGTCTATTGATTCTGGAACGCGTGCCCACAAGAATAACCCTCCCTCCGGCTTGGTCCAGGAACACTCTTCCGGCCAGAATTCTGCCAGGGAATCCAGCATGGTATCGCGTCGTTTTTTATAAACTTTGCGAATCTTATCGATATGCGGTTTCAGTCTCCCGCGCTGGCATATGTCATTGGCGATGTACTGTACAAAAGTGCCGGTATGCAAGTCACAGCCCTGTTTGGCCTGGATCAATTTTTTCATCAGGGCTTCAGAGGCAACGATCCATCCCAGCCGCAACCCGGGCGCCATGGTTTTAGAGAAGGTACCCAGGTATATAGTCCGCTCCGGGATTAAATTACATATCGGTGGGATATGGTCTCCTTCAAATCGGAGCTGTCCGTAGGGGTCATCCTCTATAACGGCAAGATCCAATTTTACAGCGATCTCTGCCAGTTTGATTCTCCGCTCCATCGGTAGGGTTGTTCCGGCGGGATTATGAAAATTTGGTAGAACATAGATAAATGCTGGCGGTCGTCCGCTGTCCTTGAGCGCTTTTTCATAGGCACGCTCAATTTCATCAACCACCATACCGTGTTCATCCACTCGCATAGTATGGAACTTTGCCTGATAAGCTCCCCAGGCCTGGATTGCGCCCAGGTAGGTTGGCCGGCCCGATAAAACATAAGTTCCAGGATCAATGAAAATTCGTCCGACCAGATCTAAGGCCTGCTGGGAACCGTTAGTCAACAAGACATTCTCTGGAAGTGCAGGAATGCCATATTTATGCATAGAGGAAGCCAGGAATTCCTTCAGGGGATAATATCCTTCTGTCGCGCTGTACTGCAGGGCCTTTTTACCCAATTTTTGCAGCACATAGGAGCAGGCTTCATCTACTTCTCGAATCGGGAACACTTCCGGTGCCGGAAGCCCTCCCGCAAAGGAAATCACTTCTGGATCCTGGGTGATTTTTAACAATTCCCTGATCGCTGAACTTTGCATAGATTTTGTGCGTTCAGCCAGATGGGATTCCCAATCTAATACTGGTATTTCACGGTTCAAATCGAGATTTTTACTCATAAACACCTCCCGAACTAATGCGATAAAAAAAGCCCGTTTCGATTTTCTTCCCTCGAAACAGGCCTGATACCTTAGGTGGGTTCACATAACAATAGTTGCAATAGGACCAACAACCTGATCAGTTGATCAGGTCGCCGAAGAGGTAATAAAATCAAGCTGCCTTTTTTTACCATCAATATTATCCTGTAAAAAAAGTCCTGGATCCGGACCGGTTTTTGCTTATTCAAATTGGATAGAACTACATCCTCATTATTGTGCCCGCATTTTACACTAGACTAAGTTTAAGTCATAGTGAGATAAATCATACCTGCTTCTATACCCTTCGGAATATATTTACACTCTCGATATGGAAGGTTTGCGGGAACATATCGAATAGCGTCGATTCCTGTAAGATATACCCCTGTTTCTGAAATCTAACGGCATCCCGGGCCAGCGTGGCCGGATCACAAGAAATATATGTGATCAACCCTGGATTCAGTGACACCACGCTATCTAGAACTTTTTTAGAGATTCCCGCTCGGGGAGGGTCCAACAATATGATATCAGGCGTGATATCAAGGAATGGCAGCACATTCTCTGCGGGAAGGTCATAAAAATCCACATTATCAATATCCGCCAGATTATACAAGAAGTCCTCTCCCGCCTTGGGATTGGATTCGATCCCAATAACTTTCCCCACCCTGGGAGCTAAAAACGCACTGAATAAACCCACACCGCAGTAAACGTCCAGGATCAGAGTGTCATCTTGCAGGGGAAGTTTCTCCAGGAGGAAATCCACGATCAGTTCTGCAACCCCGGTATTTACCTGGAAGAATGACCCAGCGGATACTACAAATGGGATATCTTTGATGGGGATGATAGTAAAGTCGTCGCCTGCCAGAACAATTTCTCCACCCGGTCCCTGGTGCACTGCTGATAGCGACAGGTCAACACTAAACTCGATTGGTTTGGGATCGCTGCTTTCGAGAACGATCAGGGTATCCTGCCCCTCTTCTCCCGATCTGAGATTGATCCGATCTAATCCTGGGATATATTCCAAACTAAGGGAGGGCCAGATCTGATTCAGGCTATCTTCCGGGAGATGGCATTCCTGAATGGGCACAACCTGGTTTGAACGATGCCTCAAGAACCCGGGCTCTCCTTCCCTGGATATATGAAGCTGGATCTGGTTGCGGTAATTCCATGCCCGGGGAGAAGGGATGATTTCCTCAACTGGCGGATCGGTCATTTTCCCCATTCTTACCAGTTGATCAACAAAGATGTCTTTTTTTATTTTGAGTTGTTCTTCGTATGAGACGTGCTGGTAATGGCAACCTCCGCACTCGCCAAAATGCGGACAGAGCGGTTGAATCCTCAAGGGAGATGGCTTGATGATCTCAACGATCTCTCCCCTGGCGTAGCGTTCTTTTTCCTCTGTTAACCGGATGCGAAGTTCTTCATCTGGTAGAGCATAGGGGATAAAAACTGCCCGACCATCAGGGAGTCGGGCAAGGGCTTCCCCACCATAAACACACGTTGTGGGGATTATTTCATATTCTTGATAGGCTTCCATCTATATTAGTACCGTTGTCCTTTCTTACGGGCAGGTGTATAGGAAATTCAGTAAATTATCAAATGGTGGTGTGCAGTACAAATTCAAATAATCAAATGCGATCAAACCAACCACGATCAAGAAAAAGACCACGACAACACAGCCTATGCCGGCCCACAACCAGGTTTTTCCTTTTTTCTCTTCCGTTACTTGGGACTTACTGAGTACCTTTTCCTTGGATTTGCTTTTCCGGGGAGCTGTTGGCGGGGCAGGTTCTCTAGGAACTTCAGCAGGTTTTGGGGTCACAGCAGTAACTTCTGGAGACGGGAATTCTTCCGGGCGTGGGGCTACGAGTGTTTCCTCTGGATCAAGATCTGCCTGATAGGTCATATAAATGGCCTCCCCTAGCATGACCGTATCTCCGGGTTTCAGGAGGTATTTACCTCCGATTTTTTTCTTATCAACATAAGTGCCGTTTGTCGATCCCAGATCCTTGATCATGAAGCCTTCTTCGGCCTTGGTCAGAATCGCATGAGTTCTGGATACCTCGGCAATATTGAGGACAATCTCATTTTCCTCTCCACGGCCAATAATGATCTCATCCGCTTCCAAGGGATATACCTCTCCCTTATTGAAACCTTTAATTATCGTCAGACGGTAATTTTTATACCCCATATTCATCCTCCTGATCTATATCTCAGAACATACTTAAAGTCTATCGGTTTTCTTGAACCGTGTCAAATAAGTTTTTGTGAAATTTTTAGGATTTCCCCGGGGATCAATATGATTCCGCCATCGGGTTCTCCTGGATCCAATCTGCTCCCAGAATGATGAGTATATCCGCTGTAGTATCTGGTTCTGATCGGTGAAATAGTCTATTCTGAGTATAGTTCATTACATCAAGAATAGATTGGATTGTATAAGGATTGCCAGTGTAATCGTAAATATATGTTTGGTCTTTGAATTTATCAGAGTTTCCAACTTCTGTGATGTTTACTCCATTGGCTATCAGGAAGTCAGCGGTTTCTCCGGCTAAACCAGGCGATGAGGTCCCATTCAATACAGATATACTGGCATTCTCCTGCAAAATATATTCTTCCAGTGTGATCTCGTGCGTTGGTTCCGGGATTGGTGTTGCAGAAATCTCCTGCATGTCGTGCCATATTGTTCGGATTTGATCAATATCCGGGATAAGTACGTATTGGTCTCTATCATTGAAGCCAGCCTCAACTACCGGTTCTTTAATGATCCGGGTTTGCAGGCTCTGGGGATTTATATCCCGTATAGCCCAGCCCAAGGAGATGATCTGATTTAAGGTCAGATTTGTCTCTACGTTGGAAGACAGGTCACGATAAATAGCCGGTAACCTGGGTATCACGACCGGAAGGATATCATATGAGAAAACTTTCTTCTGCAGACCTACCAGCACTTGCTGTTGGCGTTTTGTTCGACCGAAATCCCCTTCTTCCGTACTCCTGGTTCGAACATATCCCAACGCCAGATTACCCGGCAATACCTGAAGTCCTGGAGTGAGCCTTTTCATATCCCCTTCCATTTCGGCGTTAGGCCAAACCAGAATCTCCTGGGGTACATCCACCATGACTCCATTAACAGCATCCACAAGGACTACAAATGATTCAAAGTCAACCTGGACAAAATAATCAATATCAATGCCCAGTAGGTTGCCGGCAGTATCCATCAAGATTGCAGGGCCGCCACCGGGATAACCATAAGCTTCTCCCAAAGAGAAGGCCTGGTTGATCTTATACGGTCCATATTCGGGTACTTCTACCCAGGTATCTCGCGGGATAGATATCAGACCGGCTTTTTCTTCTTGGACATCCAGGAATGCCACGATGATCGTGTCAGTTAACCCAGGCCCGAAATCTTCTATCCATTCCCTTTTGTCGAGGCCGGTTAAAAGGAAATAAACTGTTTTATCAAGGTCAAGCTCTTTATACCCGGGTCGATTGGCATTGGTCTGCAGCGGCCTTGTATTATCCAAAGAGGGCTGATCCTGGTTAGACGGCAGGCTTGTAGATATTGTTTCATTATCTAGATTTTCTAGAGAAGTCGGAGAAGGGCTTTTTCGCGAACAAAAAGCCAACAGTAGCGTGACTACTGCTGAGACAAGAAACGCTCCCAATAATATTCTCCTGATTGGGTCGGGCGATGTGCTGTTTTCGGGTTGATAGGCTTGCATATTTTTTTTAGAAAACCCTTTATTTTCCTTTATACCAGACTATAATAGCTGACGGTTATAGGTTTCGGGTCTGGTCGGCATTATAACATGCTCATGACCTCTGACTTGCTATAATCCATGAGCAGAATATTCAAGATAAAAAATATTATGTCATTAATTACGACTACTGGTTTATCAAAATCATATGGGTCTGTTGATATATTCAGCGGATTGAATCTGACCATTCCCCCCAAGAGCAGAATTGCCCTTGTTGGCGATAACGGCATCGGAAAGACCACCCTGTTAAATTTACTGGCTGAGATTGAATCTCCTTCAGAAGGCAAGATCCAGCGGGCGAACCAACTGAAAACCGGATATTTGCCACAAAAAAGTTCCCTGTCTTCAGATAAAACTCTCTGGGAGGAAACTCTCACAGCCCTTGATGAGCTCATAAAAATGGAAGGGGAATTAAAGAAGCTTGAAGAATTAATGGGGCAGACGGAGGGGTCATCAGAAGAACTGCTTTTACGTTATGGTTCTCTGCAAGAAAAATTCGAGAATCTTGGTGGCTACACATATAAAAGCCGTATCCATCAGGTCCTCGGAGGGCTTGGTTTTTCATCAGATGAATTCCAAATGTCTGTGAACCACCTCTCTGGCGGCGAACGCACTCGCACCCTGCTGGCAAAGCTGTTGTTATCACCTAACAACTTGTTAATCTTTGATGAGCCAACCAACCATCTGGACATTGAGGCCATCCAATGGCTTGAGGGCTTCTTAAAGAATTTTGAGGGCGCTGTTTTACTAGTCTCTCACGACCGATATTTCATTGATCAGGTCTGTGATCATATTTGGGAGATGAGTCGAGCTGGCTTTGAAACCTATCGAGGAAATTACAGCGCTTATCTGGATCAGCGCCAGTCACGTTGGGAAAGACAACAGGATATTTTCGAAGCCGAGAAAGCCCGCTTGGTGAACGAGCTTGATTTTGTGAAGAAGAATATCGAGGGCCAAAGAGTCAATATGGCCCGAGGAAAGCTACGCCGATTAAGCCGACGCATTCAGGCCATTGAACAAGTGGGTATTCAAGCCATCCAGGGAAAGAGCTGGTCAAAGATCAGCCAGGATGTTCATACAACCACCAGCATGATGCGCCCCCAGGAAGCCCACCATCGCATCGCAGCATTAAAGAACCCTTCTAAAAAACCTCAGCTAGTGAATATGAATTTCCGAACCAAGAAACGGGGTGGTAACCTTGTGTTAAGAACCTCAGACCTGGAGGTCGGTTATCAGGATGGAGAAAAAGCATTATTCTCCGTCCCGGACATTACTCTCCTGCGCCAGGAATGCGCCGCCCTGATCGGTCCTAATGGCGCTGGGAAAACCACATATTTAAAAACTATTCTGGAAGAAATTCCACCCTTGGCAGGTGAAGTAAAGCTGGGCGCAAACCTTGATGTGGGTTATTTTACCCAGGCCCATCAGGATCTTGTAGATGAAAACACTGTTCTGGAAGAAATCGAACGTGTGGGTAATTTTCAATCCGAGAATGCGGCCCGGAGCTACCTGGGAGCCTACCTGTTCTCGGGAGAAGAGGCTTATAAGAAAGTCAGTGTTCTTTCCGGGGGCGAACGCGGTCGATTGGCTCTGGCCAAGCTCTCCCTGTCAGATGCCAATCTTCTTCTGTTGGACGAGCCGACAAACCATCTGGATATCACTTCCCAGGAAACACTGCAGTCCGTACTCTCCTCTTATCCAGGTACAATCCTCCTGGTATCCCATGATCGCTACTTGATCAATGCCCTGGCAACTCAGATCTGGGAAATTGATGTCAATGAAGAAAGCCTGATCGTCTTTGAGGGCAGTTATCAGGCATATCAGGGCAATCTAGTTGAAGAGCCTGAACCCGAAGACCCCTTAATGGGGCTGGAATCTCTTGAGAATTATAAAGAGGTCAAATCGGCGAAGAATAAAGCCAAAGCGGATGATCGTAAGTGGTCAGCCCGTTTAGAAGAAGTGGAAGAACGAATCGGGCAACTTGAAGATCTTTTGGTGGTTCTGGGAGAAAAACTGGCCAATCCGCCGGATGATCCAAGATTAGTTGCCAGTCTGGGACATGATTACAGAGAAGCCGAAAACCAACTAGAAGAACTGATGATCGAATGGGAGATCCTTCAGAATGATTTGGCCGGCTGAAATGGAATCTATTCAGATATCCCGCCAGGAATAATTGGTAGAATTTTTAGGTCCAGCTTGTCGAGATAAAAATCATCCAGGGGCGCCCAGCAAGGGATCTGGTAGGCAGGATTATTCACTACCAATGTCTCTCCATCCTCCCCCAGACCTAACACCTCAACAGAGTCAAATGGTTTTAATGAACTCACAATCTCGTTCGTATTTCCAGGATCCTTCAAACAGCGAGTGGCTTCCTTTACCGTAACCTCACTTCTTGGAATTTGAAAATCAAATGCCATGCAGTGAGGAGTCGTTAGGGGATTGACAGGAATGCATCCTTTTGAATCTGGTAGAGTGAGATATCCTTCTGGGCATCCATCTCCCTCTCTTAATATCACACATTGGCTATCGTCTGCCAAAAAATAAGTCCCCGGAGGGCAATTTGTCTTGGTTAAATACTCTTGGCCCTGACACCTTCCAACAAGGGAGCTAAAAAGGAAACCAGGGGGACAGGCATACTGATCTTCTACAAGAGAATCCTCTCTTTTGTCGATCAGGCAGGTTTCAGCCTGGCCATCAAGAGTGTATCCTGGCATGCAGTTCAAGGAACAGCCAAAAGCTTCGTCAACAGGAACACATTTCGTACCCGTTGGGTCCATAAAATAGCCAATAGGGCAGGATTGGGTGTCAACCCACCCCTGCCAGCAAACCTCGAACTGCACAGATTGGGATATATCCATAGCTAATCCCTGACAGATTACTCTACCGGGATGATCCCAATCTGCCAGGCAGGTTGTTTTTGTTCCTTCAATCCCGATCCACAGCTCACCGCCAGGGCTGAAATCTGGCTGCAGTGCAGGTAATTTTTCAGGAGATCCAACTCTGGGGTCTATCGGAGGTGTATCAACTCCAGATGGCAGAATTGGATCAAATAATAGAGTAGTGATCTTCCCATTCTCTATCAGCGCAGCCTGGATCCGAACTGGAAGGGAAATTTCGTTCCCTGTCAAGCATCCAGAATCCGCCAGAACAGGTGTATGACTCAGGCTGCTGATGGGTAGATAATTCTTTAGTGCTTTTTCTGCAATATGTGGGAGTTTGGTAGGATCACCGTCAATCCAAATATCTTCCTGGTTGATCCAGCATAGGGACCTGGCCCCGGGATGAAGAACCAGAACGTGTTCGCCTGACTCGCTGATTGCCTTGATAATTACCCGCTCACCTAAATCAGGGATTTCCTCTCCGATTCCAATACACGCTGCTTCAGATAGTGGATTTGCCCGTGGAAGATCAGGAGAAATCAGCGAATCATGCGGAAAAATGAGCGTATCAATCGCAAGGCCAGTAAGCCCGGCTGACTTGTCACTAATATCACCGGCGTTCGCCTCTACAACAATATCATCCAGCCCAATTCCCCATTCACCCAGATAATCATCGGAAACAAAATAAAAACCAAGGATCAACTTCTGACCCAGGTAAGATGAGAGATCAACCTCCTGATGAATCCAGCCAGCGCTGATGCCGGAATACCCTGGAATCAAGGATCCATTAAGCAGCACACTATCCGGATACCCTTCCAGGGGAGTAAGCATGACCCAGTTTTGGGGATTCTTTGCACCTGCAATCCCGTCCGTAATGGCAAAGACCACCAACCCATCCCAATGCTTCTCTGTCCTATAGATCAAGTTGAAACCCAGGGAAGCCCGGGTCGCAGAGCTCAGATCAATTTCCCTGGTATATAAAAAGGATGCAGATCGGTCTTCGTACGAACCCCCGCTCAGGAGGATCATATTACTCCGAGTTCTTCCAAAGAGAGGGAATCCCTGAAAAAGATAATCTTGATCGTCGTCGTTTGTAATCCACCACTGATCAACAGCTGTAGAGGTTACCAGTTGGTTTCCCCCCAAAGTCGGATCGATACCTTCAAAATCCTCACAAAACAGCGCTTGCCTTTCTTCACAAGGGGCACTGAAATCAGATCCACGAGAAAAACATCCCGAAACCAGGCCAAGAAGAAGAACCCAGATTGCTATAACGAATTTTTGTTTCATTAAGGACCGTTACCTTGTTATTAGTATCATGGATGAAACCTGGAATTATTTAGTGGTCGCTGTTATGGATTATAGAGAATGATTAACTGGAAGTCAAATCCAAAGCCGTGTATATCCTGCAGGGTATACTTAGGCCAGAGAGCAGATCTGTTTGCGGAGGTCTAGATTGAATGTCTGAGCATGTGATTTATTGGCGCGGTTGGCAAGAAGGTATTTTGGCTGCCTTTCAGCAGGATCAGGGCGGCACCAATCATTGTGCGAAATACGCCGCGGCTACCGCAGCAAATCTCTTGTTGGGCACTTCCCTTGACGGGAGTTCGTTAGTCTCTTGGTTGGACAATCGGCTTCTTAAAGGTAGCGTTAGATATACAATCTTCGGCAATCACAACGGGAGCCTGATTTTCCAGACCGCCAACCTTGTCAAACGCTTGGGGTTGCTGAATGGGATCACATTTGAGGTCCGAATAAAAAGGGGGAAAGTGTCAGACCTATTTAATACTCTAAAAGATGGTGGAGCAGTCAATCTGGTATCTGTGACTTATTTCAAGGGAGAAGAGCCGCTGATCTCCTGTGGACACAATAACACCAGCGCATTAGCTGCCGCCCGTTGGGTAGGCGGACATATCATGCTCCTGGGCGCTTACGATTCCGGACACCACAACCTGGCTGGCACCTGTACTCCATGGGGGTTCCAGAGCTCCTGGTCCAGTAAGGATCAACTGTATTGGATGAACGATGAAGATTTCCGTCGCTCCTGGGGGCATTTGTCGTTTTTCAATATGGTGACAGTTAGCGTGATTTAGTGGATGCTCAGCTAACGCTTGTGACCTGACCGAAGGAAAGAGACCGGGGACGGAAGACGAAGGACCGAGCCACCCACCATGCTCGAGGGAGAGCTGGCGCTCTCCCGGTCAGAAATCAGAGAAGAAAAAGTTTCTGTCATTGAGAGGAAGTCCTGAGCGAAGTCGAAGGGACGACGAAGCAACCTGAAGCAACGATCACTACTGCCTGCTCCATTCTCAAAATCTTGGAATTAGCCCTGCGGGAAACAAAACCATCCCTCCCTATAACAGAGATTGCTTCGTCGTTCTCTGCGTTCTCTCCTCTCAATGACAGTTATATCTACCTACTCTTCACCACTCCGCAGTACCTCCAACAGCTGGCCGAGATCCTCACATACTAGATCCGGCTGCCAGGGGGCTTTTGACAAGTCTTCCCGTTTAGTTTCCCCGCTTAATACAAGCACTGTGTGAATTCCCGCTTTTCCCATGGCTATGTCGGTGTAGAGCCGGTCACCCACCATGGTTAGCTGTCCTGGTTCAAACCCCGTCAGCTCAACTATTGCCTCAACCATCGGGGGGTTGGGTTTGCCCACCACTATATCCGCCACCTTTCCAGTGGAAGACTGGATCATAGCCATCATGGCACCAATATCAGGCATAAATCCATCCGGTGTGGGGCAGTTGATATCTGGATGCGTAGCAATGTATGGTATGCCATCATTTACAAAATCACAAAACTTCCAGATCTTCTGATAGGTCAGGGTAATGTCAAAACCAAATACAGCATAGTCAGGAT
>Ga0208279_1001495_pt1 | contig 12553 bp, 9 predicted proteins | sample AntAceMetag02UKM_FD_184766 | JGI IMG/M metagenome (GOLD analysis project Ga0208279, IMG submission 184766) | Saline lake microbial communities from Ace Lake, Antarctica - Antarctic Ace Lake Metagenome 02UKM (SPAdes) (version 2) | ecosystem: Environmental > Aquatic > Non-marine Saline and Alkaline... | reverse complement strand
GTGATCTGTCCGGGCGGCCCGATTGAGACGAAGAAGGCGGTAGAGGAGTCACTAAAACTCACCGGTCCCTGTTATATCCGGATGGGGAAATCCGGTGAGCCGACGGTACATTCGGGTGAAGATATTCAATTTACTATCGGCAAGGGGATCCGGGTACAGGAGGGGGAGAGGGTTGCCTTGATCGCGACCAGTAATATGGTTCCGGTCGCCGCGGAAGCTGCCGATCGTCTCCGTGAGAAGGGATTGAACCCGGAAGTGATCAGTATGCATACCGTAAAGCCGATCGACCGGGAGTTACTGATCGAATGCTCCGGCCGCTGCTCTTTATTCGCGACACTGGAAGAACATAACGTAATCGGCGGGTTGGGGTCCGCGGTAGGGGATGTTATCCTGGAAGAAAACCTTCCGGTTAGACTGATCAAATTCGCGATACCGGATGTCTATGCCCCGGTAGTAGGGAGTCAGCAGTATTTACGGGAACGGTTTGGTCTGACTCCAGGACAGGTATTCTTAAGAATTCAGAAAGAACTATTGGAAGAAGTGAACGGTAAGCGGTAAACGGTAAGCAGTAAGCGGTGTTGACATAGAAGGGAGAAGCAGGGAAGAGGAGGGAGCCGGGAGGAGGAGGAAATCTGAACTTCGAACGTCGAACTTCCAACTCCGAACATCGAACGTCACGTTACAGGTTTCAAATTCGCGTAATTCGCGAAATTAGTAGTTCTAAAAAAGGGGGCGAGGCGGGGGAAGCAATTCGTGGAAATTCGTGTACCACGCAAAACCAACAGTCCCGCGGTCCCGATGTCTATCGGGACTTTGCGGTGATGACCTTCGGTCATCGCGGGGTAAAATTCGTGGACTGCAAAAGGGGCCGAGGTCGGGGTGGTGCAATCAGAAAAAGTGACAACTTTAAATCAGGACGTGACACGGATCACTGCTTACTGCTTACCGCTTACTGAGTATTTACTTCTCATCGCTTACCATAAAATAGACAAATCTGTTTCACAGATAAGGTAATAAAAAGAATGAAATATAATCACAGCTATCTTACTATCCGCCGTTACTGGCAGCGGGTTCGGACTCTTTACTATATGCTGGCTATCAAAGCATTCAATAAGCCCCGCTATCCTTTTTATGTTAACCTGGTAATCAACAGTCGCTGTAATCTCAAATGCGCTTATTGCTTTGGACGTTACTCAAATCGAAATACACCGGATTGGGCCTACGATGATCTGGTGAAACTGATCGATGATCTCTATGATCGGGGGACCAGGTACATACTGGTTCAGGGGGGAGAACCTCTCCTCCACCCGGACCTGGGGAAGATATTTAATTATATCGACAGTAAGGGTATTGTAACTGCGCTGGTTACCAACGGGCAGTTCCCGGATCGGATCCGGAATATTCCGGAGATCGCGCTGCTGGATAATATCTGCTTCTCCCTGGATGGGGACCGGGAAGGGAATGATCGGATCCGGGGGGAGGGAACTTTCGATAAGGTTCTGGAATCGATCCGGGTAGTGAAGGAGGTCCACAAGACCCCGATCCGGCTTAATAGCACCATCACCAAGTACACCGTCCATGATGTTGATTTCATGGCCGAGTTTGTCCGGGAAAATAATATTGAATGGGGGATCAACTTCCTTTTTAAAGGCGATGAGAGGTTAGGGGAAGAAGACCTGGCCCCGAAAGATAAGGATATCATCAGGTATCAAAAAAAGTTTATCGACTACATTCGACGGGGATATCCGATCTTTTCCACCACCAAGATATTACGCTATACCCTTAGCTGGCCGGTTTCCTATACCAGGAAGTTTCTGGGAAAAGAAGAATCTCTCCGATTGATGGGAAAGAAAGCGATAGAATGTCAATACGGCAACTACGAGATCGTGATCGATGAAGACGGGCGGCTCTATCCCTGCCAGGGGATGCAGGGGATGTTCGACGGGAAGAATCTGAAAGAGGTTGGTTTTGACGAAGCATTCAAGCACCTGGAGACCAAGCCCTGCTACACCTGTTATCTGATCTCGATGATCAATACTTCCGCCATGATCAACTGGGATATGAATGTAATCTGGGAGACAATCAGGGGCACCTTTCGGAGTCGATTATGGAATAAATTAGCTCACTCAGATCGCTAATTTAATTTTGAACAATGAACGGCATGATTCTATTGAGAAAATGCCAAGAATATTTTTGAGTATAGCGTATTGAATCCCGGGAACAAAAAAATCGACCTTTCCATCATTATGCCCGCTCTGAATGAGGAGGAGAATATATCCCGGGCTATCAGAGACACTCTTCAGGCATTCTCCGAGTATGGTCTCAAGGGAGAGATCATCGTAGTCAACGACGGGAGTACAGACGAAACCGCGAAGATTGTTGATGCCCTGGCCGGCAGCGAGACTAATCACCGAATTCGGATGGTTCATCACAAAACTCCCCAGGGATTGGGAATGGCTTTCCGGGATGGAGCGATGGAAGCACGGGGCGATGTGGTCGCGTTTATGCCGGGGGACGGAGAAAATGACCCTAGCGAGATCATGCGATATTTCAGTCTGATGGATCAGGTTGATATGGTGGTACCTTTCGTGTACAACAAGGAAGTGCGACCGATGATCAGGAATCTAATCTCTACCATCTTCCGAATGATCGTCAACCTGACCTTCGGGGTCAATTTTAATTATACCAATGGGACCGTACTTTATCGGAAAGCAATACTGGACTCCAATCAGAATCAAAGCAGAGGATTCTTTTTCCAGACCGAGAATGTGGTTAGGGCGGTCTGGAGCGGGTATCTCTTCGCTGAAGTCCCCTACCGGCTGGAAGTAAGGAGTGGAGGAGAGTCGAAGGCGATATCCTGGAAGTCACTGGCGGAAGTCATGCGCAATTATCTCTCGCTGGTAAAAGAGATATATTTCTCTCCTAAGAAAAAAGCGGTTCTGAGACCCGCGATGGGAACAATCTCCGATCTTCGAAGGAGTGAAACCCAGAAGATCGGGTTCGGCATACCGGGAAAATACAGTAGGGAATAGAGAACATAGCCCTCGCTCTGCTCGGGCAATGATTCTAAGTACCTAAAGTGCGCTAAAGTTAAAAGTGCCTAAAGTTAAAAAAACTGCCTCGCCGGCGGAGTAGGACAAAATATTGCTTAATATTTTTTCAGTTAATATTCCGAAGCAGGAAATTATTAAACCCCGGTAAACCGAGGGTAAACTACGTGAGCTAATTTAATGGAAAAACAAAAGAAAAAAAGTCAGAATTTAGTTTTAGACGGCCACAAGCTGGCCTGGCACCGGGAGCGGCTGGAGGCATGGCTGGCGGGTGAGCGGATTGCACCAATTACCATCGATTGTGCATTAACCCGAAGATGTACCTATAACTGCGTCTATTGCTACAGCAAACTGCAGCTTCACGATGAGAAGAAGATGACCAGGGATGTTATCTTCCGATTTCTCGATGACGCAGCTGAGATCGGGGTGAAGGCGATTAGTTTTGTCAGTGACGGGGAGTCCACCTGTTCCCCCTATCTGGAAGCCTCGATTATCCGGGGAAAAGCCAATGGCCTCGATATGGCCCTGGGAACGAACGGTTATCTGCTTAAAATCGACCAACTGGAAGATATCCTCCCGGCCCTTACATATCTAAGATTTAATATTTCAGCCGGCGAGCCTGAAGCTTACGCGAAGGTTATGGGGTGCCGAGTTGAAGCCTATGACCGGGTAGTTAAGATTATCAGGGAATGTGTGAGGATTAAGCGTAAAAATGGACTTCCGGTAACGATCGGTCTCCAGATGGTGCTTCTCCCCGAGTATGAAGATCAGGTGATTCCCCTAGCTAAACTGGGGAATGAATTAGGAGTTGATTATACCGTTATCAAGCATTGCAGTGACGATGAACTTCATACCCTGGGTGTAGATTATTCGAAGTATTTTACAATGGGAGATACTCTGAGGGAGGCGGAGAGCTATTCAACCAATGATTATCTGGTGAAAGCCAAGTGGTCGAAGATTATGAGTGGGGGGAAGAGAAGGTATTCCCGCTGCTATGGAGCTCCCTTCATGCCACAGTTCTCCGGATCCGGGCTGGTCGCTCCCTGTGGTATGCTCTTCAATAACCGCTATAGAGAGAAATTTCATATTGGCAATATCAGCGACACTTCTTTCAAGAAGATCTGGAAGAGTGACCGTTACTGGGAGGTGATGGAATTCTTGGCCTCCGATGAGTTTGATGCTAGAACCGACTGCGCTAGCCTCTGTCTGCAGCATAAAATCAATGAGTATCTCTGGGATTTGAAGGAAGGGACAATTTCTCTGGATGAGCCTGTCGGTGAACCTCCGGATCATATTAATTTTATTTAAACCTAAATTGAGCGATTCTATGCGGCGAACTGCACCAATCTTATGGTCTGCCCCGCAAGTATGCGGGATCTCCGCTACGCTACGACATTAGGTTGCAAAAATACTCGTTCGCATTTATTAATGCGTCTGCGTTTGTTGCAACCGATGCAGCATCATAATCTTAGCACATTTCACACGTCCGCCATAGCTTTAGCGACGGCTGATCCGCAATAATCGCTCAACTTAGGTTAAAAGTATTGATTTGTCCAAAGGTGTTAGTTTTGGTGTATTTCCACTAAGTTAGCGCCACAGACGATAACTTATAATGAGATTTAAATTAACATATAAACGGGCTAAAATGCTGTTTAGCCTGGCCATCAGCCACCTCCTCTATAAGCGGCGGCCGCTTAATGTCTATCTGGCAATCACCAACCGCTGCAATCTTAACTGCTACTACTGCTATGGAGACTACCCGGTTCGGCGCAACTGGAGGGAGTTTACTACCGAGGAACTTTTGAAGTTATTGGATGAACTGGCCGCTCGGGGGACATGCCTGTTACAGCTTCAGGGCGGCGAGCCCCTGATGCGGAAGGATATAGGAATTCTGGTCGACCGGGTACTGAAAAACGGCATGATCTGTGATCTGATCACAAATGGGATCCTGGTTGAGCAGCGATTCGATGTGGTTAAAAAACTGGATTCAATCTGTATCAGTCTTGATGGACGGAAGAAGATCAATGATCGGAACAGGGGGGAGGGGACCTTCGAGAAGATTATATCCGCGATTGAGCTCTGCTCTTCCAATGGCATCGCAACCCGGATCAACGCCGTTTTAACCGGGGAGACCGAGCCGGAGGATCTGCGATTTTTGGCCGAGACCGCCCGGCGGACCGGTTCTCTCCTCAATTTTTCACTCTCGTTCCAGTATGAACCACTTAAGGCCGGCGGACCGACCCACCACCTTACTATTACCGACGATCAGGTCCGTAATTTTCTTCATCTTATAAAGAAGCTGCAGTCCGAGCATTACCCAATTCAGTTCAGTGATATGGCCCACGATCTGGCGCTGGAATGGCCGTTTTCGTATCAAAAGAGAATGGCCCGCGCGGATGAGGTTCCCGGGAGCTATAAATATCCGAAATGTTTTCATGCTGATTACATCGTCTTTATTGATGCTGATGGAAGCGTATATCCCTGCTGCAACTTCTGGGGAAAGCCAAAGTGGAATATTCGAAAGGATGGCCTGGATGCCTCTCTGGAAGGGATCAGTCGGGAGGGCTGTGAAGCCTGTTATATTCTATCATATCTCGATCGGAATCTTATCTTCGGGATGCGTCCCCGGACGCTATTTCATTACGCTATTCGGGCGCTTAGAGAAATGCTATGAATCATCTTTCCCTGGGAATTAGTATTGCCGCCGCCCGTCTCTGTCACCGGCGCGTTCCTTTCTTCGTGCAACTCGTTCCTACCTCCCGTTGTAATCTCAACTGTCGTTACTGTTTTGGCCAGTTTCACGAGCGGGAAGGAATCCATTTCCCCCGGGAAAATCTATTAACGGTTATTGATGGTCTGGCGAAACTGGGAACCCGGTTTATTCTACTTACCGGCGGTGAACCGATGATGTATCCTCATATTGCCGAAATTATCCGACGGATAGGAGAGCACAAGATAGAATTGCTTTTAGGGAGTAATGGCTTAACTATCTCGGAACGTATTGGTGAACTGGCTCCCGTTAACACTTTTAGTATCAGCCTGGATGGCCTGCGGGACCTCCACGATTATTTTCGGGGAGATGGTTCTTATGATACCGCGATGAAAGCTGTTCAAGCGGCCAGACAAGCTGGAAAACGTGTACAACTCCAGTATACGATGACCCGGGATCTGATTAATTCCTTTCAGCACGTAAATATGATCGCCGGCGAACTGGGATGCTTTATCGGGATTAATTTTCTTCGTCCCCAGCGCCAGGCCGGAGGGTCAATAATCAATCCGGATGAGGCAACCAATCAAGAGATTGAAGATTTTATAGATTACCTTATCAAAACCAGGCCTGAATCACTTCCATACCCTGTATCTATTTTGAAACGAGTCAGGAGGTGGCCCTATGAGTATAGTCGAGATGTAATTATACGCCGGGAAGATCTTCAGGGGTATAAACCGATCCCCTGTTCAGCTGGAAAATTTATGATCGCCATTGATAATAAGGGAGATATCTATCCCTGCGCGAAATGGTTCTATACCAAGCCTCTGGGGAACTGTCTTGATGGAGATATCAAGAAAGCCTGGGATGAGCTCCCGGAAGTAAACTGTCTGACCTGTCTTGATCTGGGCTTTAACCTTCTTAACGATACCCTCAGATTCAGTCCGTCATCATTGATAAACCTGCTCCGTTCATTCCGGACAAAGAAGCGCCAGGTCGAAATTTAAATAACCTCTAAGGAGAGCAGGAAGGCAGGAGGGAAAATATTTGAATTTTCGTGACACTTTAGCTCTTTGAAATTATTTTCTATCCACCACCGACACAGGGTCGGTAGTGGATTTTTTCAAAGCACTAAAAAGTTGCGAAGCTAAGTGCTGCTTGTGCTTGCATCCCGATTTATCGGGGCTGCGGCGGGATTCTTAAGCCTGAAAAGTCGAGTGAAAGCGAATAACTTTAGGCACTTTAGGCACTTAAAACTTTGCCCGAGGCAAAGCCGAGGGCTATGTTCTACTTCTCCCGATCGCTGATATAGCGGGCAATACGACGGAGATGGTCGGCTTCTTCTCCCCATTCTTCCAGAGCGATGAGAGAGGAGGCTATTGCCTGATCTAATTTTCTCCGGGAGGCTTCTATACCCCAGAGAGAAGGATAGGTAGCTTTGCCGGACTTCGCGTCCTGGCCAATGGTTTTTCCTAATTTTTCGCTCTCTCCTTCAACGTCCAGGAGATCGTCCTTAATCTGAAAGGCCAGCCCGATTCCCCGGCCATACCGGCGAAGTAATTCGATCTCTTCCGGAGTTCCTTCGCCGGTAATAGCCCCACATACAACCGAAGCAGTGAGGAGTGCCCCGGTTTTATGAGCGTGAATATACTCCAGTGCTTCCGGGCTTATCTCCTGGCCCTCTCCATCGAGGTCGGCTTGCTGCCCCCCGACCATTCCACTATATCCTGACCCGCTGGCCAGTTCCAGCATGATCCGACGAGCCTGGCGATCGGTAAGTCTGTTGTCCCCGGCAACCACTTCAAAGGCAAGTGTCAGGAGACCGTCACCGGCTAGAATAGCAGTTCCTTCAGAAAAAACCCGGTGAAGAGTAGGGTGTCCTCTCCGGAGATCATCATCATCCATAGCCGGGAGATCATCGTGAATAAGGGAATAGGTGTGAATAAACTCCAGCCCACAGGCAGAGACAATCGCGTTTGACTCATCTCCACCTACCGCGTGACAGGCCGCCAGGCAGAGGATGGGACGCAACCTCTTCCCCCCCGCCATAGTGCTGTATCGCATAGCCTGAGATAAAGACTGAGGGCAGTCGCTCTCCCCTGGGAGCAGTCGCTCCAGGGCCGTGTCAATAATATTCTTTTGCCTGGACAGATATTTTTTAAATATAGTTGGAGTCATCGGTTGGTTGATCCTGTCTAAATTGTTGAAAGCTCCCCGATGCGAAGCGAAGAGTTAAGTTCCTGCTTCGGAATTTTCTCTCCCGAAATACTTCGGGATCCCGAGTTGCCCCATATTAAGTCTCGGGACCGAAATCCTTCGGGATCCCGAGTTGTTGAATTAAGATTATTTCGATAAAAAAAACCACAAGAATCATTAAAATAACTATCGGCGCTGTTATGACATAATTATGTAGGTCTTGGTTCAAAACTAAGTTAGCGCCATAAGCGCTAACTTAATATACTGTTTCAATTATATAATATCTACCCAAAACGACAGAGTTTTCCCCGTAAAAATATCGGACTTGACAAGTGTGCGTGAATAACTATTATTCCTAGAGTTGAAAATTGAAATAATAGAAATACCATATGTGTTGCATAGGATAGTAATGTTAGTCATTCTTCAAAACTAATTTAGCGCCAAAGGCGCTAAATTAAGAATTATGCCGACTTACGATTATAAATGTCAGGATTGCGGTTATGACTTCGAGAAGTTCCAGAGCATTAATGCCCGCAAACTAACCAAGTGCCCCCGGTGTGGTGGGAAAGTGAAACGGTTGATCGGGACCGGAGCCGGCATTATATTTAAAGGTTCTGGTTTCTATGAGACGGACTATCGGTCTAAGAGCTACAGGGATGGAAAGAAGAGAGAAAAAGATAGATTAAAAACTCCTCCCAAGAAATCAACCAATAAAGAGAAAAAGACTTCTTCGACCACTACCTCCGATTCTCCTTCCACTTAAATGTCGAAATTGGATAAATAAGAACGTTACCAGGATAAACGAGAGCGAAGTTCCTGCTTCGGAACTTCAATAGCACTCGTAGCGGCGACCTTTAGGTCGCCACTAGTGGCAGCCTGAAGGCTGCCACTACGAGGTTGCGCCGCAGGCGCTAAGTTCTTATATCGTCCGGCTCAACTGCTCGCTGATTCTTTCTCTTAACTCTCGGATCTGGAATGGCTTGAGAAGGAGAAGATTCCCGGTCCGGCGGATAAATTCCCGGGTATTTGGTTCAAATGTATCTCCGGTCATGAAGATGATCTTTTTTTCTTCCCGAGGTTGGTTTTCCCGGAGCCAGTTATAGATAGCCTTGCCATCGGGTGGAGCCATTCTCAAGTCCATTAAGATGCAGTTATAGGTATTATTTCGCAGTTTATCCAGGGCGGTGTTTCCATCAGTCGCGATCTCGATCTGAAATTCGTTTGAGAGCGCGGAAGAGATAAAAGATACCATATCTCTTTCATCATCGACGGCCAGGATCTTGCCGAATTCTTTTTGTGACCTGGGAATCTCCGGTCTCGGGGACTGAGTTCCGATTTCTCCAGCTTCAATCGGCAATCGGATGGTAAAGGTAGCCCCCCAATCTTTCTCATTTTCCACCAGGATCTCCCCGCCATGGGTATTGATAATCTGATATGAGACACTCATCCCCAGTCCGGATCCTTTCCCGGGCCGCTTGGTGGAGAAGAAAGGATCGAAGATACGTTTTCGGACCTCCTCGGTTACTCCGGGACCGGTATCGGTGAATTTAAAAATTTCGTTATCTCCTTCCTTCCATGAGATTATCCGCAATTTCTTCCGTGGGCTTTCCTCCATGGCCTGTTGAGCGTTGTTGATGATATTGAGGAAGACCTGGGAGATTTGATTGCCGTCCACCATGGTGGGAGGCAGATTCGGATCAAGATCGATTATAAGTTCGATTCCGGAGGCATTTAATTTATACGAGAGCAGGTCAATGGTCTGTTTCAGGAGTTGATTGATATCCTGGTAGCTTTTCTTAAGTTTTTTTGGTCGGGCAAAAGTCAGCAGAGACTCAATAATAGATTTCGCGCTTAAAGCTGATTCTTCTATCACTTTAAGCATCTCCATACTCTCATTCTCCATAGTATGTAACTGGAGGAGTTCGGCGTAACCGAGAATCGGCGCCAGCTTATTATTGATCTCATGGGTGATCCCGGTCAGAAGTTCTCCGACTGCCGCGAATTTCTCCGAACGGATTAAACTCTCCTGACTGGCCCGGAGTTCTCTCAGACTGCGCCGGAGATCGGTCGTCTGAAGTTTGACTTTATCTTCAAGAGTCCGGCTGTATTCTTCTATCCGGTCCCGGTACTTTTTTAATGATCCGATCATTGAATTGAAGGATCGGGCCAGGGTGCCGATCTCATCCGAAGAAGTTACCGTGATTTCCCCGGAGAAATCACCGCGGGCTACTTTTCTGGTTACTTCCAGAAGGTTGAATATCGGCCGGGTAAAATATCTGGTTAAGATCGTGGTGGCGGTTACTCCGAGCAGGATGATAATAAGAGTAAATAAAAATATTAATTTCCGGGTTTCCCCGATTTCCCGGATCAGGCGGTCGGTGGAGATTCCGAGATAAACCTCTCCGATTACTTCTTCCGTTTCCGGATCAGTTGAAGCTTCGTCAGCTTCGGCGGAGAACGCAAGATCTTCATGTCCGGTCACTATCTTTCTGGTGATCACCGGAGTCTTGAACAGGTAATAGTTATCGCCGCCGGAATTATTCATAGCCGCAAACGAACTTGAGTCAACCGGGCGGTTGTTTGCGACATCCCCGACCGGCAGGCTGCCGTCCTCAGCCAGAATCTTACCCCGGGAGTCTTCAATCCGGCAGTAAACTACATCTTCATCTCGGAGTACATTGCGGGCCAGTTTGTTCAGTTCATTCCGGTCGGAAGCCAGAACCGCCAGTTCGCTGTCAGCGGAGAGGTTGTCAGCTATGGAACTTCCCCAGTTCGCCAGTTGCCGGTAATTCCAGGCGCGATAACGATGGATATGAAAGAAGGAGAGAGAGACGGAGGTCAGGATAATGATCAGGGCGGTGAAGAGAACAAACTTCGCGACAAAGCCGATCCTGAATGGACGGAAGAATAATTTTTTATGTTCAGTCATCGGTTTGAACCCGCGGCTTCTTCAATTAGTGAATCGGGGATCTCTATATTCAGATTAGAAGCTACCGTGTAGTTGATATGAATATTTCTCTTCCGGGGCCGGCTGATGGGGATGGCAGCCGGATCGTCTCCCCGTAAGATTCTCCCGGTGGCCTCCCCGGCCTGTCTCCCGATATCGCGGCTGTCCCAGTAAAGACAGAAGAGCGCGCCGGCCCGGACATACGAGGGAGAGATGCCGATGAAAGAGATCCGCCGGCGCATCGTCTCCAGAAGAAGGTATCTGGTCGTTTGATGAGAGAATAACTGGTGATCGGCGATCATCCAGAAGGTGTCAATCCGGTTCAGGAGTTCCTGGGTGGCTCGATTCAGACTATCCAGATTGTCGATCCGGCGGGAGCGCAATTCCTTACCTGACTTTTTCAGCGCGGTCCCGAGATCGTTGACCAGTTGATCAAAATTAGCCGAGCAATAGAGAATTCCAATTCGCCGGCTCTCGGGCTGAAGCTCATTCAGCAGAGCTATAAGTTCCTCTGGGCTAAAGTCAAGCGAGGCACCGGTAATATTTCCGTTGGGGCCCGTATAATCATTGATTAAGCCGCTGGCCCGCGGGTTGAGGACATTGGCGAATACTATCGGAATCCGGGATGTGGTCTGAGCAGCGATTCGAGTGGCGGAGGTCCCCAGGGCGAAGATAAGCGCCGGTTCCTTTTTAATCGCCCGTCGGGCCGATTCGGATCTCTCTTCCGGGTCCCCCTGGAGATGATACTCTTCCCATACCGCTTTTATTCCTTCATCACGCAGTTCTTCCCTGAATCCGGCCAGGGCTTCCCGATGGGGCTCCAGGTCCCGGGTTATGAAGACGGCGATAACCGGGTCACCGGCCAGCGCCGGGGGGAGAATTGCCGCGATCAGCGCGAATAATAAAGCTGTAATGATTAGTGACTTCATTAGAAGTGGCAAGATAATGTAAAGAGGATTCTCTGCCCGATCTTTTCTCCCAAGGGATGTTCTCTATGCTTATCGTTTAAGAGATTGAAGAAAGATACGGCCAGTTCCAGATCTGGTTCATTTATAGCGTAAGCCAGGCGCGCGTTGGTAAGGATATAATCATCTATCTCCTGGTATTCCGAAAAAGAACTGCCCCAGGTTGTCTCGTCCACATAATGGGTACTGATGGTGGCGGAGAGTCCGGTCCAGGGAGACGCGTCCAGGCCGGCATTGAGTTTATTTTTCGGAGCGGATTTGACGATCTCATCAGTCCGGGTATTCTTTAATTCCTGGTAAGAGTAATTGATAAAACCGTTTAACCATTCGCTGATTCTAAATTCCGCTCCCACCTCACCTCCGATCGCCCGGACCGGATCGTCGGTGTTCTCAAAAGTAGCTTCCCGGGAAAAGAAAGGGTATACCGGGTATCGGGAGACGATCAGTCCCTGGATTAGATCTTCTATTCTATTGTAGAAGATATCAACCCGGGTCTTGAGAAAAGAAGTCAATAGTCCGCTCCACCCGGCTTCGTAAGCCAGGATCTTTTCCGGGACAAGTTCCGGATTGCCGAGAGAATGAACCGTATATTCGGGATGGGAGGGATCGATAATCCCGTAAAAATCAAAATGAGTATCGAGAAAGGTTGGATCCCGGTAAGCCTTACTCACCGAGAGCCGGATAACTT
>Ga0208279_1001491_pt1 | contig 12603 bp, 11 predicted proteins | sample AntAceMetag02UKM_FD_184766 | JGI IMG/M metagenome (GOLD analysis project Ga0208279, IMG submission 184766) | Saline lake microbial communities from Ace Lake, Antarctica - Antarctic Ace Lake Metagenome 02UKM (SPAdes) (version 2) | ecosystem: Environmental > Aquatic > Non-marine Saline and... | reverse complement strand
ATCCAAACCCAGCAGCGAGAGTGCCGACAGCAATTTTTATTGGCCACCCCGCTGGTATCGCGACGCCGGCAATAATGCCCAGAACCAACCCGCTTCCCACAATGAGGATCTCCCTCATACCCACGCCAACCAAGGATACAACACTGCTGTTATCAAGATCGAAATAAGGGGGGACCTGGTGGTCTGTCATTTGTTTTGTCCTAAAGTATCATTGATCCAGTTATTCAGGTTTCCGTTCTGGGCAGCACTTTGCATAATGTCGTTATAAGAGCTCGCACCTGACAGGCGCCTGGATGCTACAGCGAGAGAAGTGCGCCTAATGAGATCCGGTGTGCCTTTTAGTTCCTTGCCTTCAGCCATGAGGTGGCGCTGTTCACCTTGCACGACCATGTGACCTACTGCGATGTCACGGTTATGCCATTGTTGACTGTTGGGAAAACTTCCGCTGATATCATGGGCCTTGAACTTGCTATTATCACCAAGGGCAAAAGTACCACCTTCGGCCCGATAATAATCCTGTAAAGCCTCAGTAACAGTAGAATTACCGGCATGAAAGTGTTCTTTTTCGCGGAGGTAATCTACCTCTGAACCGCCTGCGTTCTTGACAGCAATGAGGGTAGCTTCGGCTGTATCGACTCCAATCCTTGACTTGGCTTCAAGAGCATCGTAATCCGGTTCACCAATGGACATACGCTGCTTTTCTGTTGCGAATTGCTCGGTGATATCGCTGAGCCCCTTTTCAAGACCTGGCATTGACTTTCCGCCGAGGTTGAGTGGAGGGGATTTATATGGAAGCTTTGGAGAAGATTGGGCATTCCGTATTTTTTGGTCCTTGATCGCGCTTCCTTCCCGCAGACCTTGACCTGCGGACCTGAGGATGGGATTTTTAGAAGCACTAAGTGCGCTTCCGATCGTAGAGGTCAATCCGCTTGTTCTGGTGATCGTGTTTGTGTTGGAAAGGTTGCCAGTATTTACACCAAGGCTCCCTCCTCCTCCAGAACCATCGTTTCCCCCTGTGGATCCGGCGACTACCGTCCCAGCAACACCCCCAATTCCGCCACCAACCGCCAGCCCAGCAACCTTTGCGCCCATTGCCCCTATATCTTTCATAGCGCCACCAATTTTATTTGCCACTTCCATAGCAGCCCCGAATACCATTTTCCCCAAGGTTCCGTTGATGGCGATTAATATACTGGTTATACCAATCACTATCACTATCTGAAATAGCGAAGCTAGAGGACCAGTTGTCACGTTCCCAGCTGTGTTTAGAAACTTGACACCTATTCCAAGAGCAAGAACATTGATCGGCAACAGCAGCAGGAACACCAAGAATGCCTTGAACCATAACCCCCTCAACCATCCAAGCGGCCTGACCGATCCCAAGATGATCATCACAGGCGCTAATGCTATTGCAATGATGATCACAACCTCGCGAGCAAGGAAAGAGATCAGTACAGATCCAATAAAAGCCAGCACGAATAAGAACATAAAGATGCTCATAATCATAGTTAGGATGGGCGAGTCCATGCTGGCGTTTATGGACTTTAGTACAAAGCCATCAAAAACACTTCTCTTTATTTCAATATCTAGGGATTCCGCGATAGCCACCGATAAGGTTTTTACCAGGCTGATCGATTGTTCCATCAGCCAGTAAGACGCCAACGCAAGCGCAATGGAAACAAAAAACTCAGCGATTGCTTCATACGTGTTGGCGTATCCAGTGACCGAATAAAGCCCGTCTTTCATCGAAGCCCAAATTGTCAATGCGGCTGTAAGAGGAAGGAGGGCAAAAGCCACTTTTCGAAGCTGGGTCCAGGAATCAAGACGTGTTTTTTTGAGTGTCTCTACGTCAAAGACGATTTTCGAGACCGCTTCACCCATTTTATAAAATTCTTTAGTTGGGTTCGTCAATTGGCTCAGAGCCTCTGAAAAAATGGAGTCCAGGGCAGAGACGATAGCGGCTTTCAAGGTTGCCGTTGGAAAAAACACCTTGATAATATTTGTGAAGACATTGGTGCTTTTCTTGTCATCTGAAGAATCTCCGACACTGCCTGTATCACCATTGCCACCCTCGTTACCCCCGTCATCAGGAGGTTCGGGGGGTGGGACAGGATCCGTGGGTGGTTCATATGGCGCAGACACGGGGGAAGCGCTAACGTCTTGAACAGCAGCAGCCAACATCCCTGCCGTCAATAACACTATAGCGATAATGTTCAGGGCTCTTGTTTTCTTCATGATGCTTCCCGTTGAGCAATTTCAATAAGGTGTGTCTACCAATTAGGGGTCCGGATATCAATGTTCTGCGGGACCAGGTGGGATACATTGTCGATCACCATATTGAGTAGAGGTAAGGTGGCCAGGAACAATACGAACATAAGGATGCCCATGACCAGGTTCCACGTCTGCCGCGATGCCATACCGGCTACACCCATTTGCTGGGCCATGTTGATCGCAAAGCCGTTTTTTACCCCGCCGACCAGGACAATAATGAAGCTCAAGGTGTACATGAACTTGATGGCCAGAACCCCCAGGTCCTTGAAAGTGTCCTCAAGCGCGGTCAGCGCTTCGCCAGTATCTCCGCCATCTCCATTCCCGCGGGCAAAAGCAGTGGAAGGGAAAGCCAGTGAAACTGTCAATATGATCAAAAGGATGATTCTTGCATGTCTGTTGATGTTCATAGAAAACTCCTTCTATTTCTAACTTGGAAGCTGCGCCGGTACTACTAAAATATTGCTGATATAAAACTGTTTGCGATCAGGATTGACATCAGGGTCAGAATCCCGCCCCCGATCAGGACCACACCATTAGAGATCGTGTTGGAAAGACCAGTAGGAGATCCAACGACTGTGGAAAGATTGCCGGCCATGCCAGAGCCGATGGCCGAAACCGTGGTATACACCCCTGCCCCGCCCAAGATTGCTGCAGAAAAGAATTTTGCCAGTTCCTCCCAAATACCAGTCAAGAGTGCGGAAGACCCGGGGTTACTATCAATTCCGGAACCAATAGTTTGTAAGCCGCCAGCAATGAGCTCTGTGTTGGCAGAAAGAGCCAACAGGATCACCATGCCGATCCCCTGCTGCAGCGCCCGGGAGTACCCCAGGTGATCACCAGTGCTGCGCGCCAGCTGAGCCCGTGAGAGATTGATCAGGAACCCGACCCCGAAAACGATTGAGATCCCTGTAATGATCACCTCTGCCATTTCGGCACTCTGGGCGTATAGATTATCTATTTCTTCTCCCCCATCAGCCTGAACTGACGCAGGGAGAACCATAGCGATCACTAGGATCAGCGGAATAATGCTGTATTTGTTCATGTGGTGTATCCTTAGGGCTTTTGTAAAATCGGTTGTGCTTGGTAGATCAGGATTGGGATGTGATCATGGATCGACCCATCCGGCCAGGCTACTTTATTGGTGTTGATGATTATGGGATTGCCTTCTGCGTCTCTAACAGTGACCCAATTAAGCCCGTCACTATCTTCGTTCCACGGAACGGAAGACCCCCACCGATAGTCATAGATATCCGCAGTTACATAGTGACCGCGCTCATACCAGGGGGAAACGGAAATTGGATTGATGCAGTTATATGTACCTGTGCTAGAAGGGCCAGGTCTGCATTCGGTTCTTTCGCCGATTATTACCTTTTCCCACTCTTGATAAGAGTCCCACCTTGCCCTGGCTTTAACCTTGTAGGACGAGGTAACTTCTAGGCGGAACGCTGGCTCACCTTTATAAGTGGTGGGGTTTCCTGCGTGGTATGAGGACATACTGGAATAACCGGAGAATATCACGGAGTCTTTGATATTTTCATCACCCACGGATGGATAATAATCTGAATCGGGGTGACTGGAGGGAACGCCGGCAATATCAGGGTCCGTATAAAAAGAGGGAACAACCAGTTCTGAGCCACCCCAATCCATCACTTTTTCATTTGAAGAATATATATTACGATAGGCAATGGAATCGTCGTAGTCAAGGATGCCGTTGAAATTCCACCCAAAGTAAAAATGACTAGGATCGTTCGGCACCAGGCGAATCTCGGTCCTGTAGCCGAAGAATCGTATTTGATTTGCGAAAGTGATATTGCTTGAGGGAAATTGAGTGCGAAGATAATTTAGATCTACCCCAATGCCAATCTTAAAGGGCACCCCTACCAGAGGATAAACCGGTGAGGTTGCCCAGTTACGAACAGGAACATCGATAATCCCTTGAGCTCCTCTCCATCCGTTGCATAAATAGGCAGTGCGTCCACCTCCAGCGGAAACCGGACGACCGCCATTACAGGGATTGTTTCTTATCTGGATCAATTGGGGATTTTCAGACTGAGCACTCGGACTGGCTTGAGCTGCGGAGGGAAGAAAGCCCACCAATAAAACCAAGAGGATTCCCAAGATTGATAACCGTAAAATTTTATTCATGAATACCTCTCAATTCTCTGTCGATATCCCCCAGCCGACTCTGGCCGAGGATGTAACAGTTGCTGAATAATTCAGCCCCCACTGGCTTCCAAAGAGTGCCCGCGACCTGCCGGTGACCGTGACCCTGATCTCGTTTCCGAGTACAGTAATGTCTGGGTCATCAAAATCCATGTACTCTGGGGTACTGTCTTTATTGGTATTGAATGTATTAGTGGCGACTGTTTTTGCATATGTTCCCAATGTAATATTCCCCTCCCCTGCACTTTGGATGTCTACCACAGATGCTCCCGAAAATGCCGATGCATCAGCCATCATTCTGGCCTGGCTTCGCATTGTTAACCAGCGTCCCCCGTCGATCAACAGGGCCAGGGCGGCAATCACAATCACCATGCTGGCGATAAAGACCAATGATACCTGGCCGCGTTCGCTGGAGTGTTTGTACTTGTTCATTCCCCACCCCATAAGATGACCGGTGCTGCACCCTCAATTATTTCAACGTTGGCATAGTTCGGTCTAGTAATAGTCATCGAGGACTCGACTAGTACGTCAGGGTCGTAGGAGAAGATATGGCCAAAGCCTACTGTGTTCCACTCATCATGGGTGACAGATGCGGTACAGGTCTTTTCAATGTATTCAATATCGTTTTCATCGATCCGTCTGGATGGAAAGGAAGCCATATCTTCCCAGGACCCTTCCGTGCTCCAGGTCTTTTTTGTGATATCAACGGTTGTAGCGAAAGCGGTTTGATATCTTGTATACAGGGTATAGTCAGTGACACCCCACATACACTGGGAATATACAAAGGCCTGGGAAGAAAGCTTCTGATAAAGCTGGTTACCAACAATTGTGACCAGGAAGAGGGCTAGTAGCAGCACTGGCATGATGACCACAAATTCCAGTCCTGCTTGGCCTTTCTCTAAGCGCCGCAAATAAGTTGGTTTCATTGAAAGCCTCCTCAAGGGGTAAATTCCCAAACTGGAGCGACGGCCCCAGAGCTTATCTCGGCATCCATATCGAATCCTAATGGGCTGAGTGGAAGGTGGTATGTGCCTGTGACAGTGAATAATTTACCAATTCTTCCATTCTCTTCGATAGTGCCGCCAAAACCGGCCTGGAGATCCCCAGGAACCATACTGTCTTCTACCAGAGCAAACCCAGATCCCGGGTCAACCGCTTCCAGTGCAGCTCCTTCAATCGCAAGCGCTGCCCCCATAGCGTGAGTGAACCACCCCAGCGCTGCTCCCAAGATTAAAAAGATCGCTCCAAACACCAGCGGCGCTACAACCATGAACTCCAACGCAGTCTGTCCTTTTTCGCTTCTTTTTGGTTTCATTTTTTTCCTATATATAGCGATCTGCTTATGTTGGATTACCAGCCAGTTGCGGCTTCTCCGCCTTCCTGGAGTTTCCGGGCGATCATGCCCCCCACGACTACCAGGACAACCAGGATGATAGCAGCCAAGGCCACGTACTCAAGTCCATCCTGTCCGGAGTTGCCATCTACGATTGTTCCTTCAAAATTTTTTTTAAACATCTTTCGCTCCTTGAGTAAAGAAACACAACAAGAAAAACTAATTACTACCAATGTAGCATTTCACGACTGTCTAATCAACGATAAAATGCGTTAAACCGTGTACAAAATGCGTTAATTTTCAGACCATTTTTCCCTCCCACCCCCTGCGACCGCGTTAAATTGCGTTAATTCGCGTAAATTTATTGATACAGGCCGGCATTTCACGGCAAACGAACCCAACTTACTCTTTTAACAGGCGCCAAAAATTCCAGGGGCGCTGCTCAATTGAGTGAATGGAGATCATCATGTTCTCAAGCTCGAAATCAAGCGAAGGGAACATGTAGGAGATCCAGAATGAAAAGTCCTCTCCCTGACAGACGGAGTTATTCTCCACGTTGTTGAATGTTATTTCCGGTGAACCAATTATCGGCAGATAACCCGGGTAAATAAGTCGGAAATCATCGTAGGCTATCCGGCAAAACCAATCTTCACCGACTCCATTTCCTACATGATCAACCCCTATCTTGATCCGGATATAGGTAGTGTCAGGAGGTATAACAAACGCGTTGTTGTTGCGGAAAAACAACGTGTTATTCCGGGAGACTTTTTCATCAGCGGAATAAAACTTATCCTCCCCTGGAACGTAGACAGCGGGATTTTCAGGCTTACCAGGAACGGTCTCAACAGCCCTGACAGTAAACCTTAGATTGTTTTCAGGATAAGTGTCGCCGTATTCTCCCAGAGAATATATCTTCCCGTCCACAACGGGAAGGGACGGTGGATAGCTCATGCCGGGAAGAAGAGAAGACATGTCATGGGTATCTTCTTCAGCGTTTGCGTTTGAGGACACTTCTTGTGGAGCATACATTTCTTGATCAGAAAGAACAGGCAGGAGATCGCGCTGGCAGCTCGTTGTCCATATCGGGCCCTCCTGCATGAACAGGAACCCTGCATCGTCATCGGTAAACGATTTGTAGTTGTCTATGTGTTCTCCAATATCCTCGTTGGGGTAAATAAAGTTATATGCCAATACCTTTTGATCAATTATCTCCCCCATCCAGCCGCGATACTCATAATCATAAGACGGCACAAAATAACCTTTGGATAAATTAGCTTTGTCAATTAGAGAATAATAGCCGTCAATAAATACTGGTCGGGAAGTTGGCAGCCCAGCATAAAGGTCTACTGTTTCACCAAAAAGGTATTGATAGCGACCTCTATCAATGACGTTCCACCAGGGCGCAGCCCCGCCCATAATGCGGAGATCGTAGAAGAAGAAAGAAAACCCAGAATCTCTAATTCTGCTATCGACAACTCGACTTGGATCCACGCCCAGCCCCCAAGGTTTTCCAATGTATTCTATCGGGAAGACATTGTTTACCCCATCAATGATCACATTGTTGGCCCATTCGCCGGCGCACATTACTGGGACAGACCTTGAGGGCTTTGGCACATGATCGTCCTTGACATCATGATGGAATGTATCATCTTCGTCTAAGTAGTCGATGCAATCTACCACATCACACATATCTGTCTTTGATACGAATGCGGAATCTGGTTGGTACATGATAACGACGTTGACAGGGTATACACCTGGGTTTTTATTTGCGAAAAACGCTTTTTCGTAATTGGAGTATATGTTGAGAATAGCCGTGTTGGGCAAGAGAGGACGACTGAATTCCTCCTCGAACATGGGCTCGTGTCCTTCTACCAGCTCGCCATATACTACTCCTTCGAGTATTCCTGTATCAGGATCATATCCCTGAACTATGTCCAGGCTGTATATATTGGCGCTTGCGGTAATGATTTCGTCGTCTCTTTCAATATATGCCCTCACCGATGCCTCAATACCTATCTGTTGATACCTCTGCAGTTCTTCTGTTGTGGCATTGTTAAGTTCAATCTTCGCTCGAGCCACAAATAATAATAAAGGTTCTCCTTCAACACTTTCATAGAAAGGTATGGTCACTCCGGAGTATGCAATCCTGGGGTTATAAAAAGTGACAGCACCAACGGTGGCGATATCCTCCATAAATTGGTCACCATAAAAAGTCAGGGGAACATCGTCGAGTGTGTTTAAGCTAACAGGGAAGGAACTGGGCGGCGTGTATGCCCAGGCTAAATAGGAGCGCTGTACCGGTTCTGTGTATTCAATAGTTCGGAAGCCGTGGAAAATGTGTTCCCGCTCGCCAGTTGAAATGTGGAGGATTGATTGATAACCACACAACCCTTGTTCCACCCCCGATTCTTTTGCTTTTGCACAACTATTGACGCAATGATCCATAACCTCACAATCCTCGATTGTTGCAGGGAAATCGGCCAACGTCAATCCAACAGACGCTAATCTTTCATAGTCTGGGAACGCACCCGATTCTGGACTATACGGATTAAATGTCACAACCTCCGGCTCCCTCATATACCTGTGCTGGGCCTTGACCTGCAGCTGTTCGAGAGGCACGTCCGGAGCCAGACAGCTGACCCACCCTTCCCGGGCCTCGCCAGGTTGGAGCGTGCTTTCTTCGCCGTAGTACCAGGGCCTGGGAGGTGCATAGGCAGCTGGATCGTATAATCCCCCCTCCCCCACTGCGTCGCCCCCGTCTATCCCCGCCGGCAGCACGTAGGGCTCTGTTCCATCGGCATACTCCACAGCCGCGCATGGGAATTGCGAGATCCCTTCCAGCTCCAGGCTCAATAGACTGACGTAGAGAGCTGGCCAGCTTGTGTCCGTATGTTCTGAAGCAATGAGAGGATCCGTTAGAGGTTGGCTATTGAGGTTCTGGACCTTAACGTAGACGTTGATTGTTTTCAGGCTGTGGCCGGCCAGCTGCTCCATATCAGCAACGGGCTTGACCACGCCGTCCGAGTTGTTGTAGGCGTAGCGAGCTAGCGGTACTTCCCGTGGATCTTCAAGCACATAGAGCACCTGCAAATACGGACCTGTCAACGATTCTTGGGGAAAATGCGCGACAGCTGTTGCCCGGTCATCCAGCGAATGATCGTCGGGAAGGCTCACGGTAGGACGGCTGGGTTCACCTGAGGTCAACTCAACAACCGGGTTGTAGACCTGGTCCTCGGGCAATGCCGGCAGATCCTCAAGCGGCAGTTGAATCTCTGTGTAAGGGCCTATCTCAGGCTCAGAGGCGGCGCCTGCCGAACGAAACGCAATAAAACCTACACCAACCACCATCAGGAGTAGAATGATTCTTAGAAAGAGATTTTTTTTACCCACTAGTTAACCCCTCACTTTTAACTGAAACATACAGACAACCAACTTCCTCTTGAAAATATATGTCTATCATGCTACTATTAGATTAATCCACTTATGTGGAGGTGGATGGCAAATGCCATCGGGGCCCTCGGGCCCTTTTTTTATTAAATGAACTTTTTCCCAAAGATCTTGCCTTCGTGTCGATAGTATTTTTCTTGTAAGACTTGGATGATTCTTAAACCGAATGGGGGGAGAGGTCTTCCTAAAAGCCCAACTTCATCAACATACATCCTGTATTTTGTCACTTATCCTGTCCTAGAAGAACCCAATACCCATGAACATACTCACACCTGGCACGCCGATGATGATCAGCGAAGCCAACACGATGATCATAGTATTGACCAATACCGCCTTTACCTTTGCCCTGCCGCCGATCTCGAGAATCCGGTTAGAAAGCCTCTGGCGCAGCATCCTGGCCATAGTTTGCATGGCGTGTACCTGCACCTCACCACCAATCTGGCTTTGTTTGATCAGGCCAAGGAACTCCCGCAGCTGCACCGGCGCCGGCACCGACTGAAGTACATCGTGCACGATACTATCAATCTCTTTGTTGGTCTGCAGGCCGGAAGAGACGGTGTCGCAGATCTTCCCGAACAACCCGAAATCCCTCATCTGCGACAGGCTGTCTGAAAGACTGGTGCCAGTATTGAGCAAGTTCACTAATTGTTCCAAGCCAAACCCCATTTCGTCTTGAATGCGTTCGCGCCTTTTTTTGATCGTCTTCTGAACAGCCCGGGATGGCATGGAGAAACCGTAGAACAGGCCTCCTGTAACCAGGGAGGCGGTCAGCAAGAACCCCAGGTCTAAAAAGTAGCCGACAACCCCTCCCAGGATTGCCGTGATCAGAGATGTGTAGATCCTGCGGGCGTAATATTCCTGGGGAGACTGATAAATATACCCGGATTTTCTCAGCAGCTCGTCCAGGTCACCTTTTTCTTTGCCGATTGAACGTCCCAGATCAGAAACCATGGCTGAGAGCACCTGAGCCTCAGCGACCGATCCAATTCGTTTGCTTCCATCAGCGTTTTCGACGAGTCTGTTACTCATCACGCGCGGGATAGCAAAAGAAGCAATGATAATAAAGATACCCAGTCCAAAAAGACTGGACAGAATTGCCAGGATAGTTGTATTTAACAGCATATCAATCATTTCCTCCCAGAACCATGACCTGGTTGACCTCGTTGAGCATTCGTTCACCGATCAATACACCAACAGCAGAAAGCAGGAAAGATCCCATCATAGTGATCTCGCCTGCGAGGCTTGAATAGAAATTGGCATAATCTACAGAAGTGAAGCGCATCAAGGCAGCCAAAATAAAGGGGGCTACGGCCAGTACCTGCATCTGGATCCGGATACCGGACAGGTCAGCAGTAACTTTTTTTCTAGTGGCAGCATTCTCCCGGATGGTCTCGGTCAAAGGTTCCAGGATCTGTCCCAGCGACCTGTTCGCGCCGTGCCTCTCCCACCCCACAAGAGTGTTGACCAGGATGTTGAGCATGGGTGATTGCCTGCGTTCCTGGATGGGGAAGAAGGCTTTCCCGAGATCTTCACCCTGAACCAGGCTTCTCGATACCTGTTCCAGATCTCCTGCCACCATAGGGGGAGCGTATTTAGCAGCATTGGATATCGCACCGTGCGCTGTGCCTCCTCCCATTTGAGAGCCAACTGCCATTGATGCGGCAGCGTCAGCCAGGGCCTCTTCGTATTCAATGGACACCTGGTCCCTCCTGGCAAACAGCCATCGCAGATAAAGAATAAAAACCACCAGGCTGGCAAATATCGAAGTTAGGATTCCCCCCAGAACTAGGTAAGTGAGGGCAAAACCGCCAGCAGCTCCTAAAAGCCCCACCCTCATAAATCCAGTTTTTGTGACCTGTAGGTCCGCCTGCTTTAGTGCCAGGTCAAGCCCTCCTGCCTGCCAGGTACCTGCAAAAGATCTCATGTCCATGTCTGGATGAGGTGTGACCGCCCCGGACTCTTTATCGGCTTCTGCCAGATTTCTCAGCCGCTGGATCCCTGAGCGTTGGGAGCCAACACGTGCAAAAGCCACGAATATGATAAATATCCCTATCGCTGCGCCTGATGCCAGCAATAAATAAGTTAGATGTTGTGGTGTCATCAGTAAATCTCCTTATGCAGCCTTGTAGATCCATTCTGGTATGCCGGCATTTGAAAAGCGCTGGGTATGAAGGGAATCTATTAGCGGCCCATTCAATTTCGGGGAACTACCTCCCGAATACTCAAAGATCAGATTAATCATGGGTTCCGGATCTCGACTGCCAGTGTTGAGGCCTCCATCCATCTCCCCGACTGCCCTTATCCTGCGGTTATTCCCTTCTTTTTCAAGCACAACCACGATGTCAATTGCAGTTGAGATGATCTGGGCTATTTGACTCATGCGAAGGTGCCGTCCGCGTTCGCTCTGGCTGATCATCATTGCCAGCCGGCTTTGCATTTCCTGGAGGCCGTAGGCGTGGAAGGTGGTCAGGCCGTTTTTATGCCCGGTATACAGCGCATTCAGAAGATCGAACACCTCCCCTCCCCTTGCTTCAGAAAGGGTCAGTGCATCAGGGCGTTGGCGAAGGGCCAGTTTGACGAGGTCAGCCTGTGAGATCTCCGGCACATCTTCCAGTGAAGGTGGACGGGTTTGCAGTGTGAGTACATTATTCGGCACATCTGAATCTGGGAAGAGCCTGATCTCCGGGGTGTCTTCAATGATCAAAACCCGGTAATCAATAGGCAGGCAGCGGCCCAGCGCGGTGATCAGTGCAGTCTTGCCCACACCAGTTGGCCCAATCACAGCGATGGACAGGCCGGCCAGTACTGCTCCATGTAGGTAATTGGTCAGTTCTTTTGAAAGGATATTGGTCAGCTCCAAGTCAGGGTAATCTGGGAGGGGGGAATTTTTGATCTCATCTGTTATGGCATGGGTGTTTGGTGTGTCCTTATTTACTCGCCAGGGTTTATAAAGATCGATCAGTTCGATACCGGCATGGCGAGGGATGCGGATCACGGCAGTAGGATCGGGGTTAGCGATCGGCTGCGTCACCACGCTGTAGCGGTTGTAGTCAATGGCTGCGTCCACGATCGGTTTGATACGGTTGACTGTTCTTTCTGCCTTGGCCAGGGCGGTATTGAGGATATTGAGAAGAACCGATTTGTTGGGGAAAGTTATATCAGTCCGTTCCCACTCGTCCCTGTAGATCATGACTTCGTTTGGCCCATTGATTGCGATATCTTCGATCGTTTCGTCTTCCAAAAGATGATCGATCGGGCCCAAACCAAAGGTGTATGAGATCGCCTGGGAAACAAAATCATCCCTGTTGTAGATAAGGGGCGGCAGACTGTCTTTGATCGCCCTTCCCTGGTAGTTTTCGTGCACCTCTGTAGCGATCTTGCGAGCCTGA
>Ga0208279_1001487_pt1 | contig 12637 bp, 8 predicted proteins | sample AntAceMetag02UKM_FD_184766 | JGI IMG/M metagenome (GOLD analysis project Ga0208279, IMG submission 184766) | Saline lake microbial communities from Ace Lake, Antarctica - Antarctic Ace Lake Metagenome 02UKM (SPAdes) (version 2) | ecosystem: Environmental > Aquatic > Non-marine Saline and Alkaline... | reverse complement strand
TGCAAACTCAATGTAAAGTTCTGCCAGATGTTTTGCTTTTGCCATATCTAGTGACAAATTCTCACTACTAAATAATTCTTTCTCAAGAGAACTGATTTGCTCGAGTGTTACTGTATTATTACTATTGTTTGTGTTATTACACGAAATAAGTAGTATTGTACTGATAAATAAAACGGTTGAAATTCTTAACATAATGTATTATTATTTATTTTGTTATCTGAAATTAATTATTTGAATTAAGGTTCAATATTGATAGGCAATTACAACATAGATAGTTTCCTATTATTTTATAAGTCTATCTCTTTCCTTTCCTCCTTGGCAATATCATTTTGTATGCTACATCAGTAAGACCGGTACTTATATCTCGCAATTTACCCTTTAATAAAATTTTCTTAAAATTAGGTATTCTTTCAATAAAAACTATACCTTCAGTGTGATCATATTCATGCTGAATAATTCTGGCTAATATGCCGTCAAATCTTTCATTTTCATGATAGTTAAAATCTTCATCATAGTATGAAATATAAACTATCGATTTTCTTTTTACAACCTCATTAATGCCGGGGACACTTAAGCACCCCTCCTCAAAATCATTTTCTTCACCTTCTTCCTTTGTTATATAAGCATTAATAAATACTTTCTTTGTAGCATTTAACTCGGGATGTTCTTCACTAAAAGGTGTTGGATCAATAATAAATAATCTTATCGCCCTATTTATTTGGTGGGCAGCAAGTCCAACACCATTAGTAGTATACATGGTTTCAAACATATCTTCAATAAGTGTGTCAATGTTTTCGTAATCTTTCCTAATTTCTTCACCTACTTTTTTCAGGGTTTGATGTCCGTAGGCTGTTATTGGTAATATCATTGTAATTTTATTTGTAATTATAGTTTTACTGCATTCATGTATGATTGTAGTATTAAAGTAGCACTTATTGTGTCGACAAGTGCTTTATTTTGTCGTTTAGTTTTACTTAGCCCACCTGCTAACATTGTATCATGAGCCATTTTTGAAGTAAAACGTTCGTCGAATCTTTTTATATCCATATGAGGATATTTTTTTCTTAGTCCTTTAACGAAAGGTTCAACAAATCGTGCAGAATCAGATGGTCGGTTCATTAAATCTCTGGGTTCACCTACTACAATACATTCAACATCTTCATTATTAAGGTAGTTAGCCAAATAATTCCAAATATCTTTAACATGCACAGTAGTTAGACCAGTAGCAATAATTTGCATTTCATCAGTTGCAGCCAGACCAACTCTTTTTTGTCCATAATCAATGGCGAGGATTCTTCCCATTCTGTTAATTAATTTCTATTTTCAGTTAAGTGAATATTATAGCTGCAAAATTAGCATTTTTTTATATTTTTATCGTAAATTAAATTTCAATGGAAAATATAAAAAAACTTATTGATGCTTCCTGGAAAGATAGAAGTATGCTATCGAATAGAAATATTGTTGAAGCTGTAACAGATGTGGTTGAACTATTGGATAAGGGTAGAGTTAGAGTAGCTCAGAATATTGAGGGTAAATGGGTTACCAACGACTGGATAAAAAAGGCTATTATTCTATATTTTATTATTCGTAAAATGGAAACTTTGGAAGTTGGAATGTTTGAATTTCACGATAAAATACCTCTTAAACATAATTATGCAAAACTTGATGTACGTGTTGTACCACATGCAATAGCACGACATGGCTCATTTTTAGCACCCGGCGTAATATTAATGCCTTCGTATGTAAATATTGGTGCTTATGTTGACAGCGGAACAATGGTTGATACATGGGCAACAGTAGGATCATGTGCTCAAATTGGTAAAAATGTACACTTAAGTGGTGGAGTTGGTATTGGCGGAGTACTGGAACCAATTCAAGCTTCTCCGGTAATTATTGAAGATAATTGTTTTATTGGATCAAGATCAATAGTGGTTGAAGGTGTGCACATTGGTAAAGAAGCAGTTTTAGGAGCAAATGTGGTAATAACCAAATCAACACGAATTATAGATGTTAGTGCCACTAAACCCATTGAATACAAAGGAATTGTGCCACCTAGATCAGTTGTTATACCAGGAAGTTTGTCAAAAAAATTTCCTGCCGGCAAATATCAAGTGCCTGCCGCATTGATTATAGGAACCAGAAAGGAGAGTACTAACAAGAAAACATCTTTAAATGATGCTTTAAGGGATTTTAATGTTGCTGTTTAATCCTTTTTTCTCCTCTTATTTGTTCTGTCATTTCTTTTAGGGAACTTGGATTTGCGACTTGAGTTGCCAGATCTTGCTCCTCCCTGAGATTGTTTAGGGTTTGCAACTTCAGCACTAAGAGCAATATTGTTGAAGGTTTCATCTTTAAACGACTTAATAATTTTACCCTCATAGCTTTTGTCAACTTCAAAAAATGAAAATGATTTCATTATCTCTATTCTGCCAACATCAATATCCTTTTCGTTTGTATATCTATTTATTAACCCTATAAGCGTTGAAGGATTTAAATCGTCTTTGCTACCGATATTAATAAATAATCGGGTAAATTTTTTATTGTCTCTTGAGTCACTTCTTGCACTATCCCTTGAATCTCTTCTTGAGCTATCTCTTGAATCTCTCCTTGAATTATCTCTGGAATCCTTACGTGAACCATCTCTTCCCCTTCTGTCTCTTTGTCTACCACCATCATCGCGTGAATCAACAGATTTATTCAAGTCCTTAGCATTTTTATAATAAGACAAAAACCTATTAAACTCTAGAGAAAGGAATTTCTTAATAAGATCTTCTCTGCTAAGCCATTCAAGTTTTTTATAAATTACATCCAGAAATGGAGTAATCTGAGATTCGTCTATTTCAACTTTCTCCATTTTTTCCACGAGGTTAAATAATTGCTTTTCACAAATTTCTTTCCCGGATGGAACTAATTTCTTTTCAAATTTTTTCCCTATAATATTTTCAACCGATCTTAATTTATGCTTTTCACGCATGTGGAGAATTGAAAGAGATATTCCGCTTTTTCCGGCCCGTCCTGTTCTGCCACTTCTGTGAACATACAATTCATTTTCATCAGGAAGATTGTAATTTATTACATGGGTTAAGTCATTAACATCAAGTCCACGTGCAGCAACATCTGTAGCTACAAGTAATTGCATGTGTTTCGATCTGAACTTGCTCATAACGCTATCACGTTGCGCTTGCGATAAGTCGCCATGAAGTGAATCAGCATTATATCCATCCTGAATTAATTTATCAGCAATTTCCTTTGTTTCGCGGCGTGTTCTGCAAAAAATTATTCCGTAAATATTAGGGTTTACATCCGCTATTCGCTTTAGTGCCTCGTATCTGTCGCGTGCTTGAACTTCATAATAAACGTGTTTAACATTTACTGCAGTTGTTTTTTTGTCGCCTGCTGATAACTCAACAGGGTTGTTCATAAACTTACGAGCAATTCGAGTTATTTCAGCTGGCATTGTAGCCGAAAACAGAAGTGTTTGCTTAGAATCAGGGGTTTCTTCAAGTATGCTGTTAAGGTCTTCCTTAAAGCCCATGCTTAGCATTTCATCTGCTTCATCTAGTACAACCGTATCAATACTGCCAACCTTCAGCCTTTTTCTGTTTATAAGGTCTAAGGTCCTGCCGGGAGTACCAACAACGATATGTGAGCCTTTGCGTAATTCAGTTATTTGAGTTTCAATACTTGATCCACCATAAACAGCGGTAACTCGTATGTTTTTATTGTTTTTTGAATAAGATTTTAAATCTTTTGCTATTTGGATACATAATTCGCGTGTAGGAGAAAGTATGAGACCTTGAGTTTGCTTATTATTTGTGTCAACTTTTTGAAGCATAGGTAATCCAAAAGCAGCTGTTTTGCCTGTGCCAGTTTGTGCAAGGCCTACTAAATCTCGGGCTGATTCAAGCAGCACCGGTATTACTAATTCTTGTATTGGGGTAGGCTTAACAAAGCCTAATTCAGTTATTGCCGAAATTAATTCAGCATTTAAATTTAATTCTTCGAAATTGTTCATTTGGTAATTTAATGTGTAGAAATGTTTTATTGATTTTCATTTTATACTGATAGAATTCAGTTCTATTTTATGAAAAACGCTGCAAAAGTACTTAATATTTGTGACATACAGATATTTAGCTTATTTAAGCTTCATTAAATTTGCATTTAACTTAAGCAGCAATTATCTCGCAACTCAATGTACTCTTAAGCCTTTGTTGTTCTTTCAACTATAGTAAGACCTGTCTTGCTGGCAGGCATGCGAAAAATACCAATAATCTCTGTTGACATATCGAGGGAAGCGTAGCGACGAGATATTTCCTAAGCAACAGACACTTTCTCAGGAGATTCCTACTTGCCGCAGGCAAGTCTCTCTACAGTCGAGAGGACAACAAGGTCTATGAGAGTTAAACCTTTGGGCTTGTACTAGTTTGTGAGCTTGATTTGGGGAGATGCTTCGTTGCCCTCAGTATGACAAGGACAACATTATATAAGAATTAGTATATTCCAGACCCGCCGGGTTTTTTCAACACGGCGGGTCTGTGAGAGTTAAAATGTTTATTATTTATAATCATTCAAAATTAAAATATTAACTATTTTTGCAGCAAATCTTGAATTGACATGGCACAAAAAAGAAAATATACTTTAGATAATGTTAGTAAGGAAACATTAATGCATTGGTATTCATTAATGACCCTTGGCAGACAGCTTGATGAGAAAGCTCCTAACTATTTGAAACAAGCACTAGGGTGGTCATATCATGCTCCGTATGCCGGACATGATGGCATTCAGTTGGCTATAGGCCAGGTGTTTAATAAAGAAACAGATTTCCTTTTTCCTTATTATCGAGATATGCTTACTGCTATCTCAGCAGGATTAACTGCAGAAGAGATAATTCTAAATGGTATATCCAAAGCTACAGATATTGCCAGTGGTGGACGTCATATGTCAAACCATTTTGCTAAACCCGAATGGAATATTCAAAATGTTTCATCAGCAACAGGTAATCATACACTTCATGCCGCCGGGGTTGCAAGATCCATTAAAATTTATGAAAGTGGGGGAGTAGCAATAAGTTCACAAGGGGAATCCTCGACTTCTGAAGGTTATGTTTTTGAAGCAATTAACGGAGCCTCTAAGGAGAAACTTCCAGTAATTTTTGTTTTTCAGGATAATCAATATGGTATAAGTGTTCCTCAACGAGATCAGTCGGCAAACAGACGTGCTGCTGAGAATTACAGGGGGTTGAAAAATTTACGAATAATGTACTGTGACGGCAAAAACATTTTCGACTCAATGAATACAATGGATGCTGCTAAGGAGCATGCTATAAAAAATAGTGAGCCGGTTATTGTACATGCAAATTGCACAAGAATTCATGCTCATTCTAATTCAGATGCTCATGAATTGTATCGTAGTGATAGTGAACGACACTGTGTTAGGTTGAGTGATCCTCTGGAGCGATTTAGAGTACAACTTATTCATTCAAAGAAGTTTACTGAAGCCGAACTAAAGGATCTTGACAAAGAGGCTAAAAAAGATATTTCAGCAGCACACAAAAAAGCCTTGGTTGCACCAAATCCTGACCCTGGTTCAATTTATGACTTTGTTGCTCCTGAACCCTATGTAAGTAAGCTATATCCTGATGGATTGCATGATGGTAGTAAAGGTAAGTCATTAAGACTAATTCAGGCATTGAACCAGACTTTGAAATCTGAATTCCACAATAATCCTGACACTTATATTTTCGGGCAGGATATGGCAAATAAAGATAAAGGTGGCATTTTTAACGTAAGTAAAGGTATGCAACAGGAATTTGGCATAAATCGTGTTTTTAATTCACCAATTGCCGAAGACTTTATACTTGGAACTGCAAATGGAATGACTCGTTTTAACGATAAAATTCGTGTTGTTGTGGAAGGTGCTGAATTTGCCGATTATTTTTGGCCTGCTATGGAACAGCTTGTTGATAGCACTCACGATTATTGGCGAAGTAACGGGCAGTTTGCCCCAAATGTTACAATTAGGCTTGCATCGGGTGGATATATTGGCGGTGGCTTGTACCATTCACAAAATATTGAGGGTGCACTAACAACATTTCCCGGGTTACGAGTTGTTTATCCGGCCTTTGCAGATGATGCAGCCGGACTATTAAGAACTTCAATCAGGTCGAGAGGTCTTACATTATTTCTTGAACCAAAAGCATTATATAACGATCCATCTGCAGAAACAATAGTTCCTGATGATTTTGAAGTTCCTTTTGGAAAAGCAAGAGTGCGATTGGAAGGTGCAGATCTTAGTGTTATTACTTATGGAAACACAGTACCAATGTGTTTAGCTGCAGCTAAACTGGTAAAAGAAGAGCTTAATAAAAATGTTGAAGTAATTGACTTGAGATCATTATCGCCTTTGGATGAAGATGCTATTCTGAAATCTATTAAAAAAACTAATAGAGCTATTATTATTCATGAGGACAAAGTTTTTGCTGGTTTCGGTGGTGAAGTTGCTGCCCAAATTGCTGACAAAGCATTTAGCTATCTAGATGCTCCAGTAAAAAGGGTAGGAGCCACCTTCACTCCGGTTGGTTTTAACAGGATACTGGAAAAAGCTATACTTCCTGATATTCAAAAAATTGTTGACGGGATAAAAGAAGTGTTGGAGTTTTAAATTTTTTATACTTTTCCTTGTTTTAAGTATACACACAATTCTGTTTCAAGCGTCCACGCTTGAAAGTTTTCTATGTTTGAAAGTTTGTTGTTCTAGTAATAAATGCAAGCGAGGACGCTTGCATCAGTTTGGGTTGTTACATTACATTCATTCCTGAGGTAAATCTCCACTTTCTCTCATTATCTTTTTTACTTTTTCAATATTAGAATTATGTACTTGAAGTTTTACAAGCATCGAAGGTATGTGAGATAATATTTGTGACATATATTCATCCTTTAGATAGCATTCCACTCCTTCAGATTCTAACTTACTCTTCAGAATAAAAAGGTCTGTAGCATAATGTGACTCTTTAATTGTTATGAATTCCATAATATATTATTTAATGTCAGGATTTTGCTCAGTTTTTAGATATTTTTCAAGCCATTGATCTTGTTCCCAAAGCAAATGCAGGATACTTTCTTTTGCTCTGTACCCGTGACTTTCTTTCGGTAGTATTACTAACCTTGTAGTTGCCCCTAACCCTTTGAGTGCATTAAAGTAACGTTCGCTTTGCAACGGGTAAGTTCCTGAGTTATTGTCGGCTTCACCGTGAATAAGTAGTAGTGGCGTTTTCATTTTGTCGGCATGCATAAATGGCGACATAGTATTATATACATCAGGAGCTTCCCAATATGTGCGCTCTTCGCTTTGAAAACCAAAAGGAGTTAAAGTTCTATTGTATGCGCCGCTCCTGGCAATTCCTGCAGCAAATAAATCAGAATGTGAGAGTAGATTAGCTACCATAAAAGCACCATAACTATGACCACCGATTGCAACCTTATTCCTATTGATATATCCTAAACTGTCTACTGCATCAATAGCTGCTTTTGCATTTGCAACTAATTGTTTACGAAACGAGTCATTTGGCTCAGTATCTCCTTCACCAACAATTGGAAAAGAAGCATCATCTAAAACTACATATCCTCTGGTAACCCAATAAACCATCGATCCATAATATGGATATGTAAATTCATTTGGGTTTTGTGTTTTTTGTCCGGCACTGCCTTTATCTTTAAATTCCTTAGGGTATGCCCATATTATCATTGGCATTTTTTCACCACTATCTTTATCATAACCAATTGGCAAATATAGTGTTCCTGAAAGTTCCAAGCCATCGTCACGAGTGTAGCTAATAACTTGTTTATCTACATTTTGAATGCTTATAAATGGGTTTTTAAAAAACGTAAGTTGGGTAAGTTTACCATTTTTCAAATTTCTGAAAAAGTAATTTGGATATTCACTACTTGACTCTATACGAACCAACAATTGATTCTTCTTTGGAATATACTTGCGTATGTTTTCTAATTTATCAGAATATTCTGACTGGTAAAGTCGTTCACTTTCTAGAGTCTTTAAATCTAGTTTATCAACAAATGGTTTTTGTCCGTTTTCTGAATATCCATCACCGATCAAGAATACGTTGTCATCACTAATATCCAATGAGTAGCTTCCAAACCTATTTCTTTTGGTAACGAAGTTTCCCGGATCGCTATAGCGATCTTGATAATTTCTGTCGAATAATATTTCAGGCTTTACAGAGCTATCAGATGGGTTGAATAGATAGGTTTTTGTGTTTCTATTATTCCACCAGTAATCATAAGCAATTGCTATATTATCGTCACCCCATTCTATCCCGCTAAACCTATTATTTGTTCTGATAATGTATTTAGGTTTTCCGTTAAATGGTGCTTCAAGTTCACTTACTTCATCACGAAATTCGACTATATTCTCAGGGTCGCCTCCATCAAGCGCTACTGTAAATATAATTGAAGCAGGTTTGTCACGTCTCCAACTTATATTTCGGCGACCTTCTCGAGTAGCCATAAAGCCTTTGGGCAAATCTTCAATAAGTGGTACCTCTATTATTGTTTCTACCTTTTTTGCACTACTAGTATAGATAGTTGTTGATGAAGGGAATCTATAATATGGTACTAAATATGAAAAAGGTTTTTCTACGGTACTAATCATAACATAACTACCATCGGGTGAGAAATTAATGTTCTTATACATTGCCGTCTCAAGCCAAAGTTCCGCATCACCATTAAGTGTTACTTTATATAGATCACTTAGGGCTAATTGTTCAAAATTGTATTCATCATTTTGATTTTTGAGCAAATCCTGATATGTTCTGTTTTGAGCTTTTTTTCCATCATTAACAGATATTGTAGGTCCGGTTGGAATGGCATTTTCTGTTTCGATTAATGATTTCCTATTATCAGGAATTGTTTTTATCAGTAGTGATTTGCTGTCTTCAAACCAGTTAATAACATCACCCATATTAGCATTTACATTTGCATCTGTCAACTTATAAACTGATGCTGTACTTATGTCAAGAATCCATAATTCAACACCTATGTCAGAAGTATTGGTGAGAGCAATCATTTTTTGATCAGGCGACCATGAAAAATTTGAAAAACGTGGATTTTCAGGGATTCCGATGACAGAAACTAATTTTGCTTTATTATTCTTTAAGTTTTTTATTTTAATGTCAATATAATAAGTTACACGACTTCCAATATTTGTTTGAGGGTCTATGCGTAATCCTCCCAGTCTAAGTTCTTTTTGTGATAAATCTTGGATAGTTTTGTATGAATTACGATACAACAATACCATATTTTCATTTTTATCATCCATTAAAACCGAAGGAGCTCGTTGTACATCAACAAGCTCAAGAATTTCTTGAGGAGGTTTCTGATATATGTTATTTTCTTGCGCTGTTGCTGCTAGTGCTATAAAAATTAAGAATAAATAAATCACATGTTTCATCTTGAAGAGTATTAGTTTTTTAGATATTTAATTTCTTGAATAGTTTTTGGTTTGTGCGAGTTTTTTTTTGTACTAATAATTACATGGTAAAAATAAACATTTATTATTTGTGGTAAATATAATTTTGTTTAGCATAAATAAAAAAAGTCTGATCCATTAATTAACGAATCAGACTTAAAAAAATAATTAATGTTATAATTAATGAAATTAGGTATCAATATTAGCATATTTGGCATTAGCTTCAATAAACTCACGTCGTGGTGGAACTTCATCACCCATAAGCATTGAAAAAACATGGTCAGCTTCCGAACTATTAACAATTGTTACTTGTCTTAATGTTCTGGTTTCAGGATTCATGGTAGTACTCCATAATTGTTCAGCATTCATTTCACCTAAACCTTTATAACGTTGGATGTGAATACCTTTATCACTGCCATCAGGCGACCATTCTTTAGTAATAGCTTCTCGTTCTTCTTCTGACCAACAATATTTTTCAGATTTACCTTTACGAAGCAGGTACAGAGGTGGAGTGGCAATATAAACATAACCTTTTTCAACAAGCTCCAGCATATGCCTAAAAAAGAAAGTAAGAATAAGGGTTGCTATATGACTACCATCAACGTCGGCATCAGTCATGATAATAATTTTATGATACCTTAGTTTTACCAAATTAAGAGCTTTACTATCCTCTTCTGTTCCAACGCTTACGCCTAATGCAGTATATATATTCTTTATTTCTTCACTTTCAAATATTTTATGCGGTAGTGCTTTCTCAACATTAAGAATTTTACCTCTTAGGGGAAGAATAGCCTGGAATTTTCTATCCCTACCTTGCTTTGCTGTTCCACCTGCCGAGTCGCCCTCCACAAGGTATACTTCAGTATTAGTAGGGTCTTTGTCAGAGCAATCAGACAATTTTCCAGGGAGCCCTGATCCAGAAAGAACATTTTTTCGTTGAACAAGTTCACGAGCCTTTCGTGCAGCATGACGAGCAGTTGCAGCAAGAATTACTTTTTGAACTATTGTTTTGGCATCTTTCGGATTTTCTTCAAGATAATGATTTAACGCTTCACTAACCATTTGGTCTACAGCACCCATTACATCGGAGTTTCCTAATTTGGTTTTAGTTTGGCCTTCAAACTGCGGTTCAGCAACTTTAACAGAAATAACTGCAGTTAATCCTTCACGAAAATCGTCACCACTAATATCAAATTTAAGTTTTGACAGCATTCCCGATTTATCGGCATAACTTTTTAAAGTACGCGTTAAGCCTCTCCTAAAGCCCGAAAGGTGTGTCCCACCCTCTATTGTATTAATATTGTTTACATATGAGTGTAGGTTTTCAGTAAAGGAAGTGTTGTACTGCATTGCTATTTCAACAGGCACATTATTTTTCTCGCCATCAATACTAATTATTTCCTCTGTTAAATTATCACGATTTTCATCAAGATAATGAATAAAATCACTTAGACCGTTATCTGAATAAAATGAATCGGAAATATAATTACCATCATCATCAGTATTGCGTTCATCCGTAAGAGTTAAGGTTATACCCTTGTTGAGATATGATAATTCGCGGAGTCTTGCTGCGAGTATTGAAAAATCGTAAGTGGTTACCAGAAAAATAGATTTATCGGGTAAGAAATATACTTCAGTACCGTTTTTTTCTGACTCGCCAATAATTTTGACATCCTCTTCCGGCTTGCCCTTATGATAGGTTTGTTCAAAAACCTTGCCTTCGCGATAAACTGTAGCTTTTAAGGTTTCGGATAATGCATTTACACAGCTAACACCTACACCATGCAAACCACCGGAGACTTTATAGGAGCCTTTATCAAACTTTCCTCCTGCGTGTAAAACCGTCATAACAACTTCGAGTGCCGACCTGTTTTCTTTTTCATGAATACCCGTTGGGATACCACGTCCGTTATCCCATACAGTAATAGAATTGTCTTTGTGTATTATTACATCTATTATATCGCAATAACCGACAAGAGCTTCGTCAATAGAGTTATCAATAACCTCGTAAACTAGATGATGAAGTCCTCGTGTGTTAACATCACCAATGTACATGGCAGGTCTTTTTCTAACTGCTTCTAAGCCCTCAAGTACTTGTATGTTATCGGCTGTATATTGTTCGTTTGCGCTTTTACTTTTTTCTTCTTCAGTCATAATATTTCAATCAATTTTTCATCCCTAATAAAAGGTGTGCAAAGTTAATAAAAAATATGCTATAAATGTACGAATAATGTATATTGGCAAGCTAAGTTATCAACATGTTAACGTACATAATAACAGTTTGTTACAAATGTATTTTTTGATATAGAAAATATCATATCCATTTAATGCTTAAATACTAAATAATTGGCTGCTATTTGCAGTGAATTTAGGGTAGAAAAGTTGAATTGTTTTTGTATTATTTGAATTACTTCTATTTGTATTTTTAAAAGTAAAAATGCTAGCAAATAATTTATCTATTTATAAATAAGTTAGTTTTCTCCATATCCACTCCAGAGGTCCGAAACTAAAGTTTTGAAGCCAACGTTTACTATAATATAGTTGAATAACAAACATTACAACCGCAGATATTAGAAGCTGCCAGGGTTGAAGGCTTCCAAACATTCCCAGACCATAAGAATACATTATTGTTGTAAAAACTATAGATTGTATCAGGTAATTCGTGAGCGCCGTCCGTCCAACATATTTAAAAGGATCTAGAATAGTTTTAAAAACCTGTACTTGTGATAAAATCAGAATCAGAATGATATAACTGAATCCCAAAAATATATTTGTGACCTCAAATATTCCCATATAAATAGCTGTATAAAATTGATTTGTATCAGGATTGGCTATACTGTTCACAATATTTTCAGTAGTTAGAGTAAGTAATATACCAATTGAAAGTAAAATAATCGATATAACCGTATATTTTCTTTTTGAGGAATTGATTATTTCGAAATATCTCTTTTTATAAAACAAGTATCCTAGTATGAATAAAGACAATATTTTTGGTGCATAATAAATCAGGTTTATATTTCGAAACGCGATATATTCGTGAATTCTAAGTTTTAAAATATCAAAATATGATGCACTTGAATAAATATCTATTACTTCTGGTAAAGTAATTTCAGTAACAGAACTTAGTGCGCTTGGTAAAAAGGGGAAAATACTT
>Ga0208279_1001482_pt1 | contig 12651 bp, 10 predicted proteins | sample AntAceMetag02UKM_FD_184766 | JGI IMG/M metagenome (GOLD analysis project Ga0208279, IMG submission 184766) | Saline lake microbial communities from Ace Lake, Antarctica - Antarctic Ace Lake Metagenome 02UKM (SPAdes) (version 2) | ecosystem: Environmental > Aquatic > Non-marine Saline and... | reverse complement strand
TTGATTGCTTTTTTATCCACAAATTCTGTTTAAAAGCCAAAAATATTACGGCACCGAAATGCCCGGATACCATTTGTCCCAGATAGTTTTGAAAGAGCCATCCCCTTTCATTTGATCCAAAGTGTTTTGCCAGTCGTTAACTACAGAGGCCGGTGTTTCCAGCGAAAACGCGATGAAGTAAGAATAGCTGTCAAAGAAACTAAAAGTTTCATAGTCCTTCATCTCCAGTTTATTTTCTTCCATAAGGGAGGGGATGGAAATTCCATCAATAAAAAGCAGCTCTGCCTCACCATTTGTAAACAGTTCAAAAGTACTTTGAGGGTCATCTCCATTTACCAGATTTGTAAAACCATGCTCTATCAGCGTCGTCTCTGCGGCCCAGTCCCGGACCACAGCTGTTTTGTAATTCTTCGCGTCCGCCAATGAATTCAAACTGATGTTTGAATCTTTGGAGACGCAAAAAAGTGATTCGGATTCGGCAATCGGCCCTACCCACTGAAACATTTTTTCTCTTTCACGGGTCCTTATGGTTGAAAACAGGGCGCTACAGGGTAAATATTGTACGATAGCATAAGAATTAAACCAGAGGCTGGGAATTAAAGGGAAATTAACACCCAGTCGGGATTGGATTTCGTTTACTACCTCAACAGAACTTCCATCAAACTTAAGCCCCCCGTTTGCGATTGCGTCTGCTATGGTATTCATCATATTTAAAGGAGGACTCGATTCCGTAAATAACTGGATTTTACCAAAAGATAAAAGATGGCCCGGGATGTATTCATTTCTGTACCGGGTGACGGTACCCTTATCAATCAACTGATCAATCGCATTCTGATAGCTTTGAACAATTTTATCCGGAACATCCAGAGAAAAGGCCAAATAATAGTACGCGGTATGATATGCCAGTAAAACATTAAAATCAGATGCCAGCTGATATCCAGCGCCATCAACAACTATATTATTTCCTCTGTCATAACTGACAAATGCGTCAGCTTCATTGTGGTTAACTTTTCTTATGGTTTCTTCAAAAGTATTGCAGTAGATCAGATTTGTGAATCCAAGTTTTTCCAGAGTTAACATATCCTCCCATCCTTCTACAACAGCAATCGAACCAAGCTCTTTAGCTTCATCAAGCGAGTTGATATTTATATCTTTAGAAGTGAGGATATAAAACGAATTACTATTAAAGGGTCCAGCCCATTTAAATTGATTTTTCCGGTCCGGTAAATAAGAAGTGCTTAAAATAGCGCTCATCCCCTCATCTTTAAGCGCGCAGTAGGCGTCATCCCAGTCATCATGCTTTACAATAGCTGGATTTATACCGACTATTTCAGACGCAGCCCGAAAGATATCAATATCAGAACCTGTTAGCCGGCCGTCTTTTTCATATATATAAGGAGGAATATCTGCGCATAGAAAAGTTATTTTATCCGCACAGGGAATATTGTTGTCCTTATCGCAGGAAAATATTACACACCATATTATTGCTGCAAGCACCATCTTAACAGTACAGAAAATATTTCTCATAACCTCTCTTCGTATGATTGGTTGCTCTTCAAGGTCCAGGGAGAGTCGAACCCTCGACCCAACTATCATTACACCGGCATATTTGGAGCCCTTCAAGAAAAGCACGGTGATTATTTAACAACGCGCCGGATCCTGACCCTTAACATATTCCAGCAAAGCCTTGCCCAGTTCTGAGACAACAACAACACTGTCATAATTAAAAATCTGATTATTAAAATACTGTAGAACCAGACGGTCCCTGCCGGACGATCCAGGCATTATGCCCGCGAAGAAAAAACCCAGAGATTCAAGTTCAGTAGTGGTGACTGCTGTGGCAGGATCGCTCAGGTTCAGCAGCAGGTACACGGTTTCAATCCGTTCGGCACAAAGGTTCTTCAAGGTAGCTGAAACTTCCGTAGCTACATCCGGGCCTGCGGCAAGCACATCGATATTGGCCGTCATGTAACTGTCAGTATGGACGCTGAGAGATGTAGTGGCAGGCTGCTTCTCCCCCTCCCCGGTACTTTCCTCACGAAACTCGGGAGTGATGCCTAAACCATCATACAAACTTTTTATCATATTGTGATGATCTGCCGGGGCATAGACAAGTGTCTGAGGCGGCTGTTGAAAATATTTAAAACAGTACATGGAGCTGCGCCTTCCTCCGCCTTCCTCCTGTAAACCACCTTTGTATTCAGCCGGTGGCAGTTTGGAAAGCATCAAAGCGCACTCCTGCATACCGATACTAATAATGCCTTTCTGGGAATAGGGATGGCTGGTGGTCGCGTTGCCGTAGATACCCACCAGACCACGCTTCTCGCCCTCGTCCATCATGGCCACCAGCAAACGTTTCATGCAGCCCTGACCCCGGCTTTGAGGCGTAACAAAAGCCATACCGCCTTCAACGACCTTTGGGTCCTGATCATCAACAATCAGGGCCATGTGCCCAATAATAGAATTGGCTTCAGTCACGGCAAGCAGAGAGATGACCTGTTCGTCCTGATTGAGCTGGCGGATCCGCTCCGGATAATAGATACTTTCATGGGTATAACTGTAGCCGTAGGACATATAGGCGCACTTTGAGACCTCAACCGCCTCTTCGGGCAGCATCAAACGCACCGTATAGTTGATTTTTTCAATCGGAGCCTTCTGTGATGCTTCCGAATCAGGCGGTGTGTGTTCACCGTCGTCAAGATAGTCAACGACCGACTTCGCCGGCAGGTATTTTACCAGGTGCGTTTCCTTACCGCTGCGGCCCAGGTTCTGAAAAGAAACCTCATCCAGACACTGTTTCATCATGTGCAGACCAAGACCGCTGTCCGCCATTTCGAGCACAAGCTTTTGGCGGTCAAATTCAGGCAACTGAGCGGGATCAAAAGGCAGCCCCTTTTCCCTGATGATAATTTTCAGCGCCAGGGATGACTCTTCGCAGATAACATCGAAGGTTTCATGTTCACCTGGGGCAAAGGCATGTTCGATAACATTAGTCACCGCCTCTTCGGTGCCAAGTTCAATGCGCTGAATATCTGTATCGTCAAATCCGCATTTACGAGCGTTCTCCCGGACATAGGCAAGAATTATCGGAAGAAAGTTTAGATTGTTGGGTATGATCAATGTTGTTTTCACTGCTCCTGGTTCCATCATAGGCTCCTTTACCTTAAACGTGTTGTTTTTATCGGTTCATCAATTCTTAAGGTTTATCTTTGCTCCAAAAAAGGACTACTTTTGTTTTCACCTCCAATCTCAGGGAAGATCATCCATGTTCTACCTGGCTTGTTGTAGCGTAGCGGAAATCCCGATTGGCGGGGCCGAAGTTTAAACGAGATTATTACGACTGAAATCCGGTTTTTATTTTCATTCTTTCGCGTCTCTGGATTCCGGCTGGGGAACGGCAAGCGTTATGCTCAGCACGTTCATATCACCCTCGCGATGGTATTCCAGCCGCTCTACCATGTGCCGTACCATATGGATTCCCAGACCGCCGATTTTACGGCTTTCAATGTCCTCTAAAAGGTCAGGCTCGGTCTTTTCGAGAGGATTGAAAGCAAGGCCCCAGTCGCATACAGTGATAAGCATTTCAGCCCCCATGTTTCGATACACAAGCCCAAGCTCAACCTCACCCTCAGTTCCCGGGTAAGCGTATTTAAAGACATTGGTCAACACTTCCTCCATGATCAGCTCCAGTTTCATCACCATGGACAACGGCAGGTTCCATTGCTCAACCTTTTGCAACACAAAGGAATGAAACTGCTCCAGATATTTAAGTTGTGCGGGTAATCGCAATGTGTCCATAAAAAATCCTTTACTGTTTGAGGGCTTCGTCAAGGGAGCCACAAAGGGTAAACATTGTGTCAAAACCGGACATGGAAAAGACTTCCTTGACCATTTTGTTCGGATTGCAAAACCTGATTTCTCCCTGAATAGCTTTTAGTTTTTTTGCGGCTGATAAAATACTGCGCAAGCCAGCGCTGCTGATGTATTCAAGCTTTGCCAGGTCGGCAATAAGAAGTTTTTCGCCAGCCTCGATTAAGGGTGCGCAGGTCTGCTCGAATTCAGGAGCAGTCACAGCGTCCAGACGACCACTAACACTAATGATAAAAGCACCATCCTGTTTTGTTGTTGTGCATTCCATATTCTTCTCCTTTTATGTTGATTATTATATTCAGTTCTTCTTCAATTCAGTTGAAGAAGAGATAGTTCACCTGCATAGAGTATAACCGTCCTATGTTACTCTTTAATTTTTTATTCGATTACACGCATAAAACTTCAAACCAAAATTTCATACATATTCACGCCTCAAGGTCTCAATCATGTCATCGGTCAGTTTTTCCGTTTTGCGCAATTCGGCAAACTTGTCCAGAAGATCATCCACGGTCAGACGCTCTTTCTCTCTGCCGGAAATATCGTCAATGATTCGGCCTTTGTGCATCATAATAAGACGGTTTCCCAGATCCAGGGCCTGCTGCATGCTGTGGGTGACCATCATGGCCGTCAAATGATCGCGTTCGATAAATTTTTCGGTCAGTTTGATTACCTGCGCAGCCGACTTGGGGTCCAGGGCAGCAGTATGTTCGTCAAGCAACAACACCTGCGGTCGGGTAATGATGGCCATCAACAGCGTCAGTGCCTGACGCTGTCCTCCGGAGAGTATGCCAATAACGGAATCAAGCCGCGTTTCAAGCTGCATTTCCAGCTGCCGCACTTCAACGGCATAGTCTGCAAGCCGTCTGCGGTTCAGACTGCGCCGGGGATAGCATGCCGAGCCCCGCAAACAGGCCATGTGGATATTTTCTGCAATGGACATATCAGGTGCGGTCCCAGTGAACGGATTTTGAAAGACACGTGAAACCAGAGAAGAACGCTGAAAGTCCTGCCGACGGGTAACGTTTTCCGCGTTGATCATGATCTGACCCGTCTCAGGCAAAAAGGTGCCGGAGACCGCATTGAGTAGAGTTGACTTGCCGGAACCGTTGGTTCCGATGACCGTTATGAACTCACCCTCATGAATGTGCAAATTGATGTCCCTCAATGCCTTTACCTCGTTGGCAGTGCCGGGATTGAAGGTTTTGTTCAGTTTGCTGATGCGTATCATTTCTGTTACCTCACTATTTTAGCTGCCGCGCGCACAATACGTTCAGGCAGTACAATGCCGTATTCTTCGGCCAGGGCCTGATTTATATACATCGTCTCCGGGGCATAATTCTTGATTGGAATCTGCGCAGGGTCCTCGCCATTGATCACTCTGACGGCCATGCGTCCTGTTTCCCGCCCCACCTCGTAATAGTCAGCCCCGATGGACAGGAAAGCGCCCTTATCAACATCAGAAGGCCCGTTGGTAAAGTAGGGAATCTTCTTTTGGCGCATAATCGCGGCAACGGAATCAAGGGCCGTCAGCACGGTATTGTCACCGGAGGTGAAAAAAATATCGATCTTGCGACTGATCAAAGAGCGGACCGCATCAACCACCTCCGTTGTGCTGCTGACATTGGCCTCTAAAAGTTCAAAGCCATATTGCCGGGCCGCTTCGCGCGCCTTGTATGTGCATGTCTCTGAACAGGCCTCAGCCGTGTTCCAGACAATCCCGATCCTCCGGGCCACAGGAAAGATTTCCCGCATGACCTTGAAAGTCGTCTCTACAGGCTGCAGGGTGGCCAGGCCGGTGAGCTGGGGCAAATGGTCGTGCTGGTTTTTAGCGACCCCCATACGATAGGGGTCCGTTACCACCCCGAAAACATGGGGAATGCTTTTGTTGCCCTGGGCCGCAATTTGCAGCGCCGCCGTGGAAAGGGTAATTATATAATCATATTTCAGGCGCACAATATCCTGAATAATTGACTGGGCCATGGAAAATTCGTTCTGCGCGTTTTTTGTGTCGATCTTCAGGTTATAGCGATCGATTACACCGCTTTGCTCCAGTTCGTCCAGAACGCCCCTCCGGGCCTCATATATGAGGGCAAGGTCGCTGAAGAAGAAAAGGGCGAGCTTTCGGAATGGCCTGACACCTGTTTCAAAGCCGGACGCAGAGACCTGCTGTGCGCTGTGCTCCTCATTCCCGCGGTGAATCATGTTTGCCTCGTCGAGAAGGTCTTGAGGAATGGTCAGGCCATATTTTTTTGCTGTATCCAGATTGATACCGAAGGTGAGCTTACGGTAACGTTCAAAGGGAAGATTAGCAGGGTCGGCGCCCTTGAGAACCTGATCGACCCGGCGGGCGGCCTGAATGCCGCTGATGCTATAGTCGTATCCCAGCGCGGCCAGCGCCCCGTCTTTGAGCCGCTCCACATCGCTGATAAATATTGGAATATTCTTTGGCCGCGCCGCTTTTACCACGGATTCAAAAGCAGAATAGACAATGTTGTCCGGACTGAGGACAAAGGCGTCAATGTCTTTCTCAACCAGCGACAGAGCAGCCTGGTAGACTTCCGAGGAACTGGTGATGGTTGCCCCCTTGAAACTCACATCAGCGGACGCATTTACAGCTATCTGGAGGTTTTCAACATTGAAAACCGAGTTTGCGTGGGCAGGGTCCCAGATAGCGCCCACCTTTAAGTGCCCCGGCAGAATCTGATGCGCGATTGCCAGCATCTTGTCCATCGGGGCCCAGCCGTAGATACCGGTGACATTGGGCAGGTGATCGGTATCGGATTCTCCGGCGCCAATAATAAAAGGATTGGCCACCGTCGCAAAAACGATTGGCCGATCCTTGATTTTGTTGACAGCTGCCTGGGTGCAGGCAGTCGAGATAGGAACTACAATGTCGACGTCCTGCTGAAGAAACTTGTCTAGAATGGTAATGACTGTAGGCAGGTCGCCGTTGGCATTCTCAAGATAGATGCGGCAGTTGCGGCCATTCTCATAGCCGAGCCGTTTCATTTCCTCAAGAAAACTGTCGCGGGTGATATTCAGTAGACCATGGTCGGTCACCTGCAAAAAACCGATACGGGGAAACTGCTTATCCAGGACCGGCGCGGTGTATTTCTTGTATATGGCCGATCCGGCAGCAACAGTGATCAGAATAACCATCAGTGCCCAGCCCGCGTTCCGAAACACAAATAATGATTTCAGTCTCTGTATCAGCTGCGTTTCTTCGTCAGCTCCTCGGGCAGCAACACTTTTTGAGATAATAAGCGTGAGAAGTACAAAAACAGCGGTCAGCAACTTCAGATCAATGGGGTTCATGCCTGCAAACAGTGCAAAGGCAATCATAAACCTGAACAGGACAGATCCCAGGATAACGCTGAAAACCTTAGCATACATGGAACGTACCTTGAAGACTGATTCTCCAATAATCACAGCAGCAAGGCCGATCACGATAGTCGCGACCCCCATGCCGATATCGGCAAATCCCTGATACTGGGCAACCAGCCCGCCCGAAACACCGGTAAAGCCATTTGCCAGCGCGACTCCAAAAATGGTCATTCTGCGCACATTGACGCCGTTGGCAGCCGCCATGGTAGAGTTGTTGCCGGTCGCCCGCATTGCAATACCCAGATCCGTAGTTAAAAACAAAGCGGCTAAAAATCCGAAAAGAGCCAGGGCAGCCGTTAGGATAATAGCGGTCCAGACCTCGTTCGCCATTCCCGGGTTACAGGTGTCAAGATAGCTGAAGAGGGTTGTCTGGTTGAGAAGAGGAATGTTAGAACGTCCCATGATATGAAGATTTATAGAATACAGACCTGTCATCACCAGAATCCCGGCAAGAAGTCCATCGATCTTAAAGCGGGTGTTGATGAGCGCCGTGACACTGCCGGCTGCGGAACCAACCAGGAAGGCCGCCAGTAAGGCCAGAATCGGGTTTATGCCGGCTGCGATCAGCACGGCTGCCGCCGCCGCCCCCGAAGTAAAGCTGCCGTCAACCGTAATGTCTGGAAAATCATGAATACGAAAGGTGATGAACACCCCCATGGTCATGAAAGCGTATAACAAACCCAGGTTTAACGCGCCAATCCAGAGTTCCATAAAAATCTGCCTTTTTTTATCTAAACGTTAACGAGTCCAAAAACAACAAACAGCCGAACATCAAATTGCAAATTTTTTTACTTCGTTTCTCGTCACTCGATTACTCATTACTTCAAATATTTTAAGTACTTCAGGCACTTCAAGTCTTCTAAGTACTTCTAAGCTTTACCCTGCCTGCCTTGTTGTAGCCCGATTGGCGGGGCCGAAGTTTAAACGAAGTGCAGATGCCCCCTGCCCGTCAGGCAAGCCTAATAATGCCGACCATACCGTCGCTGAATTTTGTCTTCCCCTGAACATGCTGAATCCTACAGACATCACATTCCGTGATAATGCGGTTAACCTCATGGTCAAAACTTTCCACATTTTTGTTCAACGGCGTCTCTTCAAAGACACCGGCATGGATGTGGAAACGACTTTTCCCTGAAAACAGGCTGTTCACCTCAGACGACAGCCGGTCTTTATCACTTACAGCAATGCCGCAGCCGGCAATGATCGCATTGTTATCTGTTGGCTCCACCGGAAAGTTCATCCACTCGGTAAAATTTTCAGGGTCAAATATCTCCCCGCCATTGGCCGGACTGTTTTCCCTCAGAGGAACCTTCCTCAGGTTCATACCCCAAAAACCCTTACTCTCGGCCAGCAGCACAATGCCGATCATGGCAGCGCCGGACGTCTGCAACAGAATGTCGACCAGAGACTCAAGCTGTATTGGCGCATCAATGCTTTCAAAGGAGATCACATGGCTGTAACTGCCGTTAAACCCGAAACCGTGCAAAAATTTATAACTGATGTTTGACTGCTGCGCAGTGCAGCACATGAAATCAACAGCCGGCCGGTGCACGGCAGGATAGTAAAAAAAATTTTGATTCAGCAAAAGGGCTTCACCAAAATAATTTTTATACTCCGCATAGCTGTCCCCCAGAGTTGCCAGGCCGGTACCGAAGCGAATTTCATTGGCAGGGACAGTCTTTACATCACTCTCTTCATATTTGGAATGTGACAGACCGGCCTGTGAACCGATGACCCGGAGCGAATCCGGCACAACTGCCGGTTTTTCAAGCACTGTCAGGGCAACACCGTCAATCTCTTTCTGGACAAAGTCTTCACTTACCTCATCTTTTCTTAGATGCTGCTCAATTTCCGACCTGTCGGCACAAAGAAAGAAAACCGTATCAAAACCGCTCATTTTCAGCACATCATATACCTGGGGCGCTGACTGGTAGATTATCACTTCGCCACCGACTTTTTTAAGTTCTTTTTGAGCGGTTATGAAAATGCGCAGCCCGGCGCTGCTGATATAGTTGATCTCTGCAAGATTCGCCACCAGGACTCGGTGTCCCTGGTGGATGAGGCGGGTGAATTCCTGTAGTATGTCGGGTGAGGTCATGCTGTCGATCCTTCCCTGCAGATTAATCCAAACCGCATCGGTTTCTTCGCTGATATTCCATTCAATCATTCAAATTTCTCTCCTGTCTATCCACCCTCCGTCCTGCCTGTCCCGAGCAGCTTGATATTCCGCAGCGGAAATCCCATTTTTCAAGATCGCGGGAACTGTAGCCGAAGGGCTCACATTTCACGGGATGGATAAAAATTGCTTTTTTACCCATCGTTTGTTGAGGAACCTTTTTAAATAGCTGAACGTCCAACATCGAAAATCGAATTACGAATGTTTAAGTCTTTGCTTTATTTCGTCAATCGATTATTCGCTGTTAAGACACTCGGCTCTATACACTCCGCTCTTCCCGGCCTTTGTAGGCCAGCGTCAAAAGTGTTATATCGTCGGACTGCTCGTTTCCGTCTGAAAATGAGCTGACCGACTCCATGACCCGACCGGCCAGGGCCTCGACCGAATCGTCAGGCTGGTCTCCGACCGTAGCAAGGAGACGGTCCTCAGAATACAATTGCAGGTCACGGTCCATGGCCTCGGTAACGCCGTCAGTGTAAGCCAGGAGCTTGTCGCCCGAATACAGCCTTATCTGTTTGGTGCTGTAGGCCGCCTCTTCCATAGCCCCGAGCACGACTCCACGGGGCAGGTCCAGCCACTCAGGGCCACTGGCGCGCCGCAGAATAAGCGGGGGATTATGTCCCGCGTTTGAGTAGGTCATCACCCCGGTCTCAATGTCGAGCACCGCACAAAAGAGGGTCACGAACATCATAGACTCGTTATCGACACACAACTCACGGTTGACCCGGCCAAGCACCTCGGCAAGGTCATCACCAGGTTCGGCCATCCCCTTTAAGAGCGTTTTGGTCACAGCCATAAAAAGGGCTGCCGGCACCCCCTTGTCCGACACATCGCCAATGGCAATAAACAGGTGACGCTCATCCTGAAGGAAAAAATCGTACAGATCACCGCCGACCTGTTTGGCCGGCACAAGAACAGCATAGATGTCAAACTCTGTTTTGTCAGGGAAAGGCGGGAACCGCTTGGGCAGAAAGTTCATCTGAATAGTAGCGGCAATTTTAAGTTCACTCTCGATACGTTCCTTGGCAGCCGTAGTAGCGGCAAGGTTTTCCATATACTCTTTGAGGGCGACCTGCATATCGCTGAACGAGTTCGAAAGCCGACCGATTTCATCCCGTGATTGAGTCTGCGGCACACTGATGTCAAGGTTGCCCCTGGCAATTTCTGCCGTGGTCAGCGCCAGCATTCGCAAGGGACGTGTAATGTTACCGGAAACAACAATGATGACCATGGCCAGCAGCAGAATCCCGGACATAGCGATAATGACAGTCTTGTTGGTCAGTTTCCGGATGGTTTCAAACAGCTCGTCCTCAGGAAAAATGATACCGAGCGACCAGCCCACCGAAGGCAGGCCCGTATAATACATCCAGGAGCGTTTGCCGCTGACCGGATCGGTAAGGGGCACAAAGCCCTCTTCACCCCGAACCATGTCACGACCGATACGGCGCAAAGCATCGTCTCCCTTGGCTTCAGCCAGACTGAAAATGCTTTCACGCATAATCAAGCCTTTGTCTCGATGAGTAACTATATAACCGTTTTGGGATATCAGAAAAGCATAGCCTGTCCTGCAAATGTTAACTGCTCCGACGACCTCATCCAGCCACATCAGAGAAACGTCAGCCGTGGCAATGCCCCACAACAGGCGCTCACCCTGGACCCTTCGATAAAAAGGCACGGAGTAGGTCGACATGATGATATTGCCGCCCCCTTCATCAAAGTAGGGCTCGCTCCAGACTGGACGGCCAAGCTCACGGGGAATCTGATACCAGTCCCGCAAAAAATAGCGATAGGCCTCGCTGCCCAGATAGTCCAGCGCAATACCAGCGTCGTCCCGGTAACTGTACGTACAATAATAATACTGCTTCGGGTCAAAAGCATAGGGTTCAAAAGCAATGGCTGCTCCGAAAATTTCGGTATTTGCTTTGACCGTGGCCTGGAGTAAACCATTGACTTCAGTTTTCCCCATATCAAAGTTTTCCAGACCAATGGCCAGACTGCGGGGCACTTTTTCAACCGGCAGCAGAATGGTCTCAATTTTACGGGCAGTTGCGTAAGCCAGACTCTGGGCATTTTCCTGAATGTCGCCCAGAATTATTTCTTTAGAAGCGTAATAGTTATAGCAAAAAGCAGCGATAAAGATCAGGGCCGTACCGCTCAGGATAAACGTTGCAAGTTTTGCCCCCAGTCCGAACCGATTACTTCGCATCGCCCCCCCCTTTAAAAAAGTGTTCAAGCGGTGGAACATTCCCTACGACCCCGTGCTCAAGCATAAGGCGTTCAACACGCGCGTAATCAGCTGGGGCTAGCGCGCCCATAGGAAGGTTGATGTCCTTGGGCAGACAGATGTCGCGCATGCGGGCCAGCATCCACTTCTGGTGTGGCCGGTTGGTCGGATTTCCGCCTTGCTCGGCATAGCGCATGACGATATCCAGGGTTTCCTCGGGATGCGCAAAAGCATAGCGCCATCCTTCAATCGATGCGGACGCAAAAGCACGGCACTGAGCCGGGTCGGCGCGAAAGGTTTTTTCCAGACAGTAAATACCGTCTTCGGGAAAATTCAGTTCGTGTTCGAAAAGAAAAAAAGTTGTCAGCTCTTCGGGATCATAGCCAGAATTGAGAATGGCGTGGTAACCGTTATACCACATGGCCGATGCCGCGTCGACACCGTCCCGCAGAAACAGGTTCATCGTGGTGGACTGGGGTACAACACGAACCTTAAGACTGTACTTATTGAAAAATGTCCTGGCCTGGACCTGAAATTCCTCACCCCAAAGCCCGACCGTGCAACCCTGCAAGTCTGCGGGCGAAACAATACCACGCTCACGCTTGGCCACCAGAATATAGGCCGAGCGCTGGACAATCTGAGCAAGGTTAACCATCTTTAACCCGCGCGCACGCTCCTGCAACGCGTCGGACAGCATCATTGTGCTGAAATCGGCCTTTCCCTGCTCAAGAGCCTTGCAGGCAGACCGATCCGGCCCGCCGCGCAAAATGGTAACCTCCATACCCTGCTTACGATAAAAGCCCTTTTCGTATGCCATATAGTATCCGGCAAACTGGGCCTGAGGAATCCATTGAGGAATAAAAGTCACTTTGCGGAGTTCGGCCACCGAAGGCCCGGCATTCAGCAACATAAGCAGCAGCAGACAGGTCGAGAATCGTTTCATGATTGTCAGCTCCGAACATTATTGTAAACACGTAACAGGCAAACCCTGATATTA
>Ga0208279_1001477_pt1 | contig 12693 bp, 12 predicted proteins | sample AntAceMetag02UKM_FD_184766 | JGI IMG/M metagenome (GOLD analysis project Ga0208279, IMG submission 184766) | Saline lake microbial communities from Ace Lake, Antarctica - Antarctic Ace Lake Metagenome 02UKM (SPAdes) (version 2) | ecosystem: Environmental > Aquatic > Non-marine Saline and... | reverse complement strand
AACGCCTATATCTGATAGCGAATAGTTAGATGATTCTGCCAAAGAGTTCATTGTCTTTATAAATTCCGGTACTTTATTCAGTGTGGTTAAAAAGAATATATCCTGACATCCACCTTTACTTTGAAGTTTCCAGTAAAGTTCCTTTGCGGGATTAAGCACTGCATCCCCTACCTGTTCACCCGTTGCCCCGGGGATTTCCGATTCCAGACGCAGGTTAAATTGCTGAGCTATATCAGTAATGTCCTTTTCCATGAATTCGACTCTTTCCTCCGCCAATATGTCACGCCCGGTCAGACCCAGGACGAGAGTCCAGGGAGGAAGTTCTTTTTTCAAGGAAGAGATCTGCTCAGGTCCTTCTCCAAGAATGGCCGCAAGACTGGAACGGCTTAAAATCATTAACTCATCATGAAACCTTATCCTTAAGAGTTTATAGGCAAAGCCGATGATCTTATCAAGATCATCAGAAGCCACCAGAAAAAACTTCTGAACTTTGGGCAGCACTTCACATCTCAGAGACGCCCAGGTGACAATACCCATGGTTCCCTGGGCTGCTGAAACAAGTTTGTGGTAGTTGAATTGCCCCGGCCCATATTGATACAGCGCAGTTTCCTGGGTTAGCTTTCGTTTTTCCATTAATTCTTCTATGGGTACAAGCTTCGCCTCTTCTCGAGCTGATGTGCTGACACCGCCACCAGCCAACTCACCGGTCCGGAACATCTCTCCATTCCCCATGACCGTTTCAATACATCTTAAAGGCTCGTTTAGCGACCAGGCGTATCTGGGATTTGTTATGGGCTCTCTTTCCAGGACACTGCCCAGCACAGATTTAGAGGCCCGCGGCATTAAAGGCATGGAAAGTCTCAGGCCTTCCTTAGCCAGGGCCGGCTGAAGTTCACTGTAGGTTACCCCGGGCTCAACAATGGCTACCCTATTTCTCCGGTCCATCATGATGATACGCTTCATCCCGCTGAGGTCCACAATAACCGCCCCTTCTGAACTGGGAACACTGTCACCGCGGAAGCGCGGCTGGCCTGAGCTTACAGGAACCAGCGGCGTCTTTGTCTGATTCGCCCACTTAACGATACCCTGCACTTCATCCGCATTCCCGGGCTTTACCACCATCAGGGGCATCATCGGAGGAGTGAAACTTTGGTCTTTGGAGTATTCTTCTAATGTAATCGAATTATCAATTACATTCTCCGCACCAACTATCTTTATTAAAGCATCTTTTTTTTCAGCCATCTATACCTCACTTTTGCTCTGAAATTTTCTTATTCTTATCTAAAGCAAATAACTGGTTTTTCAAATGTAGTCTGACAGACTTATTTTGAACCATTATATTAATTGCTTAATTGCTTGTCAAGTGAAAAGAGTTTCCCCTTAATATAAAATGTGAAATCCATACGCACCGACCCATAATATATTATTTTGCTAATTACCGCCGGCCTTGGCCACGGTAGCTAATTCATCGTTAATTTTCCTGCTTGATATTATTAACCATATGGCAAGTAAGATATCTGCGGCCCCTTTAAGTCCAAAAGCCCAGCCGGGTCCAAGTACATCATATAAATAACCGCCAAGCTGAAGAAACAGGAGCATTCCGATAGGCTGCATCGTGTTCAAGCCACCCAAAATAGAACCAAGCATTGCCTTGGGGGTAACATCAGTTGCCATGGTATTTGCGCCTGCAATTGAGCCGGAGATTCCAAAGGCAACAATCACCACAGTGGCCATAACAAGTCCGGAAAACGGCCCGGAAGAGACAGAAATAATTAACATACCCGCCCCGCCCAGAAAAAGAGTTAAAATAATTGTTTTTAATCTACCCCACTTGTCAAGCAGTATACCGATAATTGGAAAGGCTATAAAAGTAAAAACACTCATTATGATCATGGGAATAGACCCTTTAAGCGTGGCCGCCTCAGAGGTCAACCCCAGTTTCGCGCCATCCTGCACAGCCCAGGCAATGATAAATGTTGCCATTATCGTGATGTCCGCGCGGCTAATAAAGGAACACAGATAACTTGACTTTAAAGTCGGACTTTTCATAACCACCTGCATCACTTCTTTAAAACTTTTCTGGTCTTCTTTTTTAGTCTCAGGCATACGGTCTTTTAAAAAGAACCAGGTTGAAAGCAGACCAAAAGCTGCCATAATTGCTGCAACAATAAAAAGTCCGGAGACCCCGCTTTTGCGTCCTATCGGTGCGACCGCTGCAAAAATAATTATACTGGCAAGTCCCATCATCATACCGTTTAAGGCCATAGCCTTACCACGGTCTTTTTTTAAGGTATAGTCAGCACACATGGTAATAAACTGCGGATAGACCAGGATCATCCCCACACCTACGAAAAGTCTTAGGATGTAAGCTACAAACAGACCCGGTGAAAAATCAGTAAACTCTGCCGCTCTGGACGGAGCAAAGCTCAAGTAAGCACAAAAAGTTGAAGAAAAACCTTCTGAGATGTTCAGCCAATCGGCAATGGCAACAGACTGACCAAAAGCATAATAGGAAAAAATAAGAGAGAAAAATCCGATAACCGCCAGTATCTTACGGCCGACCTTATCAGAGAGCACCCCCACCATGGCCACAAACGCCAGGGTTGCTATCTGGCTCATATTCTGCAGAAAACCGTTTATTGAACCAAAAAAGTCGGGGGCGACTTTAATAATATCCTGAAGAAATGCGGGCTGAATAATCGCCGGCATAACCATCAGCATTCCCATGATCAGGGTATTTAAATAAAGAAAGAAAAAATTAGCTTTGGTTAGATCCGGCGCCACCTCAATTCCGGCAAATTTAGATACCTTCTGTTCTGCGCTCATATCTTCTCCTCTTGTTCATTGAATAATGCTGTCTTCTATTTTATCCTCAAACCAAAGACAAAGTTAAAGCCTTAACTTGTGCTAGTGTTATTCGGAAAACCGGAGCGTTTACAGCCCTTAAAAATCTCCTCCAAAGGATCGGTTTTCATCCGGGTAAGTTTCTGAAACACATCAGGACGTTCTTTGGAAACGATCGGCATAATTTCAGCCATGGCACCACCAACAATTTTAGGAGTTTCATAGGGATCAAGAATACTACGAAGTGTTTTTGTGATTTTACTGAGCAGATAATCAATATCATCAACTGTCAAACAATAAGGCATCACCGCATTACGGATCATGTCCCGGTGGTCAAGTTTATCAATGATCTCCTTGCGCCACCAGTCAAGATATACAAACACGCCCTCGCGTGAAATATTCCCTTCGGTTAGCGCATATTTTACCGCGTTAGCAGCTTTCCAGCCGCTAATAATCGCTCCAGTCATCTCGGCTTCCTGGCACCATACCGCATCGGAAACCAGCATAACCTGATCTTTATACGGATCAATAATGTGAGAATACATATTGCCTTCGATACAAAGAGGCCGAATTGTCTCAGCATTTTTAAACCAGGATGCAAAATGTCCCTCTTGGGTAAAACGCTCGAAAGCACCCTTCACATCTGATCCCGGATGTGTACAGCTGATAAACGGAAAATAAGTCTCACCGTCAGCACGGGGAGTCATCCAGATGCGCATAGGAGTCTTTTCACCTAAAAAGATCTGAAACAGCGCATATTTTTCAGAAGGTTCCACACCGACCATCTCAAAACCATAGCTGGTGCTGGTACCATAGAAAGTGCGCTCTTTATTTTTTCCCAGAGTTTTTGCCAAACGAGATGCCCTACCGTCCGCGCCGATCACAAAAGTCCCTTTAAATTTTGTCCCTTCTCGGGTAAAAACAGTTACCTGACCATTATTGGTTTGTGTGCCGATCACATTATATCCGGGGAAAACATCTACACCAAACTTAAGACATTCTTTCATAAGGCTTTTAAGCAGGGCGCCTTTATCATAGGTCGCACTGATCCGGCCTTTATCACCCATAGCCTCGTTTTTCTCGTAATCACCCAGCTGTATTTTATTTCCTTTATAAGAATATATAGACCAGGAGTAGAAATTTTGGTGTTCACCTTCATAGGGAATGGTAAATCCATAAGCCGGAAAACAGAGCCGCTGATCTCGAGAATTTATTGACACTCGATCGCTAAGATAACAGCCGGTCAGGGTAACGATCATCATGCTGCAGGCACGGTTAATATCGGTAATATTCTTTTTTCTTTCAAGAAGCGCAACTTTCAGCCCCTGTTCTCCGGCGGTTTTTGCCGCCATCAAACCTGCTGGCCCTGCTCCAACAACAATTAGATCATAAGCATTTGTCATAGTTCCTCCTCGCGTGTATCTTAATAGTTACCCTAAAGCACCTTCACTCAATCCCTAATCAAATCTCCTGAGGAGCCTTCATAGGACAAACTTTGACACAGGTTCTGCACTCAAGGCATAACCCTTTATTAATAAGCGCAAAATCTTCAAATAAAACGATAGCGGCACGGGGACATAGATCAACACATCCTCCGCAGCCGACACATTTCTGTCTGTCAATTCTGATCATATTACTAACTCTCCTTTAATCTTGTTTCTTTAAATAGAACGTTACGCCGTATTTTTAAATTAACTGCTGGCTCTTACCATTGGTTTTGAAAGAGCAGGTCAACCGCTTACAATATCGTCAGCAGATGTTTTCCAGTGCTTTTCAATGACAGTTGCAATTTCGGGACGTTCTTTTCGAATCTGGTCAATATGGCTCATGATACCCTTTTCCATCACATAGCCTGCCGTGTTTTCACTGACATATCCGGCATACTCTTCATTACTAGTCAGGCTGAAAATATAATCCAGCTGTTCATCCTCGAGCTGTCCAAGGCCGAACGCCTGCAAAGCCTTTTCAATTTCACCGGGCCAGCAGTATTCAAAACTTTCCCGCCAGAAATTGGTGTAGTCATCATATCCTTTCCCGGTACTTAAGACTTTAAGCGCGGCCTGTGCAGCCAGATAGCCGTACATTAATGCAGACTGACAGTAAGTTTCAATAAACGCGGCAGCATCCCCCACCACAACGATATTTCCCTCTACCGGGTTCATAATACAGGTATAAAAATTAAGCATACATGCTGCCTTATGCACGATCTTGGCATTATGGAACCATTCTTTAAAAGGCCCTTTTGTCAGAAACCAGTCCAGGCCCATTTTAGCCGGCATACCGCAGGGGGTCCCGCAAAACACATCCAGAATGGGTTTGTCCCCTTCCTTTGCGTCAGCCAAATACTTGGGTACCATATAGATCTGACCTTTGCCCCATGGTGTATGTCCCTTACCCACACAGGTTATCCAGGAATCCCAGTTTGGATAATCCACCTCATCCAGGAAATAGGAGGCCACCCGGTACGAACCAAAATATTTTCGGGTCTTGAACAGCTCAAGACCGGTGACAATCTGTGAGTTGCAACCGTCCGCCGCGAAACAAACCCTGCACCAGACTTCTTTCTGCGTTCGCGTATGATTATCACGAATCGTGACCTTTACCTTCCCGTCAATATTTTCCGCTCGAATACCCGCTGTTTCAGTAAGGATATCAACGCCATTGACCAGAGACTCTTCCAAAAGATTTCGCAGGATGATCTCTTTGGTATACGGCAGAGCTACCCCGTTTTCACGGTTGACAATGGTCAGCTTGTTGCCGCCGGTGGACATCCTGGAGCTTTTAACCAGCTTGACATGAGGATGCCCGTATTTTACGGTGATACCGGTTTTTTCAAAGTGCAGATCATTGTCAACAAAACGAACGGTTTCCCCATGGGTATTGGGTTCGTTAATCAGCATGGTACAGCAGGAACGGTGAACCTTTGATATTTCTTTTTTAATGTCAATCAAAAGAACATCCTGTCTGGCAGCGGAGAGCTCCTTAGCGATCATCAATCCCGCAGGCCCTGCGCCTACCACAATAAAATCATATACTTTTTTCATGAACGCTCCCCTTTTTCGTACGTATCGCTGGTGAAATTAAGCAACAATATTTCAGGAAAACGACAGTCGCAAAAAATCGCATCCACACCGCAAGCAGCCCTGCAGGTACCACACTCTATACAGGATACTTGATCAATAAAAGACTTGTCCTCAACAAACCGTATGGCCAGTCTCGGGCAAAGATTAACACAGGCTCCGCAGCCTACGCATATTTCACGATCTACTTTCATAATCTATCCACGTCCATTTATAATTAATATCGTTTACCAATCATGTTCGGCAATGACGGCAAATATCATAAAAATCTTTTGACAATCCGGCTTCTTTGGAAAAATAAGCCAGCTGATTTTCAGGTGCAAAAGTTTCTCCGCATTCCTTACAGACCTTAAGCTTCAAGCCGACTTTCCAGTTCTCAATAATCCGTGCAGGACCCTCAATGACAGTTCCTTCACAAACAACTGCAGAATCACCCTCATCGATATCTTTAAGGCTTATGGCCCCGGTTGGACAGATCTCCGCACAGGTACCGCATCCGATACAATCTTCAGCACGCTCATAAAAGGGTGATACCGCAAGTTTATCGTAACCGCGTTTAGCAAAACCGATTGCGCTGACACCAACCAGCTCGCTGCAGGCCCGGATACATCTGCCGCAGGCAATACAGAGTTCATTTCTCGGTGTAAACCGCTTTACAGGTTTAACCCCAAGATCACGTGCCAGATCCTGAATCACTTTTGCCCCAGGCGCTTCCGACAACAGTAGTTCAATAATACATGTGCGAATCCCGAGGATCTTTTCTGTGGATGTCTGAACCACCAGACCCTCTTCAGCCTTATAAACACAGGAACTGACGACCTGAGACTTTCCATCCCTGTTTATTTCTACAACACAAAGTCTGCAACCCCCGCTTGGGCTAAGAGATTCATGATGACATAAAGTCGGTATCCATACACCGATCTTTTGAGCGGCCTGAAGAAGAGTTGTTCCTTCCGGAACCTGAACCGGAATCTCATCAATTTTTAGTGTTACCATGGTTACTCCCTGGTTTAGAAAGGAAAAGAATTAAACTTTTTTATACCTTCCCTGTTTATAACGAAAGCACACAAACCATTAAGTCAATACCGCACCCGCCGGACAAATTTCTGAACAGGCACCGCACTTAATACATTTTTTTAAATTAATTTTATGCGCTTTTTTCTTTTCACCGCTTACGGCATCAACGGGACAGGCCTTAAGACATGCACCGCAGCCAATACATAATTTTTTATCAATTGAATATTTAACAAGTTCCCGGCACACACCCGCTGGACATTTCTTATCCTTAATATGCGCCAGATACTCGTTTTTAAAATATTTCAAAGTAGAAAGAACTGGATTCGGCGCTGTACGTCCAAGTCCACACAAAGCGGATTCCTTAATCGTACCGGCCAATTTTTCCAAAATATCAAGGTCGTTAAGTGTACCCCGTCCTTCACAGATATCCTCTAAAATCTCTCTCATTCTCCTGACCCCTACACGACAGGGTGTACATTTTCCGCAGGATTCATCTTCCAGAAACCTGAGAAAATAAAGGGCCACATCAACCATACAGGTCTTTTCGTCCATGACAATCAAACCGCCGGATCCCATAATAGATCCTGTTTGAGCCAATTTGTCATAATCCACCGGCAAATCGATCAGACTTTCAGGAATACAGCCGCCAGACGGGCCGCCGGTCTGAACAGCCTTGAATGCCTTACCTCCGGGAATGCCGCCACCGATATCAAAAATAATTTCCCGCAGGCTTATTCCCATGGGCACTTCCACCAGTCCCACATTGTTAACCTTACCCACCAGAGAAAAGACCTTGGTCCCTTTACTGGTTTCTGTTCCCACAGCAGAAAATAATTTTGCACCGCTCTTAACCAGAGCTGGGATATTGGCCAGAGTTTCAACATTATTTATTATGGTAGGACATCCATACAGCCCCTCTACAGCCGGATAAGGCGGCCTTTGACGCGGTTCACCACACTCACCTTCAACAGATCGTATTAAAGCTGTTTCTTCACCGCAGACAAATGCCCCGGCACCACGGCTGATACGGATATCAAAACTAAAATCAGTTTCCAAGACCTTACTGCCTAATATTTTGTTTTTACGGGCATTTTCAAGTGCGATCTCCAATCGCTGAATCGCAAGAGGATATTCGTCTCTAACGTAAATAACACCCTGAGATGCACCGACTGCATAGCCGGCAATCATCATTCCTTCAATAACCGCATGGGGATCACCTTCAAGGATACTTCTATCCATATATGCACCCGGATCGCCTTCATCCGCATTACAGATAATATATTTCTGTTTTCCGCGGGCTTTTCGACAGGCTTTCCACTTCAGCCCGGTTGGAAAACCACCACCGCCGCGTCCCCGCAAACCGGCTTTTTCAACTTCCTTAATCACTTGAGCAGGTGTTTTTTCAGTCAGTGCAAGGGCCAGTCCCTGATAGCCTTCAAGCGCAATATATTCCCCGATATTTTCCGGATCGATCACACCGCAGTTGCGGAGTGCCACACGCTGCTGTTTACTGTAAAACGTATGACTGGTATTGTCCGGCACGTCCTCACAGCAGGTATCGGTCGTTATGCCTAAAGGTGTTTTAAACAGTGCGCCTTCAGGTATGGCATCCAGCTTGATCGCTGCCAGTATCGTCTGGACAATTTCCTTGTTAACCTTACCATAGGTCAGCCGAACCTTTCCGGGGATCCAGACCTCAACCAATGGTTCCTGATGACACATACCGTTACATCCGGCCTTTTGTATCTGAACATCCATTTTGCGCTTTTTAATCCCGGAGCTAAAAGCGTTCAGGACTGCCTGCGCACCTGCTGCAACACCACAGGATGCAAACCCGACCGTTATCTTGACTTGATTCGGAAGAAGTGAGGCACGCCCAGATTTTCCCAGTTTCTCTAAATGCGTAAAAGGTTTACCCTTCATCATTTATTATCTTTTCTATATTGTTGAAGTAATTTTCCGGTTTTGACCTGTGTCATACCGCCGTGGATGTCTTCATTGACTTTAACCACCGGAGCCATACTGCAGCATCCGAGACAGCGGACCTTTTTAAGCGTAAACTCACCATCCGTACTGGTTTCCTCATCTTTTTCAAGGCCAAGGTTGCGGGAAACACTCTCTGCCAGATTACCTGAATTTTTAACATGACAGGCCGTACCTGTACAAACACTGACTGTGTTTTTCCCCTGAGGTTCCAGACTGAATGAATGATAAAAGGAAGCAACAGCAAAAATTTTACTGAGCGGAACATCTAATGTTCCGGAGACATGCGACAAGACTTCCTTAGGCAGATATCCGAATTCCGACTGAATGTCCTGCAGCAGAGAAATCAGTGTCCCCTGATCTTCTTTATATTTTCCGACAATTTGATTAATTTTATTTTTTCGTGGCAATTTCATGGATTGTTCCTGTTTTTTTAATGTCCTCATAGAATTCATCAACTGCTGTCTGAAATACCGGCAAAAGGTTTGACGGAAAAGTAAAAAAGCGCTTTTGCAACGCCAGATATTCCTGAACCAGTTTGCGGTTTTTCGGATTCACAGTGAGCCGAGTCTCGCCGTTATTTACTTCAAACAACGGAAAATAACCAGTTAAGACCGCCCGCCGACCGATATCAAGTGTTTTGTTCGAAGCAAACATCCATCCGGTGGGACAGGGTGTCATAACTAAAATAAAAGCATTACCGGAACATGCCACCCCCTTTTTGATTTTTTCAATTAGATCAAAAGGATAGCTGGGACAGGCTGTTGCGATATATGAGTAATCTTCTTTTTCCATTACCTTTGGTATGTTTTTCTGACGCACTGCAGCCCGGACATCTTTTTCAGTCACCGGATGCATTCTCTCATTTTGAACAAAGGGGCGGGGAATCGCCTTACGGATCAGCGTGTCCATTGCTGTTTCATTATCAAAACATACGATCAGGGCATTTTGATTCTTCAAAACACGCTGTAGAACAACATAATCTGTATCCAGAACTTTCCGATCAATGGCAATTATCGGTTTCTTAACCGGCACATGATCGGTCTGAGACTGTTTGGCAGAATTTGCATTAAAACTGTCAATTATTGAAATAAGCTTTTCAAGCGTATCTGCTGTGTTTACACGGTCATGAGCAAAAGTGTTTGCACTCAGCCCGTCGTTTTGACCCTCTACTCCCCCAAGAGCAGGGTCAGCAGAATCAGATACTTTAGAAATAAGGCGCGCGGCCAGAGACTTGACACATCCTTTGCAGGATCGTCTTCCGCTAAGAAAGCGTTCCTGTCGTGGTAAAATTTTCGGAACAAATACTGAGAGCCTATCCATTAATAAGTTGCCTCCTGAACATATTATTTAGCCAGCCACGGTGCGCGCTCTTCAACAATTTCCAGAGATATACAACCGGTAACGCACTGCTGAATACAAATACCGCAGCCTTTGCAGTACTGCAGATCCACCTCATAGTACCCGTCTTTGTTTTGATAAATGGCACCGTCAGGACAGGACAGGTAGCATATGCCGCAGCGGACGCATTTTTGCGTATCCCATACAGGCCGTTCAAAACGCCAGTCGTCATTCTTAGTGAAATCTTCTGTAATTGGAATAACGGATCCAAATGTTATAGGGTCTTGTTTTTTCATTTTCATATGCTTAATTAATAGTATAAATATTTTTATTAAACTTATTTCTTACGTACTGATCATCAAAAGCATTACAAGTTTTAATAACAGGGATATCCCATCCGGCTTGCCCCCGCCATCAGTGAAGCGGCTCTTTCCGGAGTAAACATCTCAATTTTTTTGGCAATTATCGGACGCTCTTTCCGAATGGTTTCCAGATGAGGTTTAAGCCCTTCACTGAGTCCACGGTACATGAGAAATGGATTCATGGTCCAGGGCAGCTTGGTATCTACAATCTTGTGAAGATAATTATGCTCGTCCTCGTTAAACAGCCGGTTAAATACCGGATACATCACAAACTCCTTATAATCGTGGGACTCTGCCCAGTTTTTCTGCCACCAGTCAATGTAATCTTTCACACCTTCACGGTTCACCTGACCCATATGCAGCGCTTTACACACAGCATTTGCCGCCTTGTGTCCAGACAGCAGCGCACCGGTATTTTCCGCTTCAGCAAACCAGCAGCTGTCTCCGACAAATAGAATATTATCTTTAAATGGTTCTTTGGCCGGACTCCAGTTACTAATTACTGCACAACGTTCATGAGTGATTTCCACATTATTGAACCAGTGTTTGTAATTACTTTTCTGGGTCAGATATTCAAGCTTTTCCTTGCCCTGAATATACATCCAGTATTCATCTTCCCGGTATACACTGGGAAGCATGGAAAACATGATAGGCCCGAGTTCTTTCGGGCCGTGACACAGCCCCAGGGCGATCATTTCCGAACGGTCAAAATTGACCCCGGTAATATAATAGCTGTTGGCACGCCCGGTATTGATAAAAACCCGGTCACGGTTCAGCCCTGAAATTCTTGCGATCCTGGAATTCACACCATCCGCGGCAATACAGAAATTACCTGTAAACGAATCCCCTTCAGCCGTTTTAACACGTACACCTTCCGGGGTATTTCTGGCGGAAATCACATTACGGCCCAGATAAAAATCAACACCAGCCTGGATTCCCTCTTCATAAAGCCCTCCAAGAAGAGCTCCTTTATCAAAAACAACCGCGGGCACACCATCTCCCGAGGCATTCTTTTCATAATCACCGATCTCAATACGGTCTTTTCCGTTCGGTGCAGTAAAATGAAGCGCATAAAACTCGCGGTAATCCCCGGCATAGTTTACCGAAAAGTTATTCACCGGAAATACCCAGCGTTTTTGCTCGCGGGAAAAGTACATGTTCTCATTGTAAAATGAATCCATATTCAGCAGGAACATCTGCGCACAGGAGCGCTGAATCTTTGCAGGGTCTGTTTTGCGTTCTATCAAAGCCACTTTCAAACCGTTTTGAGCCGCTGTTTTTGCCGCTTCCAGTCCGGATGTTCCACCTCCGACAACAATTACATCATATTTATCCGCCATAGATGCTCCTTATAATGATCTGTTCAATATACACTCAACCAGTGATAATTCATCCTGTTGTATTCTAATGAGATATATCTTAATACTAATAGCACTTAAGATGTATTCTCTTACACTACTTATAGTTATAATTAAGTGCTTTCACAATGTCAAGCAAAAAATATCTTTTACCTATATTTGCAACTAATGAATACGTTATAACCGATTTTTTTCTAAACAAAATGAAGAAATATCAAAAATTAAGGGAGTTATTATCTACTATTTCAGTGATGCGATATTTTCGTAAAATGAATCAATTACCGGTACCATTAGTGCGGAAATTTCCTTAAGAAATGATTTCCCAAACGAAGTCAATGAATAATATTTTCTATTAGCACCTTGGGCCGAAGGTTCTTTTACACTTTTGAGAATCCCTTCAGCCTCCAAAGTCCTCAATTTTTTATATAGGTTATTGCGGTCAATATCAAAAGAGCCGTCCGTAGCTTTATATATTTCATCCTTTATCTCATAAGCATATTTTGGGCCTCTGCTAATAAGAGCCAGTACCGTAAATTGAAGAAATCCACGTTTAATATCAAACTGAAGCTGTTCAAGATGCTTACTCAGTATTTGTTGCTCGTTGTTTCTTAATTTAACCATTTTATTAACCCTAAAAGTTATTTACAGATATAGCTTGATACGATACATGTGTTCAAGCTAGTAGTAACAGATTTAAAAGTCAAGCAT